>Ga0075431_100002977_pt1 | contig 16394 bp, 9 predicted proteins | sample RhiMetdeltSRZDD5_FD_75297 | JGI IMG/M metagenome (GOLD analysis project Ga0075431, IMG submission 75297) | Populus rhizosphere microbial communities from Tennessee, USA - Rhizosphere MetaG P. deltoides SRZDD5 | ecosystem: Host-associated > Plants > Roots > Rhizosphere > Soil | place: USA... | reverse complement strand
CTGGCCGCCGGTGTTCGAATAGACCTCGGTGTCCAGCACCAGGACGTTGACGTTCCTACCGCTCGCTAGCACGTGATCCAGGCCGCCGTACCCGATGTCGTAGGCCCAGCCGTCGCCGCCGACGATCCAGACGCTCTTTCGGACCAATTTCTCTGCCAGACTCTTAAGATCCTGAGCCGCTGGATCCTCACGCTCGGCCAGCCGATGCTTGAGGACTTCGACGCGTCGCCGCTGGGCGAGGATGCCGGCTTCGTCGGACTGATCGGAGTCGATCAGGTCGTCCACGAGGGCGTGGCCCAGGTCGTCGCCCAGTCGCAGCAGGAGCTCATGAGCGTACTGGACCTGCTTGTCGAGCGTGAGGCGCATCCCCAGCCCGAACTCGGCATTGTCCTCAAAGAGCGAGTTGCTCCAGGCGGGGCCGCGCCCCTCGCGATTGGTGGACCAGGGCGTCGTCGGCAGGTTGCCGCCGTAGATGCTCGAGCAGCCTGTCGCATTGGCGATCATCGCGCGGTCGCCGAAAAGCTGGCTGACCAGCTTCAGGTACGGCGTCTCGCCGCAGCCTGCACAGGCGCCGGAGAACTCGAAGAGCGGCTCCAACAACTGGACGTTTTTGACGGTAGTCCAGGCCAGCCCATCGGCCTTGGGGACGTCCGGCAAGCCGAGGAAGAAGCCCCAGTTGCCCTGCTCGTCTTGCCGCAGCGGCTCAACCGGTGCCATGTTGATCGCCTTACGGCTGGCGTCGCTTTTGTCCTTGACCGGGCAGACCTCGACGCAGAGGGTGCAGCCGGTGCAGTCATCAGGGCTGACCTGGAGCGTATACCGCTGATCGGGGAGCTCGCGCCAGCGAGCAGGCGCTGACTTGAACGTCGGGGGAGCACCATCCAACAACGTCGGCTCGTACACCTTCGAGCGGATGACGGCGTGCGGACAGACCATGACGCACTTGCCGCACTGGATACACAGGTCGGGCTCCCAGACTGGCACATCAGCCGCGAGCGCACGCTTCTCCCACTGCGCCGTTGCACTCGGATATGTGCCATCGACCGGGAGGGCACTGACCGGCAACTCGTCGCCCAGGCCGGCGACCATCTTCGCCGTGACGCGCTGGACGAACGCGGGGGCCTCGGACGGCACGGCCGGCGCCACAGCAACCGTGCTGGTCACTGCAGCAGGCACGGCAACCTCATGGAGGTGTGCCAGGGCGCTGTCGACGGCTGCGAAGTTCTGCTCCACGACGGCCTGGCCACGCTTCCCGTAGCTCTTCTGGATCGCCTGCTTGATCTGGTCGATCGCTTCGTCGCGGGGCAGGACGCCGCTGATGGCGAAGAAACAGGTCTGCATCACGGTGTTGACGCGGTTCGCCATGCCAGCGGCACGGGCAACGGCATCGCCGTCGATCACGAACAATCGCAGCCGCTTCGCCACGATCGTCTCCTGGACCTTGCGCGGCAGGTGATCCCAGACCTCGTCCGGGCCATACGGACTGTTCATCAGGATTGTCGCGCCGGGCGCCGCCTCCTTGAGGACGTCGAACCGTTCCAGGAACCCGAACTGGTGGACGGCGACAAAGCCGGCCTTCCGGATCAGGTACGGCGACTCGATCGGACGAGGGCCGAAGCGCAGGTGCGAGGTCGTGCGGGCACCGGACTTCTTCGAGTCGTAGACGAAGTAGCCCTGCGCATAGTTGTCTGTCTCTTCGCCGATGATCTTGATGGCGTTCTTGTTGGCGCCGACGGTCCCATCCGACCCGAGACCCCAGAAGATCGCCCGCATCACGTCGGGGCCCTCGATGTCGAAGTCATGTTCGTACGGCAGGCTGGTGAACGTGACGTCGTCCTCGATGCCGATGGTGAAGTGGTTCTTGGGGTGTTTGCGGGCAAGCTCGTCAAACACGCCCTTCACCATGCCGGGCGTGAACTCCTTGGACGACAGGCCGTAGCGCCCGCCGATGACGTGCGGGAACGTGGTGAACGGCGCCAGGCCCTCGGCCAGGCCCTCGCTGATCGCCGTCACGACATCCTGGTAGAGCGGTTCGCCGGCCGAGCCCGGTTCCTTCGTACGGTCGAGCACGGCGATACCGCGAGTCGTGCGCGGAAGCGCTCGCAGCAGGCTCCAGCCATCGAACGGTCGGTAGAGCCGCACGATGACGACTCCGACCTTCTCGCCGCGCTCCACAAGGATCTTCGCGGCTTCGGCAGCCGTCTGCGCGCCGGACCCCATCACCACGATGACGCGCTCGGCGTCAGGCTCACCGACGTAATCGAACAAGCGGTAGTGACGACCCGTCCGTGCGGCGAGGCGGTACATCATCCGTTGGACAGTGCCCGGGGTCGCCAGATAGTACGGGTTGACCGTCTCGCGGGCCTGGAAGTAGGTGTCCGGATTCTGGGCCGTGCCTCGGATGAACGGGTGGTCCGGCGAGAGTGCTCGCTCACGGTGCGCCGCGATCAAGTCGGCGTCCAGTAGGGCGCGGAGATCGTCGTCGGCGAGCATCTCGATCTTCTGGATCTCGTGTGAGGTCCGGAAGCCGTCGAAGACGTGGAGGAACGGGACACGTGCCTCCAGGCTGGCCGCCTGGGCGATCAGCGCGAAGTCCATGACTTCCTGGACCGACGAGGCAAACAACTGCCCCCAGCCGGTCGAGCGGGTCGCCATGACGTCCGAGTGGTCGCCGAAGATCGAGAGCCCCTGCGCCGCCAGCGACCGCGCGGCGACGTGGAAAACCGTGCTGGTCAGCTCCCCGGCGATCTTGAACATGTTCGGGATCATCAGGAGCAGGCCCTGGCTGGCCGTGAAGGTCGTCGCCACGGCACCAGTCTGGAGCGCGCCGTGGACGGCTCCGGCCGCGCCGCCTTCGGCCTGCATCTGCTGGACGAGTGGGACGGTGCCCCAGAGGTTCGGCCGCCTCTCGGCGGCCCACTGATCGGCCGACTCGCCCATCGCCGAGGACGGCGTGATCGGGTAGATCGCGATCACCTCGCTGCCTCGGTACGCGACCGAGGCAGCGGCTTCGTTACCGTCGATCGTGACCATCGATCGTCGGGGCGTCCGCATTGACTCGCTTCCGATGATCGACGGTTGTGTGCTCGTTGCCGTGCCCAACATACGATTTCCCGTCCGTGTCCGACGCTACTCGCTCGCGTCTTCTCCCTTCGATTGTCGAAGCTTGAAGGGCGGGCTCCCAGGGCTAAATGGCCTGTCTCCGGCAGGACAATCCGGGACACCGGGGCGCATCGCTCGGAACAGCGAAAGGGGACGGAGCGATCCTCACGCGGGACCGATCCGCCCCCGGATGTGGTGTGGCGTCGGTGGCTCAGCGACCGTACCACTCCGCGAGCCACCCCTCCATCGTCTCGATCTCCGCGGACTGCGACGTGATGATGCTGGTGGCGAGATTCTTAACCTCCCGGTGGGCGGCCCGCTCGTCGGCGAGCATGGCCATGTCGATGGCGCCCTGGTGATGCGCGATCATCGAGGACATGAACGTCGCATCGAGTTGATCGGGCGGCAGGCTCCAGAGCCCGCTCATCATTGGCATCCCCATCATCGGTGCGACGGTCGTTGGGGCGAACGGTCGGCCGGGCATCAACCCGGGCATCGCGCCCGGCGTCATTGGCGGGCCCGAACCTGGGAGCATGGCGCCTGGGCGTAGCGGGCCGACGCCGGGTCGTTGACCGGACGGATCGAGCATCCAGCCCGGCATGATGTTGCCTGGAGCGATCAGGCCGGGCGGTGTCCGCCCTGTCACCATCGGGGCCGGGGTCATGCCCTGCACCATCGGGCAGGTCATGTCCTGGCCGTACCAGCCGTTGAGCCAGCCGCGCATCTGCTCGATCTCGCGTGACTGGTCGGCGATCATCTGGGTGCCAAGCGTCTTCAGCTCCTGGTGCGCGCCGCCGGTGATGACCGGCTGCGTCATCATCACACCCATGGCATGATGCATCGTCATCTGGGCCAGGAACGCCTGGTCGAACGCATCGCCGGAGAGCTGATCGAGCGGCTGCCCGATCATTGGATGCGATTGCTGCCTGGCCGGTACTGCCGACGCGATCATGCTCGGTCCGAACAACAGCGCGGTCGTCAGGACGATCGCCAGCAGGAGCGGTCGGCGCCAGTGGGTCCGGTACCGTCTCATCGTGCCACCTCCCTGTCAGGGTCCAGGACGGGAGGAAGCGCCGTTCGAGCGGGGAGAGCGCCAGAGCGGTCGTCTCCTTCCCCTTGAACTATGCTGTCTGCCGCCACGATCTCAGATCTGACAGATGTCCCGGGCCGTATGGGACATCTGTCACATCCCGTGATTCCTCCGGAGCCGTTACGATATGGCTGTCAGGAGCGACGGGCTCCTGGAGAGAAATCGAAGCCGACGGGGCTTTCCTGGAGGCGATCCGTGCAGCGGAACAAACGAGCCATCCACCTCTTGTTTGGAGTGCTCGAGGTTGACAGTCCAGGCGGTCGTCATCACGGCGTGTAGGCAGGTTCAGTCATCCGGGCGCGCTTCAGCCGCCCGGCTCTCAAGAGCAAGACCCCTGACCGATAGCCGCGACAGACCGCCCATCTCTAGGTAACGGACCACCCATCTCTAGGTAGTTGACCAGCGGGGCGGGCACGAGGAGGTGTCCGCCCCGCTCTTTGTCTTCCGCAGGTCGCCGACTTCGGCTGACTGAGCCGGCGATGCTCGGTAGGCCCAGGATTGACCGCGGGTGCCGCACCCGGCCGCAATCCGGCTACGCTGTTGCTCAGAGTTCCGGCTCGGCCGGCAAGCTTCGACACCGCAGCTCCTTCGCCGTGACGATCTCCGCCTCGTCGAGCGCCTCATACTCGAGGAGCGCCCTCGACAGCCGGTCCAGCGCCTGGTGGTACTTGGAGAGGAGTCGGACAGCCTCGTCGTACGCTTCCTGAAGGATAGCGCTCGTCCAGACTGTGGCGATCGTCCGGTGGCCGTGGGACACCACGCCGAGCGCCATCCGGTGAGGCACGATCGTCACGCGATTGACCGGGTCAGCCTCGGGCACTAACATCCCAAGTCTCGAGTCCTGGATCGGCGAAGGACGGGGGTGTCGTCGAGAGCTCCTTCACCGAACGCGCCACGTGGCCGGCATCGGGCGGATACGAGACGGCCTCGCGAAAGGTACCCCGCAGCGTACCGGCCTAGGCACTGACTCTCTGGTCATTCCCGGCCACGACCTGCTATTTGAAGAACAGGCACGACACGTCGGTCCGAAGCTGGTCAACGGGGAACAGCGTCTGGCCAGGCCCCAGCTCAGCAGGAGGTCCAGCGGCAAGCCCGTCCACACCCAGACGTCTCGACCTTGTGGACGGGGCGAAGATTTCCAACGTCATCCCTGAGGCTCAGGTCGTGGCAGCCCCAGGGATGACCTGTCGTCCGGCTGGTGGGAGCCCCGGAATCGGCTCTACGCGGTTGGAAAGGTATCGCGATGCATGTAATCGGCCTCGTCGTCAATCGCTGCCGATGACGCTGACGAGCTGCTCAGCCGGTGGCTGGAGCTCCTCCCCCCGGTGACTCTCGTGCGCCGTCTCGATCTGGGCGAGCATCGCGAGCAGAATGTCCGAGCCGGTCAAGATCCCGACGACGCGGCCATCTCGAGTCACAGGTAGGCGGTGGATGCCCCGCTCGCGGAGCAGTGCCAGGGCAACCCCAAGCGATGCCGATTCGGGGATTGACGTCGGCGACGTCGTCATCACCGTGCGGACCTGTTCCGTTTGCAGGCGGCGCAGGTACTCATCCGGATCCGGCACCGATTGGTCTGCGAGCTGCTCGACCGCGCGCTCATGCCAGGACATGACGTCACGCTGGGAGATCACGCCGACCAGACGACCATCGGAGTCGAGGACCGGGGCACCGCTCGCCCGCCGTCGAACCAGCTTCCGGAGTGCGACCAGGAGCGACTCGTCCTGCTGAAGCAGCAGTACGTCCTTCGTCATCACGTCGTCCACGCGGAGCTGGCCGGTCGTCCGTGCCGCGAGTGCCCGAGCGCTGACGAGCAGGACCGGTCGGTCGACGTTGCGGACGACCTCGCCGGCGACGCTCCCGAGCAGCCAGCCAGTCACGCCACCGCGGCCATGGGTGGACATGACGACTGCATCGACATTCCAAGCGGCTGCCGCCACCGCCAGGTGGCGGCTGACCGCGACCTTCGTCTCGCTGACGATCGCCTGGGTCTCGACGGAGATGCCGGCTTCGCGGAGGGGTGCGGCGACGTGATTCAGATAGCTGGCAGCGACGTTGACGCCGTTCGCGGTCGCCTCGGCGTCGCGGACCCGCTCCGCGTCACCTTCCACCACAAAGCTCTGGGGCCACGGCACGACCCGCACAAGGACCAGCGTCGATCCAGCCGGCGCGATCTCACGGGCAACGTCGAGGGCACGCTCGGCCAGCACCGACCCGTCGAGCGGAACCAGCAGGCGGCTCAGGGACGGCGCGTGGTGATGCTCTGACGTGGTGGCGCGAACCAGAAAGACTGGAACGGTGGTGTGCGAGACGAGCTGCATGGCGACGCTGCCGAGCACGAACCGCTTGAAGCCGCCGTGCCCGTGGCTCGCGATCACGATCGCCGCGGCTGACAGCTCGTCCGCGAGGTCGAGCAGCGCCACGGATGGGCTACCCTGGCGAACGATCGTCTGCACGCACACGCCGGTTTCAGAAAGCTGCTGGCGAACGCCGCTGAGATAGCTGTTCGCGTCGTCCAGCTCAGCCGCGATCACCTGCTCGTAAGTCTCGTAGCTCAGGGCCTCTTCAGGCCAGGTCCCACCGCCGAATTGTGGATACTCCGTCACTCGGGCAAGCGTTATTGACAGGCCACGCTCCTGCGCGAGCATCGTCGCCAGGGGCAAGCTCGCCTCGCTCTCCTCCGAGCCGTCGAGCGGTACGAGTAGCGTCTTCTGCATGATGTCCCCCTCCCCGACCGGTCGAGGCGTCGACCGCGAGGCCGATGTCTTCGGAGCTGCCGTGCCGGGTCTGACTGGCAGCGCGGCCACTTCGTGACAGGCCAACAAGCTGGCCTACGACTAGCATCGAGGAGGCGCGCGTCGGACGGCAGGGCCCTTTGTCACGAGCTGAACAGGACAAGTGTCAGTCAGGCCAATCGGTCATCCGACGGGTGTGACGACGGAGCACCAGCTTTGTCAGCTCAGAGCCAATCAGCGGCATCGGCGCCAGAATCAGCGCGAGCGCCCAGGAATCTACGCCGAGCGGCGCAGCATGGAGGACCGATCTCCCGAGCTCGGTGTAGAGCAAAGGGAGAAGCGATCCGATCCCGAGCAGGATTGACAGGAGCAGAACCGGGTTCGACCAGAGGGCCAAGCGGAGAGACGATGTCAACGTCGCTCGCTGTGCCCAGCCGATCGCAAGGTGCCCCAGGATCAGCGTCACGAAGGCCGTAGTCTGGGCCGTGGCGAGGTCGCCCGGAGCGCGGTTGAGCGCGACGACGAAGGCGAACACGCTGACGCCTGCCAGCAACAGGCTCGGGACTCCGATCAGCGGCATGATCCAGCGCGGCAAGAACGACTCGCCTCGGGGACGCGGTGGGCGGTCCATGACGCCGGGCTCGGCTGGTTCCATCGCCAGCCCGATGGCCGGCAGTGCGTCGGTGACCAGGTTGATCCAGAGGAGCTGGATCGCCTGGAAGGGCAGCGGGAGGCCAGCCAGCATGGCCAACAAGATCGTGAGCACCTCGCCGAGATTGCCCGAGACGAGGTAGAGGATGGTCTTTCGGAGGTTCGCATAGATCGTCCGCCCCTCCTCAGTCGCCGCGACGATCGTCGCGAAGTTGTCGTCAGCCAGGACGATCGCGGCGGCCTCCTTCGCGACTGCCGTCCCGCGCTGCCCCATGGCCACGCCAATGTCCGCGAGCCGCAAGGCAGGCGCGTCGCTGGAGCCGTCCCCGGTCATTCCGACGATCTCGCCGGAGGCCTGGAGCGCCCGAACAATGTCGACCTTCTGCTGGGGTGCGACGCGGGCGCAGATCGAGAGATCCCGCACCGCGCGGGCGAGGTCCACATCGCTCATCTGCTGCAGGTCGACACCAGTGAGTGTTTCGCCATGCCCAAGGCTGAGGCGCTGACCGATCGCGACGGCGGTAATCGGATGGTCGCCGGTCACCATCACCGTCCTGATGCCGGCCGCGTGCGCGGCAGCGAGCGCGGCCGGCACCTCCGGACGAGGTGGATCCATGAGCCCAACCAGGCCGATCAACGTCAGGTCAGTCTCAATCAGGCTTGCCGACAGCTCCGTGGGGCCTGGTGTGGCCCCAAGCTCGGCCTCGCCGTCGGGCGTCCGAGACGCCAGGGCGAGCAGCCGTAGCCCGGTGCTCGCGAGCGCGTCGATCGTCGCCTGGACCCGGACCCGATCGTTACCTGCCAGACTCTGGACGCCGTCCGTCGTCAGCCAATGCGAGCAGGCGGGAAGGATCATGTCAGGCGCACCCTTCACGTATGCGACGAGGCCCTCCGGACCACGATAGATGGTCGTCATGCGTTTGCGCTCTGAGTCGAACGGAATCTCGCAGACGCGCCGCCGGTCCACTGTGAGTGCTGACGTTTCGATTCGGAGATCGAGCGCGAGGTGGAGTAGCGCGCGCTCGGTCGGATCGCCGGTCGACGATGCTCCGAGCTGGGCGTTGTTGCAGAGAACTCCCGCCGACACGAGGTCGATGAGGCCCGGCACCTGATCGGCGGCGACTGGTTGCCCATGTTCAAGCAGGCCACGATCGGTCAATTCGAGCGCGCGGTCACCGACGACGATCGTCGAGACCCGCATGTCGCCGAGAGTCAAGGTTCCGGTCTTGTCGGTGCAGATGACAGTCACCGATCCAAGTGCCTCGACGGCCGCCAGGCGTCGGACGATGGCCCGGCGCCGGGCCATTCGCTGTACGCCGAGAGCGAGCACGATAGTTACGACGGCCGGGAGCCCCTCCGGCACAGCCGCAACGGCGAGACTGAGCGCGACCAGGAACATCTGGTGCAGCGGTTCGGCACGCAGCACGCCAAGGATGAACACAGCCGTCGCGGCTCCGACTGCCAGCAGCGAAAGGTATCGTGTTAGCCAGGCCACCTGGCGTTCGAGTGGTGTCGGTGGTGGGGCACTCGACGCCAGCGATCCGGCCAGCTGCCCCATCTCGGTCTGCATGCCGATACCAGTCACGACCAGCTCGGCATGCCCCGCCGTGACGGCTGTCCCCTGGAAGGCCATGTTGAGCCGATCGCCGGGAACGTCGGCCGGCCCACAGACAGTGGCGGGGCTCTTCTCCACCGGCAAAGATTCGCCCGTCAGCGAGCTTTCGTCGACCGTGAGCGAGACCGCCGCGATGAGCCTCCCGTCGGCAGGCACGATATCGCCTGCGCGGAGCAGCGCGATGTCGCCGCGAACGAGGTCGCATGCCAGCAGATCACGAGCCACGCCATCTCGGCGGCAGCGCGCCCGGGCCGGGGTCATCTCGCGAAGCGCGGAGAGCGCGCCCTCTGCTTTCGCCTCCTGGAGCGCCCCGATCATGGCGTTCACGATCAGGATGGCGAGGATGGCGGCAGCGTCCTTCGCGTCGCCGACGACGAGCGAGATAGCTGCCGCGGCGACGAGCAACAGGACGATCGTGCTCTTGAATTGCCGTAGGAAGAGCATCAGCAGGGTCGGCGGGGCTTCGACGTGGATGAGATTGGGACCGTCACGTTCGAGTCGCGCCTGTGCCTCCTGCTCGAAGAGACCCAGATCCGGATCCACGCCGAGGTCGGCCAGCACGTCGTCGGCCGCTGCGGCGTGCGGCATGAGGTGCTCGGCCGAAGCCTCTGCACCCATCACCGCATCCGGGCAGGTGCGGCGCGACCATCTACGCCACGTCTTCTGTACTTGCGCTGGTGCGTTCATCTCGCTCAATCAGATGGATGAGCCGACGCCATCAGCCTCTCAGGCGACCCGGACCGGGACTGGTGACGAACGGTGCCCGTGCGGCCAATGCCGTCGCTCTTCATGCTCGTGATAGTTCGGGCGGCGTCTCGGCAGTGGTGTCCTGACCAGCCTTCTGTGGTCGGACGAGATAGACCGGCGTCGTCAGCTTCCGAAGCGTCTCAGATGCGACGCTCTCCACGAGGAGGCGCGACAACGCACCACGCCCGTGGGTCGCCATCACGACGAGGCTCGACGCCAGCTCGTCAGCAACGCGGGTGATGGCGTCGGCCGGCGGGCCGGTCTCGACGCGCACCTCCACCCGTTGCCCGTCCGACCGTAGCGGCCCGGCGACTTCCTCCAGATATCGGCGAGCCTCGTCCCGATCTCGCTGCTCCACGCCACGGTTCAGCTGCCAGGGCACACTAGGATCGATGGCCGGCTCGAGCACTCGCAGCAAGAGGAGATCGGCGTGCAGCGCACGCATCAGGTCGCCGGCCGGCCCCAGGGCTTTCTCAGCGTGCGCCGAGCCATCCAGCGGCACCAGGAGCCGTAGCGCTTGCTCATCGGGCCAACGCGACCGCGACTTCGCCGTAACCAGGATGGCCGGGACGGCGGAGTGCCTCGCAACGTATTCGGCGACGCTACCGTATATCATCTGCCCCACGCCGCCACGGCCGTGGGTTGACATGATGATAAGGTCGGCCTGGAGATCCGCCGCGGTCTTCACGATCGCCGGACCCGGCTCGTCGTAGCTGAGCCAGGTCGTCGCGTGTACACCGCGCTCTCTCAGCCCACTCGCCAGGTCGGCGTGCTCCCGAATCAGGTCGAGCTCAGGGTCGGCCTCAGGATCGGGTGTCTTCGGCTGGTAGGCATGCAGCAGAACCAGGCGTGCCTGAGTGGACCGTGCCAGGAAGGTGGCGAATGTCAGCGCGTGCCAGGCCAGATCGGAACCGTCAAGCGGGATCAAGATGGTGCTGACCATCGTGACCTCCTCCCGCGACGACCCCCAGTTCGACCTGAACCTGCTGCCGCTTGGGAGCCGTGAATGAGATGCCCGTTCCCCGAACTAGGCTCACTTCATTCTCGAAGCCGCCAGGTGCGCAGGGTCGTGGCGAATGCCCCGGTCTTCCCGAGACCCCTGTCACGACGTTTCCCGCGAACATCTCCATACGGCGGCCAGTTCCTGAGACTACGAAGTCGGGCATCGACGCCGCTGCGCCCCAACAGGGCAAGCATCCCGATCAGGAGCAATGGTCCACAGAGCTGTGGGATGCGGTCAGCGAACCATCGTGGTAGGAAGATGTCCGAAACACGACCGCTCTCGGCGCCGAGGTGCTCCACCAGATCCGTCAGTGGGCACCGGCCGCGATTCGCCACGAAGATGGCTACCTCGGCGAGGGCGGCGGCCAGAGCAGCGCGCGTCCACCGCGACGGGCCATTCCAGACGCCCGCGACGAAGATGTGCAGGACGGCGGCAGAGTTCAGGAGAAAGATCGCGGAGTGGACCAGCTTGATGCCGATGATGGCGCGATTTCGCCACGTCGCTCGCGGTGGAGCGCCTCCAGAACACGCAATCCCTGGTGGTGATGAGCAAGACATCATTGGTGCCATCATGGGCGGTTTACCTCCGATGAACCGGCAGGAAGGTGGCCTGCGAAATCTCGGCCCGGAAGAACTCGAATCTGTTGTCGGTTCCGTGCCACCAGCTGACCCCAACGTGCGCGGGCACGGTGTAGCCGCCGAAGGTGCGCTCGGCAAGAATGTCCGCACCGAACGGGATCAGGGCGTAGCGGCCATCCACCGTCAGGTTGCCCCAGCGATCCATCGCGACGGATTGGAGGCTCCCGTCTTGAGCAATGGTCAGCCTGAGCGGAATCCTCTCGCCGTCGACTGTCACAGTGGCCTGGGCTGTCCGATCGTCAATCGGGGTCCAGGTCACCCCTCGCCGCGGTAGTAGCGAGGCCGGCTGCCAGATCGATTCGATCGCCAGCCGTCCGCGGGCTGCGCGCGAGACGTCCGGACCGCTCGCCCTGGCAACTGGCACCAGATCCCAGAGGCGAAACGCGACTCGACCCTGGCCGTTCGCGTACGCATCGGCTCCAGTGAAACGAATGAGCCCTCGACCGGCGCTTGCTTCCCAGACGAATCCGGCCGGCGGCGCGAGGACTTGCCGTGCGTGGAGCCAGAGCCACGGCTGGCGAGGGCCGAGCCGCATCTCGCCGATCATCGTCAGGCGCACCGATTGTGCGAGCGGTGTTCCGGGCCGGATCGAATGGAGGAAGTAGCGCCTCGCGGGATCCGGCAAATCGGCGACCATCGTCGGCTCGAACCAATCCACGGCCTGGCTACCAGCAGCTTCCAGGCGCGCTCGCAGGCGCCTCGCCGTGGCGACATCACGGACACGAAGCTGCCAGAGAACGGGGACGGCGGCGGCCCCGAAGCAAGCGACCGCTAGGCCGGATCGCCGAAGCATCAGCCCCATGGCAGTCGCCCCCGAGCGCATCGCCGTACAGTGGCATCGACCGGATCCGTGTTCATCACGCATATCCCCGGCCCCAACGTCCGAACGTCGTTGGTAGGCCGGCCGGTCCGCTCAGCAACGTAGTTCCGACGAGCGCCGCGACGAACAGGCCGATATCCTCGACGATGCCAAGCGAAACGGCGGCCCAGATGCCGATGAACGACCAAGCTAGTGGGATCGCCAGCACGTAACTCGGGACGCGGCCCCTCGACCAGAGGAGCAGGCCAAAGGTGAAGATGGTCAGCGGGCACGGAGTCACGCCGAAAGACGGCGACCGTGGATAGCCGTGACCGAGCAGATGGCCGATGATCGGGTACAGCACCATCGCATAGACCACGAAGACGGCCCCGGCCAGAGACGGCAGATCGCGTCCGATTCGGAATCGCAGGCTACCTCGAACCAAGCCTGCAAAGGCCCAGACCAGAGCCTGACCGACGAAGGCCGCTCCGAAGACGGCGGCCACAGGGTTGATCGCAGCGAAGAATTGCCAGTGGTAGACCAGCCCGGTCCATAGCCAGAGGACCACCAAAATGCCGCTGACGAGCTTGTCGGTGGACGGCCGGGAATAGACAGACAGCAGTACCGCGAGCACACCCAGGACGTACGCCGCCAGTTGTGCCGGCCAGATCGCCTGGTTGTAGCGGTCGAAGACGTCGAGGAACTGCTCGGCTGTAAACGGGAGATCCATCTCTACCTCCCCCGATTCTCCACCACTTCGGTCAATCGTCCGTGGCGGCTATCCGGTACGGGGCAGCAGTGAAGCCGCCTTCAGCCTGATGTTGCTCCGCAGTGGCAGCGAATGTCCGTGACATCCATCTCGTCTTCGGCAGGCCGAACGTCCCGATGATCGACGTCGACGATGTCCCAACGAACCCGGGACACTCGACCCGTTCGCGAGCCCGTGCCGTGGCCCTACGATCAGAGCAGACCGACGTAGGGAGACCTTGTCCTGATGCTGGACGTCGCCAGGAGAGTCGCACAGGAGCGCGAGCCCAACCAGCCCTCACCGGGCGGAGCCGCATCAGGTGCAGCGCCGCGCTCGAATCTGGAGATCGCTCGGTCGATCACGCTGCGGCCGATCGCAGAGATCGCCGCGGCACTCGGCATTCTCGACGACGAGCTTCAGCCGTTCGGCCGGCACATTGCGAAAATCGATAGCCGGCGGGTCTGGGAGCGCGTCAAGGACTGCCCGAATGGTCGCTATATCGACGTGACCGGGATCACCCCGACCCCGCTTGGCGAAGGGAAGACGCTCGTCACGATCGGCCTCTCGATGGCGCTCAACACGATCGGGAAGCGGGCCATCGGGACGATCCGCCAGCCGTCACTCGGTCCCGTCTTCGGGATCAAGGGTGGCGCGGCCGGTGGCGGCTACAGCCAGGTGCTCCCGATGGAGCAGCTCAACCTCCATCTGACCGGCGACAACCATGCGGTCGCTCTGGCCCATAACCTGCTCGCCGCCGTCGTCGATGCGCACCTGGCACACGGCAACGCGCTCGACCTCGATCCGGTCTCGGTGACCTGGCCACGCGTCGTGGACGTGAACGATAGGGCTCTACGCCAGATCGTGATTGGTCTCGGCGGGCGCGAGAACGGCCAGCCGCGCGAGACCCGCTTCGACATCGCCGTTGCCTCTGAGGTGATGGCAATCCTCAGTCTCTCGTGCGACATCTTCGAGCTGCGGAGGCGGCTCGGCGCGATCACCGTGGGCTACACCCGCGATCGGTGCCCGGTTACGGCCGACGACCTGAAGGCGGCCGGCGCGATGACCGTCCTGCTCAAGGAAGCGATCAACCCAAACCTGCTCCAGACGACCGAGCACACCCCGGTGCTGGTCCACACCGGGCCATTCGCCAACATCGCCCACGGCAACTCGAGCGTCCTGGCCGACGCCATCGGGCTCAAGCTGGCCGACTACGTGGTGACCGAGAGCGGTTTCGGGGCCGACATGGGCTTCGAGAAGTTCATGCACATCAAGTGTCGCTCGGCCGGGCTGCTCCCGGACGTCGCGGTCGTAGTCTGCACGGCCCGCGCGCTCAAGATGCACTCGGGACAGTTCAATGTCGCACTCGGGAAGCCATTGGATGCGGGCCTGCGTCACGAGAACCTGGAGGCGATCGAGGCGGGCGCTCCGAACCTGGAGAAGCACATCCAGAACGTCGGCCGATTCGGCGTGCCGGTGGTCGTCGCGATCAACCGATTCGAGACCGACACGACAGCAGAGCTCGAGCTGATCCGGACGATGTCACTGCAAGCCGGAGCAGTCGATGCCCAGATCAGCGATGTCTGGGCGCACGGCAGCGCTGGCGGCGAAGATCTCGCGCGGGCGGTGGTCGCGGTGACCGAGGCTCGACCGAAGGTGGGACACGTTCCACAGTTTCTCTACCCGCTGGACGCACCGATCAAGGAGAAGATCGAGGTGGTGGCGTCCCAAGTCTACGGCGCCGGTGGGGTCGAGTACCTGCCGCGCGCAGAACGCCAGATCCGACAGTTCACGGAGCAGGGCCTGGGCTCACTCCCGATCTGCATGGCGAAGACCCCACTCTCACTCTCCGACGATTCGAAGCTGAGGGGCCGCCCGACGGGGTTCCGGATCACGATCCGCGAGGTGCGCGCCTACACCGGAGCCGGCTTCCTCTGCCCGATCGCCGGCGACATCATGACGATGCCGGGCCTCTCGAGCACGGCGGCAGTCCACCAGATCGACATCAACGATCAGGGCGAAATCGTCGGCCTGTTCTGAAGCCTGTTTTCCTCGCCACTTGCTGTTGCTGGGCGATTCTGACCGCTCGCCGACAGATGGTGACCTCAGCCACTGCGATCGGCCAACGTCCTCCCGCGGTCACGGTGTGTGTCACTCTCAAATGGATTCACCGGCTCGATCCCGTCGAAGCCTTCGCGCTGCCTGCCGCCGCTGCTCACGGTGCTACGCCGTTCACGCTGGTCGTAGGGCCAGACGGTGTGACGCTGACCGGCTCGGGCGCCCGACGGAGGCCGGTCACTACCAGGATCTCTTCTTCCTCCAAGGTCTCGTGCTCCAACAGCGCCTCCGCCAGTGCATCGAGCTCGCGCCGATGCTCGCCGAGCAAGCGCACCGCTTCGTCGTAGTGCTCCTGCAGGATGCGCCGCACCTCGGTGTCGATCAGCGCGGCGGTCGCTTCGCTGTACGGCTTGCCCGACCCGAAGGCCGACGTCCCGCCGCCGCCGAGGAACGGGCTCTCGCGCGGCGCCAGCGTGACAGGGCCGACGGCCTTGCTCATCCCCCAGCGGGTCACCATCTGGCGCACGATCTCGGTCGCCTGCTGCATGTCGTTCTCGGCGCCCGTGGTCTGACTGCCGAAGACGACCTCCTCAGCCGCCCGGCCGCCCATCGCGCCGACGGTGCGCGCGGAGGTAGACCACATCGTAGTTGTGGCGATCGTCCCGTGGCTGCTGGTAAGTGACCCCTAGCGCCATCCCCCGAGGCACAATGCTGACCCGATTGACCGGGTCCGCTTCGGGCAGGATCAGCCCGAGGATGGTGTGCCCGCCCTCGTGGTACGCCACGCGCTTTCGCTCAGCCGGACTCATCACCAGCGGTCGCGCCGGACCGAGGAGGATCTTCTCCAGGGCGTCCATGAAATCGTCCTGGTGGACAGCATCCTCGTTTCGGCGGGCAGCCAGTAGCGCCGCCTCGTTGACGAGGTTCTTCAGGTCGGCGCCCACCAGCCCAGGAGTAGACGCGGCAACCTCTCTGAGGTTGACGTCCGTGTCCAGGGGCATGCCTCGCGTGTGAACGGCGAGGATCGCCTCGCGCCCAACCTTGTCGGGCGCCTGGACTGTGACGCGGCGGTCGAACCGACCGGCCCGCAATAGCGCCTGGTCCAGCACGTCCGGACGGTTGGTGGCCGCCAGTACGATGACGCCCTGGCGGGAGCTGAAACCGTCCATCTCAGTCAGGATCTGGTTGAGGGTCTGTTCCTGCTCGCTGCCACT
>Ga0075431_100002975_pt1 | contig 16397 bp, 11 predicted proteins | sample RhiMetdeltSRZDD5_FD_75297 | JGI IMG/M metagenome (GOLD analysis project Ga0075431, IMG submission 75297) | Populus rhizosphere microbial communities from Tennessee, USA - Rhizosphere MetaG P. deltoides SRZDD5 | ecosystem: Host-associated > Plants > Roots > Rhizosphere > Soil | place: USA... | reverse complement strand
CGGGGATCGACGCAGGTCAGCCGGGCCCGCAGGCCGCCGCCGATCATCTCCTCGGCGAGGGCGGCCGTGGGCCGCCCCCACAACGGGAAGTGCAGGCGGAGGCCCGTACCGCTCATCTGCTTCTCGCGATACCGGCGAATGTCCTCGAGGAACAGGTCGCCGAATCCGATTCCGGTGATGCCGCGCCCCCGGGCCTCGCCGATCGCCGCCGCCATCGCCGCTTCGTACGTCTCGTTCGGGCACGGGGAAGGGATGCGCACTCCGAACAGCGGGAGGCCGGCCGCTTCGGCCTGGGCTTCGAGCAACGCGCGCCGGACCGCGTGCATGGCCACCCGGTCGTAGGCCTCGTTGATCGTGGTGAGGAGGCCGACGACCTCGACGGAGGGGTCCTGGCGCAGGACGTGGAGCGACCACGCGCTGTCCTTGCCGCTGCTCCAGGCCAGGAGGATCGGGGCCGGAGTTCCGCTCACCGGCGCGTGCCGCGGGAGGCCGTTTCCGCCGGCACGCGCACGACGTCGCGCGCGGGAAAGCGGCCGGCGAAGAGTTCTGGGTGCAGGATCTCGGCCGTGATCTCGAGGCTGTCCACGACGCGGGGCCCGGGACGTGAGAAGTACTGCGAGCCGTCGATCGCGTAGACGCGCCCCTCACGCACGGCCGGAAGGTCCGCCCAGCCCTCGCGCTCGTGCAGGAGCGGCAGGTCCGAGCGCGTGCGCGCGAGGTCGAACCCACAGCAGGCGATGAGGACGACCTCGGGCCGCGTGGCGAGGACTTCGTCCCAGGTGACGCGGCGCGAAGGGCGTCCCTTGTGCCCGAGCGGCTCCTCGCCGCCCGCGATCTCGACCAGCTCCGGGTTCCAGTGCCCGCAGGCGAAGGGCGGATCGAGCCATTCCAGGATGACGGCGCGCGGGCGCGTGCGCGCCTGGGCGGCCCGTGTGCGCACCGCCTCGACGCGCGCGCGGAGGGAGGCCACGACGGCCTCCGCGCGATCGGCGACCCCCGTGGCCGCGGCCACGCGGCGGATGTCCTCGAAGATGTCGGCCAGCGAGGCCGGCTCCAGGTTCACCACCGTGGGCGGCCCCGGCAGCGTCTTCGCGAACGCGGTGACGGAGTCGTAGCCCACCGCGCACACGTCGCAGAGGCGCTGGGTGAGGATCACGTCCGGGCGCAGGCGGCGGATGAGCGGCTCGTCCATGGTGTAGAGCGTGCCCGTCTCGGTCAGCGTGTCCGTCACCCAGGTGTCGATGCGCCCGCTGGGCAGCGCGCCTCCGTGGATCTCGCAGTGCGTCACCTGCGGGCGCGCACGCACCTCGGGCGGATGGTCGCACTCGTGGGAGACGCCGACCAGCGAGTCCACGAGGCCGAGCGCCGCCGCGATCTCGGTCGCGGCGGGCAGCATGGAGATGACGTTCACGGGCGGCGCGCCTCGCCGCTGCGGAAGCGGAGCCCGGCGCGCAGGGAGCGGCCCAGCGCGGGATACCCGAGGACTTCCTGGTAGCGCCGGTCGAGGACGTTCTCGGCGACGACCACCGCCTCCAGTCGCGGCGCGAGGCGGGCGCGCGCCCGCAGGTCGAGACGCGCGTATCCCTCGTTCTCGGTGAGGCCGATGTTCTGGAAGTCGCTGTCCGCGCGGCGGCCCACGAGGACGAGGGTCCCGCCTCCGCTGGCGCGCTCCCCGCCGAAGGTTGCGGTCAGCGATCCCTGGTGCTTGGGCCGGCGCAGGAGGGAGCGGCCGGCGGCATACACCTCGTTGAAGGCGTCGCCGCTGACCTTCACCACGCCGTCGAGATACGTGTACTGGGCGAAGAGCCGCACGCGCGAGTCCGGCGCCGCCTCCGCCGCCAGCTCCAGGCCCTGGGCGCGCGTGCGGCCGAGGTTCACGAAGGTGCCCTGGAACGTCGAGAAGTCGACGATCTGGAAGTTGATCTGGTCGCGATAGTCGTGGTGGAACGCCGTCGCCTCGACGCGCAGGCGGCTGCCGAAGAGACGCTGCTCGATTCCGGCGTCGAAGGTGACGCTGCGCTCCGGCCGCAGGTCCGGGTTGCCCTGGGCGTAGAACGACACGCCGTAGGACTCGAAGAACGTCGGCTCCTTGATGCCGGTCCCCGCGCTCGCCTTCAGGGTGGTGGTGCCGCTCTCGCCGACCGACCAGGCCGCGGCCAGGCGCGGCACCGCGCGGGTGCCGAAGCTCGCGTTGTGCTCGACGCGGCCGCCGAGGGTCAGGAAGAGACGGCTCCCGACGACCATCCGGTCCTGGGCGTAGGCACCCACGTTCGTGCGGGTCGGGTGGAGCAGCGGCTCCGCGCGCGAGCCCACCGCGCCCGCCTCCCGCTCGAGCTCCGCCCCGACGGTCACGATGTGGCGGCCCCCGAGCTGCGTCTCGAGCTGGTAACCGGTGGAGAGCCGGCGCGTGTCCTGCTGGAACCCGAGCGGGTTCACGAAATCGAAGAACGTGTCCGTGCCCACCCGATCGCCCGCGCGCGGCAGGTACGGCCCGGAGTCCAGCGGGTTGCGCGAAAGCCAATCCTGCCGCGCGAAGCCCGCCCGCAGCTCGTGGCTGGTGCGTCCGCTGACGTGGCGGAGCTGCAGGCCGGCCACGCCGATCTGGCGGTCGAAGCGGGCATCGAGGTCGGGACGTCCGTAGGCGGTCTGGCCCGGCGTGCCGACCGCCGTGTCCTCGCCGCGCAGCGTGAGCCGCAGCGACGTCTGCGCGCTGGCCTCGAACCCGAGGGACGCCGCGCCCCCGTCCTGGCGCAGCGCGCTGTTGGGCTCCTCGTTGTCCGTGCGCAGGTGGACGCCGCCGAGGTTCCAGTCGAAGCGGCCCGCCTGGCCGGCCGTTCCCGCCTCGCCCCGGAACCAGCCGAAGCTTCCGCCTTGCGCCTCCGCCCGCCAGCGCGCCGCCGTCGGATGGCGCGCGGTGACCAGATGCACGACTCCGGCCAGCGCGTCCGTGCCGTAGAGACTGCTGGTCGCGCCGCGCACGACCTCGATGCGCTCGAGCTCGAGGGGAAGCAGGGGTCCGAGGTTGTACTCGCCCCCCGGCTCGTTGACGGGCACGCCGTCCACGAGGATCCGCGCGAAGTTGGACTCGCCCCCGCGCACGAAGAGCGACCCCTGCAGGCCGAGCCCGCCGTTTCGGGCCACCACGACGCCGGGGACTTCTTCCAGCAGGGTCAGAACGGACGGCGCCTCCCGCTCCGTGATGCGGTCCGCGTCGAGGACGGTGGCGCTGACGCCGACGGTGGAGAGCGCGGCCTCGTCGCGGGTGGCGGCCACCACGACGTGCTCACGGACGGGCGCCGCCGCCAAGGCGAGATCGAGCGTGGCTTCGGTGCCGGAGACGTCGGCCTCCGGCGTGCCGGTGAGAACGAAGCCGGCCGCGCGCACCGCGAGCTGGTAGTGCCCCGGAGCGAGACCGGCGGCACGATAGCGGCCTTCGGGGCCGGTCACGACGGTGCGGGTTGCCTCCGGACCGCGCAGGATCAGGACGAGGTTCGGGACGGGGGTCCCATCGGACGTGCGTACGGTCCCGGCGAGGACGCCCGACGGCTGGGCATGGGCCCGGGGCGCCGCGCTCAGCAGCGCGGCGAGGACGAAGACGAGACGGCGCATCGCGAGTCTCCTTTGGGAGGCTCGACGTGTCGGGAGCGGTGGATTGCGGACACCGTGGACTGCAGCTCCTTCACGCGAGAAGCCTCAGGCTCGAACGGGTCGGGGCAGGTTTCCTGGCTCCCGGGTCATCGCCCGTCCTCCAGCCTTCCCCGGCTCTCGCCGAGTGGCGGCGCTCAAGCGCCTGGAGGAGAACGGGCTCTCCGGCTACAGTGGCGGGACCGCGCAGGTTTTCGACCTGCTTCCCTTTTCCCCCTCGTATCGAGGGGCACCCCGACGTAATGAGGAGACTGTGACGCAGCGCGGACGCGGTTGTCAATCGCCCGTGGCCAGTGGCTAGAATTCCAGCGCTGCCGGCCGGGAGACGGCCCGAGGCTATGATCCGCGAGTGAACGACCGCTTCCTCCGCGCCTGCCGCCTCGAGTCCGTCGACCGCACGCCCGTCTGGTTCATGCGGCAGGCCGGACGCTACATGCCGGAGTACCGGGCCCTGCGCGCGAAGCACACGCTGCTCACCCTGTGCCGGACGCCGGAGCTGGCCGTAGAGGTCACGCTCCAGCCCGTCCAGGCGCTCGACGTGGACGCGGCCATCCTCTTCTCCGACCTCCTGCTTCCGCTGGCGCCCCTCGGCATTCCCTTCGACTTCCAGGCCGGGGAAGGACCGGTCATCGAAAAGCCGCTCCGCTCGCGCGCGGACATCGAGGCCCTGCGCCGCTTCGAGCCACGCGAGGACCTCGGCATGGTGCTCCAGGCGATCCGGATGCTGCGGCGGGAGCTGGAGGCAAAGGTCCCCCTCATCGGCTTCGCGGGCGCGCCGTTCACCCTGGCCTCCTACGCGATCGAGGGCGGCCATTCCGCGAATTTCGCGCTCACCAAGACGCTGATGTACACGGACCCCGAGTCCTGGCACCGCCTGGCCGCCCTGCTGGCCGAGGTCGCCGGCGACTACCTGCGCGCGCAGGTCGAAGCGGGCGCGCAGGCGCTGCAGGTCTTCGACTCCTGGATCGGCGCTCTCGACGCCGGGGACTACCGGGAATACGTCCTCCCGCACCTGCGCGCCCTCTTCGCGCGGCTCGAGGGCACGGACGTGCCCGTCATCCATTTCGGCACCGGGACCTTCCATCTCCTGGAAGCGCAGCGCGAGGCGGGCGGGCACGTCGTCGGCCTCGACTGGCGCACGCCCCTCGACGAGGGCTGGGCGCGGCTCGGCCCGCGGGTGGGCGTCCAGGGCAACCTCGATCCCACGCTGCTCTTCGGCCCGCGCGACCGGCTGCTCGCGCGCGTGGACGACGTGCTGCGGCGGGCCGCCCGCCGTCCCGGCCACATCTTCAACCTCGGCCACGGCATCCTTCCCGGCACGCCGGTGGAGAACGTCAAGGCCGTCGTCGAGCACGTGCACGCGGCCACGGCGGTGCCCGCGCCCGCGACCGCGCCATGACCGCCGTCCTGCTCCTCGCCCACGGGACGCCGGAGTCGCTGGACGACATGCCGGAGTACCTGACCCGCGTGCGCGGGGGGCGCCCGCCCTCGCCGGAGCTGATCCAGGAGATGCGCGGCAACTACGGCGCCATCGGCGGGCGCTCGCCCCTCACCGACATCACGCGCGCGCAGGCGGCCGCCCTCTCGTCCGCGCTGGGGGGGACGCCGGTGTACGTCGGCATGCGCAACTGGCGGCCCTACGTCGCGCAGGCGCTGGCGGAGGCGGCCGCGGCGGGCGTGCGGGAGCTGGTGGCGATCCCCATGGCCCCGCAGTACTCGACGCTCAGCGTCGCCAAGTACGGCGAGGCGGTGGAGGCGTCGCGGCCTTCGGGGATGGAGGTGCGTTTCGTCCGGTCCTGGCACGGCCATCCGGGACTGCTCGACGCCTTCGCGGAGAAGCTGCGCGCGGCTCTCCAGGCCGGGACATGGGACCGCGTGCTCTTCACCGCGCACAGCCTGCCCCTGCGTGTGGTCGCGCAGGGCGATCCCTACCCCGAAGAGGTGGCGGCCACGGCGCGCGGCGTGGCCGAGCGCGCGGGCGTCTCCGCTTACGCGTGCGCCTACCAGAGCGCGGGGCGCACGCCCGAGCCCTGGCTGGGACCGCCGCTGGAGGAGGCGCTGGCCACCGCGGCCGCGGAGGGGGCGCGTCGCGTCCTGGCCGTGCCCGTCGGCTTCGTGTGCGACCACACCGAGATCCTCTTCGACATCGACGTCCAGGCCGCGCAGGCCGCGCGCCGGCTCGGCATGGAGCTGGGCCGCACGGAGTCGCTCAACACCTCGGCCCTCTTCATCCGCGCCCTGGCCGATCTCGTCCGGGAGTCGTGACGAGCGCGCGCGCCGACGTCGTGGTCGTCGGCGGCGGCATCGCCGGGCTCGCGGCCACGCTCGCGCTGCAGGAAGCGGGGCGGGACGCTCTGCTCCTGGAATCCTCGCCCCGCTACGGCGGCGTGATCCGCACCGAGACGACCGGCGGTTTCGTGATCGAGGCCGGCCCGGATTCGATCCTGGCCCAGAAGCCGGAAGGCCTCGCCCTCTGTCGCGCCCTTGGACTGGCCGACCGCCTCGTCCCCACCAATCCCGAAGCACGCACGATCTTCGTCCTCCACCGCGGACGGCTGCACCCGCTGCCGGAAGGGATGATGCTCGCGGTGCCGACGCGGATCGGCCCCTTCCTGCGCAGCGGGCTCTTCTCCTGGCCGGGCAAGCTGCGCATGGGCCTCGATCTCGTCCGGCCGGGCGGAGGCCCCGCCGAGGACGAGTCGATCGCGTCCTTCGTCCGGCGCCGCTTCGGGAGGGAGGCGGTGGAGCGCCTTGGCGAGCCCCTCATGGCCGGAATCCATGCCGGCGATCCGGAGCGCCTCTCCATCCGCGCCACCTTCCCGCGCTTCGCGGACCTCGAGGCGCGCCATGGCAGCCTCATCCGCGGGATGTGGGCGGCGCGCCGTACGGCCGCACCCGCGACGGGGTCGGCGTTCTATTCGCTGGCCGGAGGGCTCGGCGAGCTCGTGGACGCGCTCGTCGCGCGCCTGCCCGCCGCGCGCCGCCGGACGAGCGCGGCGGTGACGCGCCTTTCGGCTCGCGACGGTGCCTTCGAGCTCGGGCTCGCGGACGGAAGTACGGTGTCCGCGACGGCCGTCGTCCTGGCCGTGCCCGCGCCCGCCGCCGCCCCGCTCCTGGCGCCCTTGTCCACCGCCGCGAGCGAGCTGCTCGCGTCGATCCCGTTCGCGTCGTCGGCCACCATCGCGCTCGGCTTCCGCCGCGAGGACGTCGCCCACCGCCTCGACGGGTACGGCTTCATCGTGCCGCGGAGCGAAGGCCTTCGCTGCACCGCCTGCACGTTCGTGTCCACGAAGTTCCCCGGCCGTGCGCCGGAGGGACACGTGCTCCTCCGGGCGTTCGTGGGCGGAGTGCGCGATCCGGGCGTGCTGGACCTCGCCGACGCGGAGCTGTCCCTTCTCGTGCGCCGGGAGCTCGGGGCGCGGCTCGGCCTGCGCGGCGCCCCCGTGCTCGAGCGCGTCTATCGCTGGCCGCGGGCGACGCCGCAGATGGAAGTGGGCCATCTCGCAAGCATCGAGCGGCTGGACGCGATCATGGCTGGCCGGCCCGGCCTGTTCCTGACCGGAGCCGGGCTGCGCGGCACCGGTTTGCCCGACACCATCGCGGACGCGCAGCGCGTGGCGGGCGCGGTGTCCGCGTTCGTGGGGGCGCGCGCGAAGGACCACCACACGATGACTACGGATCGGAGCGCGTAGAATTCGCGCCGCTCCCGCGATTCTCGTCGCGATCGTCCTGAGCGGCGCCGCGTCCGCGCCTGCCCGCGCCGCCGACGACGTGGAGGCCGCGGTCGCCGAAGGGGATGCGCACTACGAAAGGCGCGCCCAGGGCGCGCGCGGCCCCGTCGCCGATCCGAGAGAGGCCGACCTCGCGATCCAGGCCTATCGCCGCGCGCTGGCCGCCTCTCCCGGCGACCTGGAGGCGCTGTCGCGCCTGCTGCGCGCCCTCAACTTCCGGGGCTCCTTCTGCGGGGCGGATCTGGCGAAGCGGAGGGCGGTCTTCGAAGAAGGGCGTCTCCTCGGCCAGGCCGCGGTCGCGCGCCTGGAGAAGACGGCCGCGGGGCGCTCGCCCGCGGATCGCATGGCCGTCCTGCGCGGGACGAAGGGAGCGGCCGCGGCCTATTACTGGACGGCGGCGCATCTCGGGCAGTGGGCGCTCGCCCGCGGCACCTTCGCGGCCGCCCGCTCCGGCGTGGCCGGCCGCGTGCGCGACCTCGCGCAGACCGTGATCGCGCTCGACCCTTCCCTGGAGGAGGGAGGCGGCTATCGCGTGCTCGGCCGCCTGCACCATCAGGCTCCCCACATCCCCCTGATCACGGGCTGGGTGTCCCGGACGAAGGCCGTCGACTACCTGCGCCAGTCGTACGCGCTCGGGCCTACGAACCCGGTCACCTGGTTCTTCCTGGGCGATGCCCTGCTGGACGGGGACAAGGGCGAGGCGGAGGAGGGGCGGCGCTTCCTGCGCAAGTGCATCGAGACGCCGCCCCGCGCGGACTACGTCGTGGAGAGCCTGTCCTACGCCAGCGACGCCCGCGCGCGCCTGGGCTCCGCGCGCTGAGCCGGATCATTCCGGGGGAGGAGTGACGCGCAGGGGTCCCGCCCGCTCGAGCCATCCGCGCAGCGCGGTGGTGGCCAGGATGACGGCGCCGCCGGCCAGCGTCCACCCTCCCGGCGTCTCCCCGTGGAACATCCAGGCCCAGATCGGGCTCAGCACGGGCTCCACGAACATGAGCAGCGATGCTTCCAGGGCGGCCACGTGGCGCAGCGCGGAGAGCAGGAGGAAGTAGGCGACGCCGATCTGGAACACGCCGAGATACGCGACCAGCATCCAATCCAGGGGCCGCGCCGGCGCGATGGGCAGGGCCATCGGAAGCACGGCCGCGAACGCGAACAGGTTGCCGAGCACCACGGCCGCGGGTGCAGCCGCGGAGGAGTCGTCCGCGTCGCGGGCCAGCCAGCGGAGGCCGACCATCATGAAGGCGCTCGTGCACCCGCTCACCGCGGCCAGCAAGTTGCCGAGCCGCGGGTTGGGGGCGGTTGGCCCCGCGGCGGGGACCCCGAGGACGACGAGGCCGAGGCCGACGGCCAGCGCCGCCAGCGCGGCCAGGTCGCGGCGCGGGACCTGCTCCTTCAGCAGGAACGGCTGGAGCAGGAGGATGTAGAGAGGCGACGTCGCCTGCAGGAAGATCGTGCTGGCGGCGGTGGTCAGCTTGTTGGCCTGGACGAACAGCACCACGGTGACGGCGTAGGCGACGCCGACGAGCGCGGCCCGCGCGGAGAGGCCGCGCCGCGCCGCCGGGACGAGGAGGATCACGGCCAGGGCGGCGATGCCCGCGCGGAAGCTGGCCACCTGCCAGCTCGTGAGCGCGCAGGCCTTGATGGCGGCGCCGGCGGTGGAGAAGAGCGCGGCCCCGGCCACGAGCTCCAGGCGGTTGCGGGTGCTCGTCGTCACGTCGGAAGCGGGCGTCGCCGGGACCGCCGGTCTAGCGGTCCGCGGTCGGCGTGCCTTCCGGCATCAGGGTGACCTGGGTGTAGCGGCGGGCCGGGAAGAACCGGCGGAAGGCCGTCTGCAGCCACTGCGGCGTGACGGCGTCGATCTCCTGGCGGCGCCGGCGCAGCAGGACGGGGTCGCGGCCGAGCACGTGCATGCGCCGCAGCGCGCCCAGCCAGTAGCCGTTCTGGCGCTCCGCGACCTCGAGCTCGCGCCGCTCGATCTCCTGCTCCTTGCTCAGGTCCTCGGGGGCGGCCCCCGCGGACTGCAGGCGGTCGATCTCGTCGAAGACGGCCGCGCTCAGCCGGGCCGCGTTCTCGGGTGACGAGCCGAACGAGATCGTCATCGTCCCGTAGCCGCGCACGGGCTGGATGTCCGAGTAATTGACGGAGACGCCATAGGTGCCGGACATCTCCTCGCGCAGCAGGCCGCGCAGCCGGTTCCGCACCACGCCGGCCGCGGTGAGGGCCTGCTGGCGGTCCGTCTCGTTGCTGCCGGCGTCGGCGAAGAAGGTCAGCGTCGTGGTGCTGCGCGGCTCGCGTCCCTTGCGGACCTCCGTCTTCTTGACCGTCTCCGGGAACTTCACGCCCCGGTCCTCGAAGCGCGACGAGGCCTTGCCCGCGGAGGGCAGGGCCCCGAGGTATCGGGCGACGAGGGGCGTGACCTTTTCCACGTCGAACGACCCGACGAACACGAAGGTGAAGTCGGCGGCGTTCGCGAAGCGGTCGCGATAGAAGCGCAGGCTCTCCTCCCGCTTCAGGCCGGGCACGTCCTCGGGCTTGATGGGGCGATAGAGGTAGTGGCCGGCGGTGTTCGTCGCGATGACCGCGTCCCCGTAGACGGAGCCGGGATCGCTGGCGCGGTGCGCGATCGCCGTCTCCAGGCGGCGGCGCAGGACCTCGAAGCCCTCGGCCCGGTCGTTGGGCGCCGTGAAGTCGAGGTACACGAGCTGCAGCGCGGTCTCCAGGTCGGCGGGCGTGCTCCCTCCGGAGATGCCGTGGGTGTAGTGCTGGACCTCCGGTGAGACCTGTACCAGCTTGCCCGCGAGGAGCTTCTCGATCTCCACGGGCGTGAACCCGCCCACGCCCATCTCGCCGATGGCGATGGGCGAGAGGAGCGCCTCCACCACGTGCTCGGGCGCGGCCAGCGAGGCGCCGCCGAAGGCGTCGGCGCCGAAGAGGACCTGGTCGTTCTTGAAGTCGGTGGGCTTGAGCCACACCTCGACCCCGTTGGAGAGGGTCAGCACCGTGACCCCGAGCGCATCGATCTTCCGGCGCGACACCACGGTGCCGCCCGCGGGCGGCTTCTCGAGGAGCTGCCGTCCCGCCGTGCGGTCTTCCCAGGGTGTGACCGCGACCTGGGTGGCGGAGGTCAGCACGCCGCGGATCTCCGCCTCCGTGGGCACGGCCACGCCTTCCTTCTGCGGGGCCACGGCCAGGACCACGCGGCTGTCCTCGTGGATGCTGCGCAGGGTGACGTCACGCACCTCGTCGAGCGTGATGGTGGGCAGGAACTGCCGGACCAGCGCGAGCTCGACATCGATGCCGGGGCTGGGCTCGCCGGTGAGGAAGTTCGAGACGTACTCCCGGGCGTAGGAGCTGCTCTCGCTCTTGTCGCGCTCCTGCCAGGCGCGCTCGTACTGGGCCAGCAGCTCGCGCCGGGCCCGGTCCAGCTCGGCGGCGGCGAAGCCGTGGCGGCGCACGCGTTCGGCCTCCGTGATCAGGGCCTGCAGGCCGGTGGCGATGCTCCCGTCGGGCACGACGGCGCCCAGCACCTCGGTGTCCGTGTTGCGTCCGATCGTCCCACCCGAAGACGACGCGCCCAGGAACGGCGCGTCCCCGCGCCGCGCCATCTCGGCCAGCCGCGAGTTCACCATCGAATGGAAGAGCGTCTCGACGAGGCTGCGCCGGTAGTCGCCGACGCTTCCCTCCGGAAGCCGGGGGTGCTTGAAGATCACGGAGACGCCGGACACGCGCGCTTCGGGGTCGGTGGCCACGCTGACCAGCGTCTCGGGATGGCGGGGGATTTCGTAGACGGGCCGCGCCGGGCCCGGCGGCGCGGGCGGGACCTCGCCCAGCTTGTCCTGGATCCAGCGCTCGGCCTTCACCGGGTCGACGTCGCCGACCACCGCGACCGCCATCCGGTCCGGCCGGTACCACTCGCGCGCGAACGCGCGCAGCCTTGCGGGGTCCGAGCTCTTGATCACCTCCGGATCGCCGATGGGAAGCCGCTCGGCGTAGCGCGAGCCGTGCATGAGGACCGGGAACTGCAGGCGCTGCAGGCGCGAGTTCGCGCCCTGGCCCAGGCGCCACTCCTCGAGCACGACGCCGCGCTCCTTGTCGATCTCGTTCTTGCTGAGCGTCCAGCCGCCGGCGAAATCGGAGAGGACGGTGAGGCCCTTCTCGACGAGCCCGCTGCGATCGGTGGGCACCTCGAGCATGTAGACGGTCTCGTCGAAGCTCGTGTAGGCGTTGGCGTCGGCGCCGAAGCGCGCGCCGATGGACTCCAGGAACCCGACCAGCTCGCCGGGCGCGAAGTGCTTGCTGCCGTTGAAGGCCATGTGCTCGAGCAGGTGGGCCAGGCCGCGCTGGTCGTCCTGCTCGAGGACGGAGCCGGCGTCGATGGCCAGGCGCAGGGCGGCGCGGTGCTCAGGGCGTCCGTTGCGGCGGATGTAGTAGGACATCCCGTTGGGCAGGCGGCCGCGGCGCACGGCGGGGTCGAAGGGGAGGGGGTCCTCCAGCCGGTACGTCGTCGTGGCGGCGGCAGGCGCCGCGCTGGGGGCGGGTCGCGGGCTCGGCGGCGGCGAGTCGTAGGGAAAGATCGCCGGAGCGACGGCCAGCGCCGAAACAAGGAAAAGTCGTGTTCTCACACGAGTAACTTATCTCAGGGGGGGCACTCACGCACTACCTCGATGGGCATTCGCGACCCCCCTGAAACCCCCCACCGCTGCGCCGCCCGCTGCGCGGGCGCCGCGCTCCTGGTCGGCTGCCCGGCCCCCGCCGTTCGCGATACAGTTTCCAACATGAGGCTCTCGCAGCGGATGGCGCGGCTGGGCACGGAGACGGCGTTCGAGGTCCTCGTGCGCGCGCGCGCCCTCGAGGCCCAGGGCCGCAACGTCGTCCATCTGGAGATCGGCGAGCCCGATTTCGACACCCCCGCCCACATCACGGAGGCGGCGATCGAGGCCCTTCGGGGCGGAGCCACCCATTACGGACCCTCGGCCGGGATCCCCGAGCTGCGCGAGGCCGTGGCCCAGGACTCGACGCGGCGGCGCGGGGTGCGCGCCACGCCCGAGATGGTGGTGGTCACACCGGGGGCCAAGCCCATCATGTTCTTCGTGATCCTCGCCCTCGTGGACGAAGGCGACGAGGTCCTCTACCCGAACCCCGGCTTCCCGATCTACGAGTCGATGATCCGGTACATCGGCGGCATTCCCGTGCCCGTGCGCCTCCTGGAAGAGAAGGCATTCACCCTCGACGTCGGACAGCTCTGCGACCGCGTGGGGCCCAAGACCCGCCTCATCATCTTGAACTACCCGCACAATCCGACGGGAGGCGTCATCCCGGAGAGCGGGCTGCGCGCGATCGCCGAAGTCGCGGCCAAGTACCACGTGCCCGTCCTCTCCGACGAGATCTACTCCCGCATCCTCTACGACAGCGAGCACAAGTCGATCGCGGCCATGCCGGGCATGGAGTCGCTGGCCATCGTGCTCGACGGCTTCTCCAAGACGTATGCGATGACGGGCTGGCGGCTCGGGTACGGGATCATGCCCGCGCCCATGGCCCAGGTCGTGGCCAAGCTGCAGACCAACGCCACCTCCTGCACGGCCACCTTCAGCCAGCTCGCGGCCGTGCAGGCCCTCCGTGGCGACCAGTCTTCGGTGGACGCGATGGTGACGGAGTTCCGACGCCGGCGCGACGCGATCGTGACCGGGTTGCGTGCGATCCCGGGATTCAGCTGCGCGCGTCCCAAGGGCGCGTTCTACGTCTTTCCCAACATCGCGCGCACGGGTTACGGAGCCAAGGCCCTGGCCGACAAGCTGCTCGACCAGGGCGGCGTGGCCTGCCTCAGCGGGACGGCCTTCGGCGAGTTCGGCGAGGGGCACCTGCGCTTCTCGTACGCGAACAGCATGGAGAACATCGAGGAAGCGCTCCGGCGGATCAAGACGGTGGTGGGAGGTTAGAGAGGACGATGAGCTTCCGCATCTTCGCCACCACCGACATCGGGCAGGAAGCGCTGCAGAGGCTGCGCGACAAGGGCTGGGACCTCGAGGTCTACGACCAGGTCGAGCCGCCCCCGCGGGCCCTGATCCTGGAGAAGGTCAAGAGCGGCATCGACGCCCTCATCACCACGCTCCGCGACAAGATCGACGAGGAGGTCTTCGCGGCCGGGAAGGCGAAGGGCCTGAAGGTCGTGGCCCAGGACGCGGTGGGATTCGACAACATCGACCGCGCCTCCGCCAACAAGCACAAGATCCCGTTCAGCAACACCGCGGACGTCCTCACCGACGCCACCGCGGAGTTCGCGTTCATCATCATGGGCACCGTCGCGCGCATGACGTGGCCCTCCGAGCAGATGGTGCGCGAGAAGACCTGGTCCACCTGGCACCCCTACCATCCCTGGCTGGGCGACGAGGTGACGGGGAAGACGGTCCTGGTCGTGGGCACCGGCCGCATCGGGAAGAGCTTCATCAAGAAGGCGGTCGGCTTCGACATGGACGTGCTGTGCTACGACCCGGCCTTCCAGGACGCGAAGTTCGTGGAGTCCGTCCGGCGGGTGATGAAGGTGCGCCACGAAGAAGGACTGTCCACCCGTCTCCAGACCATCGCCTACGTGCCGTTCGAGGAGGGCCTGGGCCGGGCCGACTTCGTCACCCTGCACGTGAACCTCACCCGCCCGGGCGAAGCCGCGGAGCCGACGTTCCACCTGATGGACGAGCGCCGCCTGCGCCTCATGAAGAAGACGGCGTACCTCGTGAACACGTCACGCGGCCCGGTGGTGGACGAGAAGGCGCTGGCGCGCGCGCTCAAGGAGGGATGGATCGGAGGCGCCGCCCTCGACGTCTTCGAGACGGAGCCGCTGCCCGCGGACAGCCCGCTGCGCGACGAGGCCTTGAAGCTGAAGCTGCGCGTGTTCCACCACTTCGCGTCCGCCGGGCGCGCCACCCGTCTCTCGCCCGATCCGAACGTCGGCATGGCCGGCCGCGCCGTGCAGGCCGTGATCGACGTGCTCGAGCGGCGCTACGAAGGCGATCCGAAGAAGATGCCGTACGTCGTGAACAAGGAAGGCTTCTGAGGCGCTTCGCGGCGATCGTCCTCCTCGCGCTGGTGCCCCTCCTTGGTGGGAGCCGGCCCGCACGAGCGCAAGTCGCCGCCGCCGTCGTCCAGGCACGCCTGTGCGCGCGGTCGACGGGCGAGGCCGCGGTGGCCGCCTGTCGCAAGGCCCTGGAGCTCGGGCTCCCGCCCGCGCGACAGCCCGCGATCGAAGCCACGCTGGCCTCGCGCCTCTCCTCGCTCGAGCGATGGGACGAGATCGTCGAGGTGTATCGCGGTGCGGTGTCGCGCCGTCCCGCCGACGGCCAGGCGCGGATCCGTCTCGGGGGCGCGCTCCTGCACATGCAGGACCGCGCCGCGGACGCGGAGCCGGAGCTGCGCGAGGCCGTGCGGCTCCGCCCCCAGGATGCGGAGGCGCAGGCCCTGCTCGGCAACGCGCTGGCCCTGATCGGCCGGGCGCCGGAGGCGGTGGCCGCCTTCGAGCAGGCGCTCCGTCTGGATCCCACCGTGCTCGATCAACGTCCCGCGGCCAAGGCGGCCTACGAAGCGGCCCGTCGTGGCGAGAAGTGGCCGAAGCCGTAGCGTTGCATCCGTCCCGGAACGGATGACTCACGCCCGATGGCCGGCCCGTCTCTAGCCCGTGTTCTGCAGCCCGGCCGCGATCCCGTTGACGCAGAGCGCCACCAGATCGCGCACGGCGTCGCGCTGGGCATCGTCGTCGCCCAGGGCGCGCAGGCGCCGGAGGGTCACCGCCTGCACGAAGCTCATGGGATCGACGTAGGGATTGCGCAGGCGGATCGAGCGGCGCAGGATCGGCGCGTCCTCCAGGACCTCGTGCGTGCCCGTCACCGCGAAGATGCCTCGCTCGGCCCGATCCCATTCCGCGAGGACGGCCCCGAACACGCGCTCGCGCAGCGCCGCGGGCTCCACGAGCCCGGCGTACAGGCGCGCCACGGCCCGGTCGGAGCGCCCCAGGCCCATCTGCGCGTTGTCGATCAGGGACCGGAAGAACGGCCACTCGTGGTGCATCGTCTTCAGGGCCGCGGCCCGGGCCGGATCGCGCAGCATCTCCGCCAGCGCCGCGCCCAGGCCGTACCAGCCGGGCAGGCCGTGGCGGCTCTGCGTCCAGGAAAAGACCCAGGGGATCGCGCGCAGGTCCTCGATGCGCTCGCCGCCCTTGCGCTTGGCCGGGCGCGATCCGATGCGCAGGTCCGCCACCTGGTCGATGGGCGTGGACTGCCGGAAGTAGGACACGAAGTCGGACTGCTCGTAGACGAGGGCGCGGTAGGCGCGCAGCCCCGCCTCCGAGAGCGAGTCCATCATCGCCACCCATTCCGGGGCGGGCACCGGCGGGGCGGTGTCGCGCAGCCCCGCGCGCAGGACGGCGTTCAGGGTCTGCTCCAGGTGGCGATGGGCGATTCCGGTGTGCCCGTAGCGCGCGAAGGCGACCTCGCCCTGCTCGGTGATGCGGATCCCGTTCTCGACGCTGCCCCGGGGCTGGCCCAGGATCGCGCGGTTGGTGGGCCCCCCTCCGCGCCCCACCGCGCCTCCGCGCCCGTGGAAGAGGAGGAGGCGGATCCCTTCCGCGCGGCAGACGTCGGCCAGCTCGCGCTGGGCGCGGTACAGCTCCCAGTTCGACGTCACGAAGCCGCCGTCCTTGTTGCTGTCCGAGTAGCCGAGCATCACCTGCTGCAGGCCGCCCCAGGCCTGCAGGTGCCGCCGGTAGACGGGCAGGGAGAAGAGCTCGGTGAGGATGGCGCCGCAGCCGCGCAGGTCCTCGATCGTCTCGAAGAGGGGCACCACCTGCAGCCCGCTCGTGGGCGGGTCCGCCTCCGGCGAGAAGAGGCCGGCCTCCTTGGCGAAGAAGAGGGGGGTCAGGATGTCGCTGACCCCCGCGGTCATGGAGACGATGTAGACGTTGCAGGCGTCGTTGCCGAGCTCCTCCTGCATCCGCCGCGTCGTCTGGAAGAGGGCGAGCACCTCCGCCGTGCTCTC
>Ga0075431_100002973_pt1 | contig 16402 bp, 12 predicted proteins | sample RhiMetdeltSRZDD5_FD_75297 | JGI IMG/M metagenome (GOLD analysis project Ga0075431, IMG submission 75297) | Populus rhizosphere microbial communities from Tennessee, USA - Rhizosphere MetaG P. deltoides SRZDD5 | ecosystem: Host-associated > Plants > Roots > Rhizosphere > Soil | place: USA... | reverse complement strand
TGCTCGTCGTCGATGGCCGCGTGGGCATCACCGGCGGCTCGGGCGTCAGCCGAAAATGGATGGGGAACGGACGCGTCGAGAATCACTGGCGGGACACCGACGTGCGGGTGGAGGGCCCCGTGGTGGAGTTTCTCCAGGGTGCGTTCGCGGAGAACTGGCTGGAGACGACGGGCATCGTCCTCGGTGGCGAACCGTACTTTCCGCGCCAGTCGGCGCCGGTCGGCCAGGTCTACGCTCAGATCGTCCGCAGCTCGCCCGCGGGTGGCGGCTCCGCGATGTACACGACGTTCCTGCTCGCACTTGCCGCCGCCCGGCGCTCGATCCTCGTCACGAACCCCTACTTCATCCTGGACGAGAAGATGACGGAGGCGCTGCTGGCGGCGGTGGCGCGGGGCGTGCGCGTGCAGGTCCTGGTCCCGGGCGCCATCGACCACAACCTCGTGCGCCAGGCGAGCCGGCGACAGTTCGGCGAGCTGCTCCGGGCGGGGGTCGAGATGTTCGAGTACCGAGCCGCGCTCCTGCACGCGAAGACGATGGTCATCGACTCCGTGTGGGCCACCGTGGGGAGCACGAATCTCGACAACCGTTCCCTCGCCATCAACCAAGAGCTGAACCTGATCGTCTACAACGAGGCCGTCGCGCGCCGGCTCGAGCAGGTCTTCATCGAGGATCTGGCCTACTCGGCGCCGGTGACGTACCGGGACTGGCAGAAGCGGGGCGTCGTCAACAAGCTCCTGGAAGTGATCGCCCTCCCCGTCCGCGATCTGCTCTGAGCCGCCGAACGGGGTGTCGAGGGAGCTTACGGTCCGCCCCGGGGACGGCGCGCCGCCGCGTGGATATCGTTGATTTGCCGGGAGCTCCGCGCTTGGTACTGATTCTGCAGAATCTCCTGGCTGAGGGCGGGGCCGCCCCGACGACTGCGGGGAGGTTCGACGGTCCTTTTGCGGCATTGGCAGCGTGTTGTGCACGGGCGCCGAGATTCCGCCCGGCTATTTCGCCCGCCCGCCACGTGGACCGTGGCGAGACGCGGTCGCACGAGGAAAGCTCCATGTTCATCCGATCGCTGACTCTGGCATTCACGGCCGTCCTCCTCGTTTGCTCCACGGACGTGTACGCAATGGGCGGACGTCGCGGCGGCGGCGGCAGCGGCAGCACCAGCACGAGCAGCGCCGGCTCCCAGGGCGGCGCGTACAACGGCGGCGGCGATTCGTCGAACTGGCATCCGACGCTCTACCTTGGCGACGAGAGCCACGGAACGACGGGGACGTACTACGGATCGCAGGATCAGCTGGCGTCCGCTCCCGAGCCGGCGACGCTCCTGCTCCTGGCGTCGGGCGCGGCCGGTGCTATCTCGTGGAGAGCGCGCCGGAAGAAGTAGCGCGGGGCGGCTACGCCGCCGTCTTCACCCACGCGCGCAGCACTTCGGCAACACTCCAGGCCTGCGCAACACATCCGCGTGGCGTGAACGGCGGCTCCGCGTCGAACACTTCGCTGATCGACCCGATGCACGCCTCGCCGAGGTGCGGCACGAATCCCTCGAGCATCTGGCGGGCGAGGCGACGATCCCCCGGGTGCGCGCGAAGCCAGGCATCGATGAAGGGCCCGATGAGCCACGCCCACACCGTGCCCTGGTGATAGGCGGCGTCGCGCGCACGCAGGTCACCGTCGTAGCGCGGCTTGTAATCGGGGTGCTCCGGGGCGAGCGAGCGCAAGCCGACCGGCGTCAGTAACCGTCGCTCGACGGTTTCGAGCACCGCCTTCCAGTGCTCCGCGTCCAGCACCGGGTGATCGAGCGAGATCGCGAAGATCTGGTTGGGACGGCAGGCGGGATCGTCGCCGTGCTCGCCATCCACGACGTCGTAGAGGTAGCCGCCGTCGGCGTACCAGAACCGCTCGTTGAACGAGGCGCGCACGAGATCGGCGCGGTCTGCGAGCGGCTGCGCCGCCTCCGCGCCGCGCTCGGCCCGCACCCACGCTTCCGTGAGGCGCAGGGCGTTGTACCACAGCGCGTTGATCTCCACCGCCTTGCCGCGACGGGGCGTCACCACCCAGTCATCGACCTTCGCGTCCATCCACGTCAGCTGGTAGCCCTCCGCGCCCTGCCGTAGCAAGCCGTCCTTCGGATCGACACCGATGCCGAAACGGGTGCCGGCCACGTGATGATCGATGATGTCGAGAAGGCGCGGCAGCAGCACCGCCAGCGTCGTGTGGTCGCCGGTGGCCTCCAGATAGCGGTGGATGGCGTGAAAGAACCAGAGCGTGGCGTCCGCGGTGTGGTACAGGCCTTCGTTGTCGCCTTCGGGAAACAGGTTCGGGATGAGGCCGTCGCGCACGTACTGCGCGAACGTTCGCAGGATATAGCCCGCCTCCAGCTGGCGACCGGTGATCAGCGTCAGGCCTTCGAGGCTGATCATCGTGTCGCGGCCCCAGTCGGTGAACCAGTGATAGCCGGCGATGATGCTGCGGACCTCGTCACCGGCCGCCCGCGCGCGGGCGGCATCCTCCACGCGACCGGACGGCGTGATGATGAATTGATCCGCGGCCAGGACCAGCTCGGCCGCCGGTCCCGAGCGCGCCTCCTCGTGCGCGGCGGCGAGCAGGCGCTGCCGCCGCTCGTACTCGGCATCGCGCGCGCCCGCGGGGGACAACGCGCGGATCGTCTCCCACCCGTCCGTCGACGCCACCAGCGTGAGCTCCGTGCCCGGAGTGAGATCCGCACGGAAGTACCCGGGGCTCCACAGATCACCCGCCGACTCGTAGCCGCGGCTCCGCTCCACCCGGTAGACCGCATGCGGCAGCGTGCGGCCGTCCACCGTGAAGGCGGCGACGTCGGCCTGGAGAAACATCCTCAAGATCGGCAGGTTGTCGCCCGCGGAGAGCTCGTAGCGGCCGTCCACCGCGGAGAGCACGCAGCGGTGCACGACCTGGGCGCTCACGGGTGCGTTGTGCGGCCGGAATGGCACGGACGGCCGCAACGTCAGCCGCAGCGAGCCGCTGCCGGCGAGCAAGCGATACCTGACGTGCACGGTGTTCTGCCGGGAGACGAGCATGACGCTCTTCTCGAGCGCGAAGCCGTTCACCTCGTAACGCCACACCGGCAGCCCGCGGTCGAGCCGGAACTGGGTGAGGAACTGCGCGCCCTGCAGCTCGAGCGCGCCCTCGCGCTCCTCGCCGCTGATGACGACCACGCGGCGGTCGGGCAGACGCAGCCGCTCCCAGAGATGGCTCAGCATGACGAACCGTCCGAGCGGCGCCGGGAGCGCGGCGATGAGCAGACCGTGGTACCGGCGCGTGACCACGCCCGCCACCGTGCCCGACGCGTAGCCACCGAGCCCGTTGGTGACGAGCCACTCGCGCGTGAGCAGCGGGTCCGCCTCGGTGGCGCTCGCGGGCCACGGCATTTTGCGTACGAGGTCACTCGCCGCCGGCATCATCCTCACGTTCCGCGGCGAGCACGACCGCGGCGTGACCGGGAAGGAACCACCCGGCCTCGTCCTCCACGGGCGGGGTGCCGCAGCCACCGTACGGTGCGTCTTCGGTCGCGAGCGCGCGCCGCCAGCGGGCACCGGGCGGGGGCGCGAGCAGCGGCTCCGGCACGTGCTCCAGGCGGAGGTCGGGACCGAGGTTCACGAGCAGCAGGCGATCGTCGTCACCGGCGCCGAAGAAGCGTAGGACGAACGCTTCCGGCGCCAGCACCGCACCGTCGACACCGTTCGCGCCCTGGGCCGCGAAGACCGCGTCGCGGTGGCGGAGCGCGAGGAGATCGCGGTGGAGCGCGTACGCCTCCGCGTGTCGCTCGCGCTCGCCGAGATCCAGCTTGCACTGCGCGAACGTCGCCGGCGCCGATGGATCGGCGAGGCATGCGGTGACCTCGCGCGTCGCCGTGCTCGGGAACTGCTGCAAAAATTTGGCGCGCCCCTCGCGTACCGCCTGCGCGAGCGGTGGCGCATGGTCGGCGAAGTAGAGGAACGGCGCCGAGGCGGCGAACTCCTGGCCCTGGAACAGCATCGGCGTGGCCGGTCCGAGAAGGACCAGCGCGGTGAGCGCTCGCCAGCGCCCTGGGCTGGTGAGGGCATGGGTCCGAAGTCCCCGCGCGGAGTTGGCGACCTGATCGTGATTTTCAAGGAACGTGACGAACGCCTCGGGTGGCACACCCCGCGTGGACGTGCCGCGCCGCTGGCGCTGCCACGCATAGCGCTGGCCCTGGAACAGGAACCCGCGCTTCACCGCCGAGATGAATTCCTGCGGCGTGCCGGCGTGATCGGAGTAGTAGGCCTCCCGCTTGCCCGTGAGCGCGACCATCGCGCTGTGATGGAAGTCGTCGTTCCAGAGCGCGTCCAAGCCGTAGCCGCCCGCGTCCGGCGCGCGCACGAGACGAGTGTCCTGTGGCTCGTTCTCCGCCACGATGAGCGTCCTCCGGCCCCCGCCCGCTTTCCGCACCCGCCGGGCGATCGCGGCGATGATGTGCTCCGGCGACCTGTCGAAGATCTGCTGGGTGGCGTCGAGGCGCAGGCCGTCCAGATGAAATTCGTCGATCCAGTATCCGGCGTTGGCGACGAAGAACTCGCGCACCGGCCCCGAGGCGGCGCCGTCGAAGTTGATGGCCTCGCCCCACTCGTTTTCGTACCGGTCCGTGAAGTACTGGTCGGCGAAGGCGGGCAAGTAATTGCCGTCCGGCCCGAGGTGGTTGTACACGACGTCGAGGATCACGCCGAGACCGACGTCGTGTGCCCGATCCACGAAGCGGCGAAAGTCATCGGGCTCGCCGTAGAGTCGCGTGGGTGCGAACAGGTTCACGCCGTCGTAACCCCAGCCGAACCGTCCGGGAAACTCCGCGACCGGCATGACCTCGAGCACGGTGATGCCGGCCCGCGCCAGCTCCGGCAGCTCGCGCAGCGCCGCCGACCAGGTGCCCTCGGGGGTGAAGGTACCGATGTGCATCTCGTAGATCACCTGGCCGCGCAGCGGCACGCCACGCCAGCGCGTGTCCGTCCACGGAAACGCGCCCGGATCGACGACACGCGAGGGACCGTGGGGACCTTCCGGCTGAAAGCGTGAAACGGGATCGGGGAAACGTTCACCGCGATCGAGGCGGTAGCGATACAGGCTGCCCGCGCGGGCCGCAGCCACCGTGCCCGAAAAATATCCTGCACCTTCCGCCTTCAGCTCGAACGCAGCGTCGCCGGCGTCCTCGAGCACGATCTCGACCGCGTGCGCCCGCGGAGCCCATACACGAAAGTCGACCCCGCCTTCCGGCAGGGTTTCCGCTCCTACCGGGAGGCGTCTCCGGAGGGCACGTGCATCCATTTCAAGGCATGGAACGCAAATCAGAGGCCAGCGTGTTCAGCGGCCGGGGGGCCGTCGAGAAGGCCGCGCACTTTGGCGACGAGGGCTTCCGGCGGAAACGGTTTCTGCAGAAAAGGAAGACCTTCTTCCATCACCCCGTGACGAAGCATCGCGTTATCGGTGTAGCCTGAGATGTAGAGCACCTGCATTTCCGGGCGCAGCGGCGCCATCTGCTCGGCCAGGGACCGTCCGCTCATGCGCGGCATGACCACGTCGGTGACCATCAAATGGATGGGACCGGAGTGCCGCTCCGCGATCATGGACGCCTCGCCGGGGTGGCGCGCCTCCAGCACCGTATAGCCCTTCGCCTCGAGCACCTCGCGCGCGAGGCGACGCACTTCTTCCTCGTCCTCGACGAGCAGCACGGTCTCGGTGCCGCCCGCAACGCGCGCGGGATCCTCCGGACTGTCCACCGGCTCTTGCGTCGCCTCCGTCGCGGGAAGGTAGATGTCGAACGACGTGCCGAGGCCGGGCTGGCTCTCGACGGCGATGGAGCCACCGCTCTGCGTCACGATACCGTAGACGGTGGCGAGGCCGAGCCCGGTCCCTTTGCCCACCGGCTTGGTGGTGAAGAACGGCTCGAAGATCCGCGACACCGTCTGCGCGTCCATGCCGGTCCCGGTGTCGGTCACGCTGAGCACGACGTACGGCCCGGAGGTGAGCGAGATCGCGGCCGCCGCCGCCGGCTCCAGATCCACGTTGCGGGTCTGCAAGCGCAGACGCCCGCCGTTCGGCATCGCATCGCGCGCGTTGAGCGCGAGGTTGGCGATGACCTGCTCGAGCTGACCGCCATCCGCCTTGACTTGGGGATGGGTGGCGCGTGGCTCGAAGACGAGCTCCACGTCCTCCCCGATGAGGCGATGCAGGAGCGTGATCATGTTCCCGACCACCGCGTTGAGGTCGAGTACCTTCAGCTCCATCATCTGCTTGCGACTAAAGGCGAGGAGCTGCCGGGTGAGCGCGCTCGTGCGCGCCGCCGTCTTCTGGATGACGTCGACGTCCCGGCGGAGCGGGTCTTCGGGGCGCAGCTGGGAGAGCAGGAGCTGCGAGCGCCCGATGATCACGGTGAGGAGATTGTTGAAGTCGTGGGCGATGCCGCCCGCGAGCCGACCGACCGCCTCCATCTTCTGCCCCTGCCGGAGCTGTTCCTCGAGCTTGCGGGCGTCGTCTCCCGCGCACCGCAGGTCGGTCACGTCCTCCATGCTGCCCTCGTAGTGCACGATGGCGCCGTGGGCGTCGCGGACCACGCGCGTGTTGTTCCGCACCCAGAACGCGGAGCCGTCGGGTCGTCGGTACTCGACCTCGAAGTTGCGCACGACGCCGTCACGCTCGAGGATCTCCCGCCAGCGCTCGCGATCATCGACGTTGGCGTAGAAGAGCTTCGCGTTCGTGCGCAGCAGCGACTCTCGATCGGGGTAGCCAAGCAGCTGCACCGCCGCCACGTTGGCGTCGACGACGGCGCCCTCCGGCGTCGTACGGAGCACACCGACGGGCACGCCGTCGAAGAGGCTGCGGTAGCGCGTCTCGGACGCCTCCGCCGCCACGCGCGCCGCCGCTTCCGCGCGGAAGAGGCGGGCATTCTGGATCGCAATGGCGGCATGGTCGGCGAGACGGAGCACGACGGCCTCGTCGTGATTCCCGAACGGTCGAGGCGACCGACGGTCCACGAGGATCACGCCTTCCACGCACTCGGCGATGCGAATGGGGGCGGCCATCGCCGCCACCGAGCCGTCGCGCTGCACGATGGGGAGATACTCGGCGCGGATTCGTGGATCGCGGCGGAGGTCGTCCGACCGCGCGGGATGGCCGGTCGCGATCACCTCTCCCGCCAGGCCCTTGCTCACGTCCATGGGCCCCGCGAGCCCGGTCGCGTCGTGCGTGCCCACCGAGTAGCGAAGGACCATGGCCCCCGTGCCGGGATCGCGGAGGGCGATGCGAGCGAAGTCCGCGCCGCTGAGGTCGCGCGCCGCCGAGGCCACGCGCTCCAGCACCACGTCCACGTCGAGGGAGGTGTTGATGGTCTCCACGAGCGCGGTGATGACTTCCGACTCGCGCCGCCGTCGCTCCGTCTCCTCGTAGAGGCGCGCGTTGTCGAGCGCGAGCGCGGCCTGATCGCCGAACGTCTGCAGCAACGCGATCTCGGCGTCCTCGAATCGCCGCCCCGCCCGGTCGCGCACGGTGAGCGCGCCGATGATCTGGCCTTTCACGCGGAGGGGGACGCCGAGCATCGCGCGGTGTTCGGTGGCCATCAGGGACTGTCGGGCCACCGGTTCGAGGACGATGGCCGGATCGGAGATGACGTCGGACGACCACACCGGACGGCCTTCGATGACCGTCCGTCCCGCCGTTCCTGTCCCTGGCGCGAGCGCCTCCTGCGATCCCAAAATATCGTCGTCGCTGCCGCCGCGGGCGAGCGTGCGCAGCGCGCCCCGCGCGTCGAGCAGCGCCACCCGCGAGAACTTGGCCGAGAAGAGCGGGAGCACCGTATCGACCACCCGCTGTGCGACCTCCGCCAGCGCCAGCGACTCCGTCAGCGTGCGCGCCACCCGCGCGATCTCCTCCGCCTCCGCGCGCCGGCGTTCCGTCTCGCTGTAGAGTCGCGCGTTCTCGAGCGCGAGTGCGGCCTGGTCGGCCACGGTCTCGAGGAGCGCGGCCTCCTCCGCCGTGAACTCGCGCGCGGCCTGGTCGATGAGCGAGAGGGCGCCCGTGATGCGTCCTTTCGCGCGCAGGGGGACGGCGAGGACGGCGCGGAGACCGTGTCGCGCGAGCTCCGCCCGGAACTCGGGGTCGTAGACGATGTCCGGATCGGTGGTGACGTCGCGACTCCACACCGCGGTTCCGGTCGCCACCGCGCGCGCGGACAGGCCGTGCCCCGGCAGCAGCGTATGTCCGGGGCGTCGCTCGTCGCGCGGCTCCCCCGCCCACGCGATGCCGAGCAGCGAACCGTCGGCCTGGAGCACGCGCAGCGACGAGGCGCGCACGCCAAACAACCGCAACGTGCTGTCCACGATGCGCTGGGCGACGGTGGCGACGTCCAGCGATTCGGTGAGGGCGCGGGCGAGGCCGGCGAGCTCCTCGGCCGTGTGGCGACGGCGCTCCGCGTCGTCGAAGAGGCGGACATTGTCGAGCGCGATCGCCGCCTGGTCCGCGAACGCGGAGAGGAGACGGATCTCCTCGTCGCCAAATCTGCGCCCCGGCGTGTCGGCGATGGCGAGGGCGCCGAGGGCGATGCCGCGAACGATCAAGGGCAGCGCGATCACGGCCGCGAGGCCGTCGTCCTCGACGCGCGTCCGAATCGAGTCCGGCAGCACGAAGCGGTCATCACGCAGCACGTTGGAGGACCAGAACGGCCGACGCTCGGCATACGCGCGCCCGATCACGCCTTCGCCCGGGTGCAGCGTCACCGTCGTCCACGGCAAGCCGGGCAGCAGCGACGCAGAGGCGTCACAGCGGAGGCCGGCGGCGTCGGGATCGAAACGAAACACCGATGCCCGCTGGACGCGGAAGACGCGGAGCAGCGTCGATGCAAGGAGATCGCTCGCGCTCGCCACGTCGCGCGCGGCGGCCAGCTCGCGTCCGAGCTCGGCCATGGCCGCGAGGTGGTGGCCGGCCCGATGTCGCTCGAGGGCGTGGGTGAGCGCGCGAACGATGGCGGCGCGGCTGCCCCGCCGCTTGACCACGACGTCCTGCGCGCCCTCACGGAGGGCGCGGGCGGCGAGCGCGGGGTCATCCCGCGCGCTGAGGAGCACGATGGGCACGCTCGGAGCGGCCACGTGGACGTGCTCGAAGGTCGCGAAGCCGGCGGAATCGGGAAGCGCGAGGTCGAGAGCGATGAGATCGATCCCGCCCTTGAGGAGCCGCTCCCGCGCCTGGGCGAGGGTGGCGACGATCTCCACCTCGAAGGAAGCGTCGCGGCGCCGGTCGAGCTCCGTGAGGAGCAACTGGGCTTCGTCCCGGTCGTCCTCCACGAGCAGGAGGCGCGCGAAATCGGCCACCGATAAGCAGTTTAGGGAGGCGGCCGATCAAGAGTCAACGAATGTCAGCCGGCCGTCTCCGGGCGGCCCTCGTCGATCCAGGGGTCACGCTCCGGCGGTGGGGTGAAGCCGTAATCGTACTCGCCGCCGCGGCCCCGTTTGTCCTTCAGAGGCTGCACTTCCGCCTGCCGGCTCCGTGGGCCCAGGCGAGGGATGCCGGCGCCCGCCTTCCGCCCCTTGCCGTGCTTGCTCGTCCGCTTCATGAGTGGCCTCCTCGCGGACCCCTACGTGCAAGATGCGGGCGAGCGAAATCTCTTCCCAAACGAGACAAGACCCTCCCGTTCCGGCGCCCACCCGGACGCCGGAGGGCGCGGATTTCCTGGCCGGTATGGAGCTTGCTCTGTAGTGACCCGGCGGCCTCAGGGGTGGGGCCTGTCCGGGGCGTCTCCGTCGGGAGACGCGCTCGCGTGAGCGGGCCGATCGGCGGGACCGCCGCCGGGTTGCGAAATCGGGCGACGGCGGTCTGTCCGTGCTGTGCGCAGCGAACAGGGGCGGAAAAGGAGCGACGCGCGTGAGCACCATTCTGATCGTGATCTTGATCCTGCTCGTCCTCGGAGCACTACCGACGTGGCCGTACAGTTCAGGCTGGGGCTATTATCCGAGCGGCGGTCTCGGCCTCATTCTCGTCATCCTCATCGTGCTCGCCCTGATGGGTCGTCTCTGAGAGGAGCGCCCGCGAACGCTAGAGGTCGATCACGGCATAACCGAACGCCTTCAGCGCCGGTGAGACGACGAGCTTGCGGCGGTCGGAACGCCGGCGGTCGGGAACCATCGGCTGCCGGCGCTGACGGCGTTCGCGGACGCGACGATCGACGATGACCTCGGCGTTCGCGTCGTCGTAGAGATCGCGCTTGATGTAGTCGAAGAGATCCGGCTCATCGCGCGCGACGATGAACAACCGCCGGCGAGCCGCGCCGTTGCCCTGGCCCCGCGCCATCACGGCATGATGCCGGGCGCACGGGCCATTCGCATAGAACTTTTTCGCGCCGCTATTCGCTCTCCATGCTAGATTTCCCCGCAACCGGAGCGCGCGTGGCTGGCGAGGCTCGGCCGCGCGCGCGTGTCTCCGATCGCGAGGAGCCGCCGTCATGACCGCCGTCTGTCTCTGGTGCGAATCCGAAGCGAGGGGTCAGGTCCGCGAGGGGCCGGGCCTCTGTCTCGTGCATCGCTTCGAGGCCCTGATCACCGCCGCCGACGCGCCCACGCCGCGCGCGTTCCTCATCGTGGTGGCACGCAACGAGGCGGGACTCTTCCACCGTCTCAGCGAATGGTTCCTCGAGGATCCGCGCGTGCGCGTCATCATCGATCGCCGTCGTGGCGACCGTCGCCAGCGCGCGGAACCACCGGACGCGGAGCGACGTCAACGCGAACGACGAGAGACACCGCCGCCGTCCGACGACCTTCGCCAGTACCCCGCCGTCATTCTCTCCGTCCTGCCCGCGGTCGTGAGCGCGTTCGGCGCCGCCGCGCCGGAGCCGCTGGAGCCCGCCGAGCTCCGTGAGCGCCTCACGCGATGGATGCGGGAGAGCCGCGAGATGGTCGATTACGTGCTGCCCGTGCTCTACCGGCGCACGGAGATCGCGCGCGACCGTGCCGATGCCGTCGAGCGTGACGGGAGGCGGCTCGCGGCCCAGGTCACCGAGCTCGAGACGGAGGTGACGCGATTGCGCGCGGAGATTCATCAGCTCAAGCGTGAGCGCGACACGTTCGTCGAAAACATCGAACGCGCGGTGAGCGAAGTGGCGCGCATGACGAGCCGCTTCACCGCGCGCACGCGCTCCGACTGAGGAGGCAGGCGGGCGGACGTTACTCGACGGTGACGCTCTTGGCGAGGTTGCGGGGGCGATCGACGTCGCGCCCGAGCCCCACCGCCACGTGGTAGGCGAGCAACTGCAACGGGATCACCGTGAGCACGGGCGCGAGCGCGGGGGCGGTGGCGGGGACTTCGACGACCACGTCGGCGATGGTGGCGACGCTGTGGTCTCCCGGGTTGGTGACGGCGATCACGCGGCCGCCCCGCGCGCGGACCTCTTCGATATTTCCCACCATGCGGTCGTAGGAGGCGTCACGCGGCGCCAGCGCCACCACGGGCAGCCCCTCCGCGACGAGCGCGATCGGCCCATGCTTCATCTCGCCGCCGGCGTACCCTTCCGCGTGCAGGTACGAGATCTCCTTCAGCTTGAGCGCTCCCTCCAGCGCGATCGCGTGCTGAAGGCCGCGACCGAGATAGAGCACGTCGCGCGCGCCCGCCACCTCGCGCGCGAGCGCGGCCATGGCCGCGTCGACCTCGAGGGTCTTCTCGACGAGGCTCGGCAGCTCGACGAGGGCCGCGACGCTGGCGGCGACGTCGCGCGCGGGGAGCGCGCCGCGCGCGGGGCCGAGCCAGAGGCCGACCAGCGCGAGCGCGACGAGCATGGTCACGAACGCCTTCGTGGACGCCACGCCGATCTCGGGGCCGGCATGCATCGACACCACCGCCGTCGCTTCGCGCGCGAGCGCCGACCCCATGACGTTGGTGATCGCGATCACCGGACAGCCCTTGCCGCGCGCCGCCTTCACGGCGCCGATCGTGTCCGCCGTCTCGCCCGACTGCGACACCGCGATCACGAGCGTGCGCGGGCCCACGATCGCATCCCGATATCGAAACTCCGACGCGAGCTCGACCTCGGCGGCGAGGCCCGCGAAGCGCTCGATCATCGAGCGCCCGATCATGGCCGCGTGATACGCGGTTCCGCACGCGACGAGCACGACGCGATCGACGTCCGCCACACCCGCGCCCGCCAGCTCGGGGAGGGTCACCGCGCCGCTCTCGATCGACACACGACCGCGCAATGTCTCCGCGATAGCGCGCGGCTGCTCGTAGATCTCTTTCAGCATGAAGTGCGGATAGCCGCCCTTCTCCGCCATGGCCGCGTCCCAGGCGATCCGCGTGCGCTCGCGACGGAGCGGCCGGCCGTCTCCCGCGTACACGTCCGCCCCGGCCGCGGTGATCACCGCCACGTCGTCGTCCTCGAGAACGATCACGTCGCGCGTGTGCGGCAGCAGCGCGGGAACGTCGGAGGCCACGAACGTTTCCCCGGCGCCGAGGCCGATCACGACGCTGCCCGCGCCGCGCTTGGCGACGACGAGGAGATCGGGAGCGGCACTCCACATCACGCCCACCGCGTACGCGCCCGCGACCTCACGCAAGGCGGCCGTCACCGCGGAGCGGAGGTCCTGGCCGGGCGTGAGCTGGTCTTCCACGAGGTGGGCGAGGACTTCGGTGTCGGTCTCGGAGCGAAAGGTATGACCGGCGTGCCGCAGGCGCTGCTTCAGCTCGACGTAGTTTTCAATGATGCCGTTGTGCACGACGACGAGGCGGTCGCCGCAGTCGCGGTGAGGATGCGCGTTCTCTTCCGCGGGGCGGCCATGCGTGGCCCAGCGGGTATGGCCGATGCCGACCGTGCCCGGCGCCGGGCGCTCCCGCACGACGTCCTCGAGGCCGCTGATGCGTCCCACCGCTCGCCGCACGTGAAGAACGCCGTCGGCGGTGATCGCAAGACCGGCGGAATCGTACCCGCGATAGTCGAGTCGCTTCAGACCGTCGAGAATGATGTGCGCTGCGTCCCGCTGCCCCGCGTATCCGACGATCCCGCACATGCGCGCCTGTCCCTCCCGATCTCATCGAGCGGCATTTCACGCGGCGGACGCGGCGTCGCGCGCCGTCGTCGGCGATGCAAAGCGGACGGCGCGCTACCGCGCCCCCGAAAAGGGGGCCATAATGACGGCCAGTGAAGGCAAGGGGCATGCCTCACCGGCGGACGCGCCCAAGCGCGCGATATTCATCGTCGCCACGACATGCGCGATCGTCTGGTCGGACCAAAAAATTGCGCGGTCGCTGGTGCACCGTGCACGATTTGCGGAAATGGTGGCGTCGCCGTCATCGGCGAGGAGCGCACACACCGTGAAGATCTTCATCGTGGTGGCCCAGGACCGGCCGGATCTCTATGACTACTTTCGCGACGCGTTCGATGGCGTCGCCATGGTGGAGGTGATCCTCGATCGACGGCTGCGCGAACCCGGTCATCGCGAACCGATGGTGAGCGTCGCGGACAACCGCCGGGTCGGCATCGACATTTACGACGAGCTGCAGCTTCGCGGATTCGTGATCGTTCGCGTTCCCGCCTGAGCCGCGCGAGCGTCCGGCCACATCGCGCGCGCAGCGTCGGCAGTTTTGGCAAAACCGTTCGCAGTGACTCGAGGGTCGTGCGCGCAGACTGTAAACCTTCCTGACAACTGACGCCGAACTCCGCCCGATCTGGCCGTTCGAACGCCCGCCAATGATCGCCGATTGCGCGAGCGCGATCGGAAAACCTTACGGTTTCTTCAGAGCACACCGACGACGTTCGTCGATGTGCCGATCGTTGTTGACCTTCGTTCGATTGGCACCGAATAAGCTGGGGGACGACGGGCCGTGTGCATGTCCGAGGAGCGCTCATGACGCCGAAGATGCGGAAGAACGGTCGAGAGCAGAGCTGCTGCGCCCCGATCCTCGTCGCCGAGGTGGTTCGATGAGCGTGCGTATCGAAGGCATGATGGCCCGGAACCTTTTCATCGTCTCGCGCTATCACCCCGATCTGTTCAGCTATCTCAAGGAACGCTTCAACGGCGACGATGCGGTCGAGATCATTCTCGATCGTCGCTCGCGACAGCGCCGGCACCGGCACGAAGCTCCGAGCGTTGAACGGCGCCGCTCCGATCGCCGCAGTCGGCCGGAGGTCGACGCCGAGTTGCGCACGCGCTCGCACGCGATCATCACCATTCCCTGACCGATCCCGCGCTCGACGTCAGCCGCCACCCGGCGTTCGGCATTCGTTTGCGCGGAAGGCGGATCGACAAGCTGTCCCACCCGTAAGCCATCGATATCCCTGAACTAAATACGTGATGGGCAACCCCATTGACTTGGACTATCCAGCCTTGTCATCATGGCGCTCCCGGCGACATGCGGGGATGTCGGTTTCGATAGCGCTCGCCTCGAGCGCGCCTACCGAGGGGGACGCGCACGTTGCATCTAATCATTCTGGATCCCACGCAGGACGTCAGTCGTGCTGCCGGTGAAGTGATCCCGGCCGGCGTCAAGACCACCGCGGTCCGCAGCATCCCCGCCGTGACGTCGCTGCTGTCGGCGGCCGCACCACATGACGTCTTCCTCGTGCACCTCGGGAACGACGTGCACGCCGCCGCCGTCGCGGCCTCGCTGCGCCAGACCGGATTCCGTGGCCGCGTGCTGGTGGCGACGGATCGGCTGCCTCGCGCAGACGCTGAACACATCACGCGCATTCCGCGCGTGGAATGCGTCGAGATGCGCGGATCGCCCGCGGCCCTCCTCAGCGCGCTCAAACGAGCCATGGTAGACTCGAATTCTGTGCGTTACCGGCGCCCACGCGAACTGCCCAGTTTCCACGGAATTGTCGGCCGCTCCAAGCAAATTCAAGAGATCTTCACCCGCATCGAGAAGGCGGCGGCGGGTGATGCCAACGTGTGCATCTATGGAGAGAGCGGCACCGGCAAGGAGCTGATCGCGCGCGCGATCCACGCCGCCGGTGATCGTCGCGATCGTCCGCTCGTCACCCTCGATTGCACGGCGGTGCCCGAAGGCCTGATGGAGAGTCAGCTCTTCGGTCACGTGAAGGGCGCCTTCACGGGCGCGGTGGAGCATCGCGAGGGCGTGTTCGCGCTCGCCGACACGGGCACGCTGTTCATCGACGAGCTCTGCGAGTTGAGCCTGCCGCTGCAGGCGAAGCTGCTTCGCGTCGTCCAGAGCCGCGAGTTCGTGAAGGTGGGCGGCATGAAGCCGATCCGCTCCAACATCCGCCTCATCACGGCCACCAACAAGGATCCCAAGAAAGGGGTGGACGCGGGCACGTTCCGCGCCGATCTCTACTACCGAGTGGCGGTGGTGATGATCAAGGTGCCCGCCCTCCGCGAACGTCGCGACGACATCCCGCTCCTCGTCGAACACTTCCTCGAGAAGTTCGCGACCGCGTACAAGAAGCCGGTCCGCGGCGTGGAGCCATCGGCCATGGAGCGCATCGTCAACATGCCGTGGCCCGGCAACATTCGCCAGCTCGAGAACTTCCTGGCGCAGGCGGTCGTGCTCGCCGAAGGCGACACGCTCGCCGAGCGCGATCTCTTCGTCGATGACGTCGCCGCCGCCCCCGTCGCCACCGCCTCCACGAATCTCCAGCTCGAGCCCGGGCTGCAGCTCCGCGAAGTGGAGCGCCGGTACATCCTGCGCACGCTCCAGCGCGTACAGGGCAATCGCACCGAGGCGGCGCGGCTGCTCGGCATCAGCGTCCGCTGCCTGCAGTACAAGCTGAAGGCGTACTCGCAGACCGGCGACGAGTTCGAGCCGTCCCGCGGCAGCGTTGTTGCCGCTCGGCCCACGACGCGGCCGGAAATCCTCGCCTCGTAGTCCCGGACGGCGCCCGCCGTACGGGCGCGCCCCCGCAGTTTTTGCAGCCCCCTGTGCGACGTAACTCGTTGATTTTTTGTGGCGGTACATCCTCCCCGACAAATTTGCGTGTCGGGATTCTTTCCGCCGAAGTGAAAATGCCCACGTAACCGCGTAGTTACGATCGATTCCGGGCGGGCATGGCACTTGCGATGACTCACTACCCGCCGATGCTAAGAGTCTTTCGCCATTACGTTCCTGCGCTCCTGCTGGCGACCGTCGCTGCCGACTCTGTCCTCGTTCTCGCCGCCATGGCCGCCGCCCGGCTCTTCACGCCCGCCGCTGCCCCGGCGTTTTTCTGGGCTCAGTCGGCCGCGATGGCGGGCGCCGTGCTGTTTGCGCTGTACGCGGCCGAGCTGTACAAGACCGACCTCCGCATCGCGCGCACGGCCGTGCTCGCCCGCCTCGTCGCCGCCATCGTTGCGGGAGCAGCGCTCGCGGCCGCCCTCGGACTCGCGGTTCCCGCGTTCCGCCTCGAGCCCCTCACGTTCCTGGCCGTCTTCGGGATTCTCGGCGCCGGGCTCCTCGT
>Ga0075431_100002972_pt1 | contig 16405 bp, 8 predicted proteins | sample RhiMetdeltSRZDD5_FD_75297 | JGI IMG/M metagenome (GOLD analysis project Ga0075431, IMG submission 75297) | Populus rhizosphere microbial communities from Tennessee, USA - Rhizosphere MetaG P. deltoides SRZDD5 | ecosystem: Host-associated > Plants > Roots > Rhizosphere > Soil | place: USA... | reverse complement strand
TATGAAATGAAATTACCCGCTTTATTGCTGCAGCCGATCATGGAGAACGCTATTAAGTTTGGATTATATGATACCATTGATGAAATAGAAATAGGTTTAAAAGCATCAAAAGAAGATCATCATTTGGTCATTACTGTCACCAATCCTTTTGACCCGGAAACCTCAACGCCAAAAGGCACAGGTTTTGGCCTGCAATCAGTGCAGAGAAGATTGTTCCTGCTGTTTGCAAGAAATGACCTGGTAAGCACTGAGGCAAAAGAAAATATCTTTACAACTACAATAAAAATCCCACAGCATGAGCAGCAAAGTGATAATAATAGACGATGAGCCATTAGCAAGAAGTATTGTTGTAGAATACCTTCAGAATTTTCCTGATCTCACCGTAGCACAGGTTTGCAGTAATGGGTTTGAAGGTGTAAAAGCGATTCAGCAATATAAACCTGATCTTATAATCCTGGATATTCAAATGCCAAAGATCAACGGATTTGAAATGCTCGAGCTGATCGAAAATCCACCTGCTGTCATTTTTGCTACTGCATTTGATGAATATGCTATCAAAGCTTTCGAAGCTCATGCTATCGACTATTTATTAAAACCATTCAACCAGGAACGTTTTGAAAAGGCGATAAAAAAATGGAGAGATACAAAGAATCAATCGGGTGAAAAGCAAACAAGGCAGTTGCTCGAAGATGTTTCTTTAACCGCTCCGCAAAGTGAGCGAATAGTAATAAAAGACGGAAGCAAAATAAAGATCATCCCTGTACAGGATGTGCATTATCTCGAAGCTGCGGATGATTTTGTAAAAGTGTTTACCAAAGAAGGATATTTCTTAAAGAATAAAACGATGAGTCATTTCGAGCAGGTGCTCGATCCAAACCAGTTTGTACGTTCGCATCGTTCTTATATTATCAACCTGCAACAGATCACCAGAATTGATCCTTATGAAAAGGACAGTCATGTTGCGGTACTGCGTTCCGGGGCCAAAGTTCCGGTAAGCAGAACCGGTTACCCGAAACTAAGATCGATACTTGGTTTGTAAGTCTTTTCCCTCCGTCCAAACATTAATATTTCCCCTCTATTTCAGAGAATTTTATCTACATTTAGAGACTTAGAGCCAAGCCTCCACCCCTGCGAAATCTGTGTACCTTCTTCCAGTTGAAAAATCGATTCAATTAAAATTCTTTTATGCAAAAAGACAATGTCTTTTATACGCTACTTTTCATAATAATTGGCGCATTTGCTACTTGTTATCCGCAGAACACAAGTGCACAATCTGAATCAGAAAAAGGGCTTCCTTTTATTACCAATTACACACCAAAAGAATATAAAAGTTCAACACAAAACTGGGCGATAGTAGAAGCCGATAATGGAATGATGTATTTCGGGAATGGTGCCGGCGTGTTGGAATACGATGGCGTGAAATGGCGAACTATTAACGTCGGTGGATCGAATACATCGAGGGCAGTAGCGAAAGATAAAAAAGGTCGTATTTACTATGGAACGATTTCCGGGTTCGGATACCTGGCGCCCGACAGCCTTGGTATGAACCAGGCAAGGTCGCTTATACAATACGTGCCCGCTGCGGATAGAAATTTTGTTGATATATGGACAGTATATGCTACAAATGAAGGAGTGTACTTCCAGGCACGCGAAAAGCTTTTCCGATTAATTCAAACGAGCGAAGGACAAAAAGAAAGTTGGTCGGTAAAGACCTGGACGCCGGAGACCAACTTTATGTATGCTTTTTACCTGGATGGAATCTATTATGTACATCAACAGCACAAAGGGCTTTATAGGATACAAGGTGATTCTCTTCTATTGATACCTGGCAGCGAATTCCTGGGACCTGATCGGATGCAAATCATGCTACCCTACTATGCAGGTGAAAATTCCGAAAAACAATACCTGTTGGGGCAGTTCAATAATGGCTTATACGTTTTCAATGGAAAAACGTTTAAGCCTTTTAAAACAGAAGTAAATGTTTTTAACCAGGCAGGTATCTTATATAAAGGGGTTCAATTAAAAGACAGTACTTATGCATTGGCATTTAGTGGCAAGGGTGTCGTCATCATCAATAACCAGGGAAAAGTACTGCAGCACATAAATCGCTCTGCTGGATTGCAGAATGAGTCGGTTTACGGGCTTGCGACAGATCGCAAAGGAAATTTATGGTTGGGTCTGGACAACGGGATATCAAGGGTCGAAACCGCATCGCCCTTCTCGATGTTTTCTTATCAATCCGGCATCAATACAACCTCACTTTCTGTTGCCAGGCACGAAGGCATTTTGTATTTAGGCACCAGCAACGGATTGTTTCGGTTCGATGATAAGACCTCAAAATTTGAAGTAATTAAGGAAATTCCTACACGGCAGATATTTACCCTGCCTGTTTATGATAATATCTTATATGTCCCCAGTGATGGTCTTTACTGTATAAAGAATAAGAAGACCTATCTTATTCATCCATCCATCGGTGGAGATTTCCAAATGTTCGCAGTACATATCCCGAAAAAAAATCCAAATATTCTGCTTGCCGGTTTTGTAGGTGGGCTTGCTGTATTTTATCGCCCTCCGGCATTTCAAACTTCCGGTGAGCCCAAATGGGAATATGTGGGAGTGCTACCAGGTATCAATACTGCCAGCAGTTTTGCAGAAACGGTAGACGGCAGAATATGGGTGGGCTCGCAGGATGAAGGGGCCTATCTTCTCACAACCATTCCCGAGGCAAATACAAAACCCGGATTAGATCAATTCCCACTTAAGCATTATGGTGTTGATAAAGGATTGTCAATTGGTACCGCTACTTGCTATGTTGTTGATGATGGCGAATATACTCTGACCACAACCTACATTTATCGTTATGATAAAACGACCGATAAGTTTGTTCCTGATAGCAGCTTTAAAACAATGAATATCGCGCTGGAACTTGGGACTAACTTCATGTCCAAAGATCATTTAGGAAGGACCTGGTTGAATTTCGGACGAGAAACCGGGTTAGCCACATCGCTTAATGAAAAAGGAAATAAAATCGAAACATTTCCTTTCTTTCCTGTTGCCGATTACCTGGCCTCATCTGTCTATCCTGAAAAAAATGGTATTGTTTGGTTTGCTACAACAGAAGGTTTGCTTCGTTATGATGAAACATTGAAGAAAAATTATGATGAGCCCTATAAAACATTCATAAGACATATCTCAACGGGTAAAAAAATTCTAACCATTCATGGTGAGGAAAAAGCCGATGAGGCTTCCGTTTCTTATAAGAATAACTCGTTTCGGTTTGAGTATGCGACTCCGTTTTTTGAGCAGGAAGATAAAACACGCTACCAAACATGGCTCGAAGGATTTGAAACAGAGTGGTCGGAATTGGATAAGAACTATTATAAAGAATACACCAATCTTCCCAGCGGAAATTATACTTTTCATGTAAGGGCCGCAAATATTTATGGTAAACAAAGTGAAGAGGCAACTTACGCATTTGAAATTTTACCGCCATGGTATCGTACCTGGTGGGCTTATTTATTATATGCACTCGTTGCTGCCGTCGTTATTTATTCATTGGTACGCTGGCGCACGCGTCAGCTTCATGAAAAACATCGTGAACTGGAAAAAGTTGTTGCTGACAGAACCAAAGAGGTAAGTCAAAGAGCCGCAGAACTAGCGGTTATCAATGGCGTGCAGGAAGGTTTAGCTAAGGAACTGGATATGCAGGGAATCTTCAATCTCGTCGGCGATAGAGTCCAACATCTCTTCAATGCCCAGGTCGTTATCATCGGCAGTTTTGATCTGGACAACAAGATCGAACACTTTAATTATGCAATTGAAGACGGCAAAAAGGTTACGGTCGAATCAAGACCCATAAACATGATGCGACAGTTGCTGATTGATAAAAAGAAGACGATTTATATCTCCACTGAAGAACAGGCAAAAAATGAATATGGATTGTCTGCAATTCCTGGAACAAAAATGTCTAAATGCCTTTTATTCGTACCGCTTCTCTCCGGTAATGTTGTAAAAGGCTATGTCAGTTTGCAAAATGTAGATAAAGAAAACCTCTTCTCGGATTCCGATATTCGTCTATTGGAAACCCTGGCCAATAGCATGAGTGTCGCGCTTGAAAATGCGAGGCTCTTTGATGAAACAAACCGTTTACTAAAAGAAACAGAACAACAAAAAGCTGAACTCGGTGTAATCAATAGTGTACAAGAAGGTTTGTCTAAGGAATTAGACATGCAGGCGATATATGATCTTGTAGGAAACAGGATCCAAAAGCTGTTTAATGCACAAGCCGTGATGATTGCAACTTTTGATCATGAAACCGGCACAGAACATTTTAAATATAATTTCAATACTACAAAGGGACGATATTATCCTGAACCGAGACGGTACGACAAATTGAGACAGCACCTGATCGATACTAAACAAAAGATCGTCATCAACACCAATTTCGAAGAAGCTTATGCCCGTTTCGGATTAAAGACTGTCCCGGGAACCAATCCCGCCAAAGCAGGAGTGTTTGTTCCGCTTGTGATTGGTGGCCGTGTAAATAGCTACATTACTTTACAGAATACAGAAATAGAAAATGCTTTTAGTGAATCGGATGTTCGTTTATTAGAAACATTAGCAAATAGCATGAGTGTTGCCTTAGAAAATGCGAGGCTCTTTGATGAAACCAATCGTTTATTGAAGGAAACAGAACAACGTACTGCGGAGCTTGCTGTTATCAATAGCGTACAGGAAGGATTAGCGAAGGAATTGGATATGCATGGAATTTATGAATTGATCGGTGATCGTCTTTGTAAACTTTTCCCGGATACGCAGACCCTGGTGATTCGCACATTTGATCATGAGGCGGGATTGGAACATTGGCAATATGTAATCGAAAAAGGCCAACGCGATACGGTGGCACCAAGACCTTTTAACTGGAACAGCAAACAGCTTATTTCGACAAAAAAACCATTGGACATCCGGAGCGATTATGTTGAAACGGCCAAAAAACACGGTGGGACCGGAGTGGTTGCAGGTAAACCTCCACAATCTGCTTTATTTGTTCCTATGTTGGTTGGTGATACTGTTAAAGGTTCTGTCAGTCTCCAAAATGTAGATAGAGAAAACGCTTTTAGCGATTCTGATCTTCGTTTGCTTACTACCATTACCAATAGTATGAGTGTGGCATTGGAAAATGCAAGACTTTTTGATGAAACAAACCGTTTATTAAAAGAAACAGAGCAACGTACAGCCGAGCTTGCCGTTATCAATAGCGTGCAGGAAGGATTGGTTCGTGAAATGAATATACAGGCAATTTATGATCTGGTCGGCACGCGTATCTGTGAGCTGTTCGATACACAAACTGTTATTATCCGAACATTTGATCACAGGGCAAAACAGGAACATTGGCAATATGCCATTGAAAAGGGACATCGGCTTTACAGCAATCCGCGTCCATTCAATTGGGCCAACAAAGAAATGATCGAAAGTAAACAACCACTTCTTATCAACGAAAAATATGTAGAAACAGCGCAAAAGTATGGCAGCCCCGGCGTCACTAAAGGTCTCCCGCCTAAGTCAGCCATGTTTGTACCAATGATCGTTGGCGATGTGGTAAGAGGTTCCGTGAGCTTGCAAAATGTAGAAAAAGAAAATGCTTTCACTGAATCGGATCTTCGCTTGCTTACTACACTTACTAACAGTATGAGCGTTGCGCTGGAAAATGCAAGACTCTTTGATGAAACCAATCGTTTATTGGGCGAGGCAAAACAAAGGGCCAATGAGTTAACAACGGTAAATAATATCAGCCAGGCGCTGGCTTCACAACTCAACCTGGATGAATTAATAAAACTGGTAGGTGAACAATTGAAAGATCTTTTCAAAGCAAATATTGTTTATCTGGCAATTCTTGATCAAAAAACAAAAACGATCAACTTCCCTTACCAGTATGGCGACAATATGGCGCCAATGAAATTAGGAGAAGGATTAACATCAAAGATCATTTTAACCGGGCAGCCAATGCTGATCAATAAGGACCTGCAGGAATTAAGAACACAAATGGGCATTCAAAGCATTGGTATCCCTGCCGCATCCTATCTTGGTGTACCCATACCTGTTGGCGAAGAAATGATCGGCGTATTAAGTGTTCAAAGCACTGAACATGAAAATGTATTCAATGATGCTGATCTTCGTCTTCTAACTACGATTGCCGCATCGGTTGGTGTTGCCATTAGGAAAGCAAAATTGTTTGATGAAATACACCAGGCAAAAATGGATGCAGAAAATGCACGTAAAACTGCCGAAAAAGCAAATGATGCAAAGAGTGCATTCCTTTCAACGGTCAGTCATGAATTGAGAACACCATTGACTTCTGTTTTAGGTTTTGCCAAGATCATTAAGAAAAGACTGGAAGAAAAAGTATTCCCGATAACAGATAAGTCTGATCCAAAAACCGCAAAAACAATTAACCAGATCAATGAGAACCTTGATGTAGTGGTTTCAGAAGGTCAACGATTGACGCATCTTATTAATGATGTGCTCGATCTTGCAAAAATTGAGGCAGGCAAGATGGAATGGAATATGGAAACCGTTTCTGTTCCTGAAATTGCTGAACGAGCCATAGCCGCCACCACTTCTTTGTTTGAACAAAACCATCTTGAACTTGAAAGGGATATTAAGACAGGAATTGCTGATATCACAGGTGACAAGGATAAGCTGATACAAGTAATGGTGAATCTTATTTCAAATGCTGTGAAGTTCACACCAAAAGGAAAAGTAAAATGTGCGGTGTTTGAAAAAGACAAGGAAGTTATTGTCAGCATTACTGATACGGGTATTGGCATTGCTCCGCAAGATCATGCTGCTGTATTTGAACAATTCAAACAAGTTGGCGATACACTGACTGATAAACCAAAGGGAACAGGATTGGGCTTACCGATCTGCAAGGAAATCGTAGAACATCATGGAGGGCGCATCTGGTTGGAAAGTGAATTAGGAAAAGGCAGTACATTCTTTTTTGCATTGCCAACTGTAAAATCATCTTCGCCCAAACCCATTCATATCGAAGATCTTGTTCGTCAATTGAAGGAACAGGTGGCACAATCAAAATTGAATATAAAGGATCACACTGCCAGCATTCTGATCGTAGATGACGATGATTCTATTCGCTCATTACTTCACCAGGAATTGAGCGATGCCGGCTATATAATAGATGAAGCAAAAAATGGCAAAGAAGCGTTGACAATGGTAAGAAAGAAAAGACCCGATCTTATCATTCTCGACATCATGATGCCCGAAATGAATGGATTTGATGTAGCCGCTGTTCTAAAGAATGACCCTCAAACAATGGATATACCGATCATCGTATTGTCTATTGTTCAGGATAAAACGAGAGGCTTCCGCATCGGCGTTGATCGTTATCTCACCAAACCGATCGATACGGGTGTTCTATTTAACGAAATCGGTAGCCTGCTGGAACAAGGTAAATCAAAAAAGAAAGTAATGATCGTTGATGAAGATTCTAATACGGTGAATACGCTGACAGACGTATTGAAAACCAAAGGGTATGTAGTAATGGAATCAAATGGAAACGAATTAGTGGAAAAGGCTGTGGCAAATAAGCCTGATATCATTATTATTAACTCGCTGCTGTCGGGCAATCAGGATATTGTTCAATCACTGCGTTTTGAAAAGGGTTTAGAAAATGTTTTATTCTTACTGTATAACTAAAAGTTCAATCAAGTCACATGGATAAAAAGATATTGATAGTCGATGATGAAGCTCATATTCGTATGCTGATCGGTCAGACACTGGAAGAATTAGAAGACGAAGGCGTGGAATTTCTGACCGCCGATAATGGTCAAACTGCCCTGGAAATTATTCAATCGGAAAAACCAGCCCTTGTTTTCCTGGATGTGATGATGCCAAAGATGAATGGCATGGATGTTTGTAAAAATGTAAAACAGGACATGGGCTTAAAAGATGTGTTTATCATCATTCTTACAGCAAAGGGACAGGAATTAGATAAGCAAAAAGGACAGGAAGTAGGTGCAGATATTTATATGACAAAGCCATTTGATCCGGAAGTGTTGCTGATAAAAGCAAAGGAAGTATTGAAGATAGATTAATATATGTCTACGACCTGAAGATCGTGGCAAAGAACCAGAACCACCATGGCAAAAATCAGTTTGAAAAATATTGTTGCAAGAAAAAATGAGACATCGCAGGTTATAGCCGACCTCATCCGCCAACTCAATGCTAACATCTGGATAGAAGACGGGAATGGGAAGATCTTAGCAGGAGATCAACAGGCTTCGCCGGTATCAGTTGTGCCTGTTTCATCAGACAATGAGACGATAGGTTTTGTAAAAGGCGATGGAAAAGCCGGACTCATCGCAAATCTTCTCTCTCAACTCGCACAAAAAGAATCAGAAAAGAAAAAACTGGGAACAGAAGTATTAAGTCTTTACCAGGAGATCAATGTTATTTTTAATTTTTCAGAAAAGCTTACTCAAACGATAGAGCCGGATATGATTGCAAAGATCACATTAGAGCAGGCAATGCATTCCATTTCGCCAAACGGTGGCGTCATTGTTTTATGGGATGAACAAAGCAAGTCATTACAGGTACCTGCCTCCGATGGGGAAACACTCTTTAATTATGAAAACATAAGGCATCATACTTCACTGCTTTTAAAGATCGGCTTAAGCGGTAATTCTGAGATCATGACCGACCTTACTCAATTAAAGGAAAAGAACATCATTAATGCAGAAGTAAACTCATTGATGTATGCGGCCATGAAAGTGAAGCATAGAATAATGGGTGCAATCATATTGGCTGGAAAAGAACATGAGCAGTTTTCTGCAGCAAACCTGAAATTACTCGTTACCCTTGCCCTGCAATCATCTGCCGGTATCGAAAGCGCCATGTTGTATGAAAAAAATATTCGTGAAGTAAGAGAAAGAGAAGAAGCGATCCTTCGTATTCATGAAGTGACCAAAAAATTTGTACCACATGAATTTATCAGGTCGCTTGGTAAAGAAACATTGACCGATGTAAAACTGGGTGACCAGGTAGAGAAGCTGGTAACGGTTCTCTTTACCGATATACGTGATTTCACCACGCTTTCGGAAAAAATGACACCGGAAGAAAATTTTCATTTTGTTTCTTCTTTCAATGCGAGACTTGGCCCGGTCATCAGGTCGAATAACGGGTTCATCAACCAATATCTTGGCGATTCCATCATGGCGATCTTCCCCGAAAATCCGGAAGATGCTTTACGGGCTGCCATCGGTATGCAAAAAGCAGTTCATGAGTTAAATGAAGAAAGAAAACAAAAAGGCCTTCCCCTGATAAAGGCTGGCATTGGCATGCACACCGGCACCCTTATCATGGGTATCACCGGTGACGAATTCAGGATGGATGCGGCGACCATTTCCGACACCGTGAATACAGCAGCAAGGATTGAAAGTCTTACCAAGTATTATAAATCTCCGTTGCTTCTGAGCGATCGCACACTTCATTACTTACATGAGAACAATGGTTTTTATTTCAGGCACCTGGGTAATGTGAAGTTGAAAGGAAAAAATAATTTATTAAATATAGTTGAATGCATCAATGGTTTTGACGACCAGCAGTTCCAACGAAAATTGCAAACGCTTTCGTTATTCAACGATGCGATGTCAGCCTACCACGAAAAACATTTTGAAAATGCTTTACAATTCTTTCAAATGATCGCCAGCAAAGATCCTGATGACCTCACGTCAATTTATTTCCTTGATAACACAAAAAGATATTTAAGGGAAGGCGTACCGCATAACTGGACCGGTACGGAAGAGATGATGAGCAAATAAGACTATGCCGGCAATATGACAATAAATTCACTCCCCACTCCTTCATTGGTTTCAACCTTCAGATCACCACCGTGTGCTTTTACAATATCATAGCTTAACGATAATCCCAGGCCTGTGCCTACACCTGTTGGCTTCGTAGTAAAAAATGGATGGAAAATTTTATCCAATACTTTCTGAGGAACACCATTCCCATTATCCGCAACCTTTATTTCCACTTTGCCATTATCGTTTTTTGTAGTAATTGAAACTACGGGTTCATAACTTTCGCCCGCTTGCTTTTTCTTTTCGCCAACTGCATAAAAAGCATTGTTGACCAGATTCAGGACCACGCGGCCTATGTCCTGAGCAATGACATTGATCGTTCTAATGGTTGGATCGAAATTGGTTTTGGTGATTATGGAAAATGATTTATCCTTTGCCCGCATGCCATGATAAGCCAAACGCACATATTCATCAGCCAACGCATTGATATCAATGGGTTCTTTGGTGCCTGAACTTGACCTGCTATGCTGCAACATACTTTTTACAATCGCATCGGCTCTTTTACCGTGATGATTTATTTTTTCAGAATTATCCTTTATATCATCAGCGATCTCATTTGCCATTTGCATATTGCCAATTGCCAATTCTGTTTTCAGTTCATCAACAAGTTCTTTGTTTACCTCAGAAAAATTATTTACGAAATTCAATGGATTTTGAATTTCATGTGCGATACCGGCAGTCAATTCTCCGAGCGAGGCCATTTTTTCGGCCTGGATCAATTGGGATTGAGTAGCTCTCAACTCTGACAGCGTCGCTTCGATCTTGTTTTTGGCATCTTCCAATTGCTTAAAATCTTCATAACGGGCATATGCTTCCGAAAAAGTTTCCGCCAGCGATCTGACAAGATCAATTTCAGAATCCACCAGCATATCATAACCGCCTATATATAGCATTCCCTGCGAAAAAGGAATAAAATGCAGGTTAAACAAAATATTTAGCAACCCCCTTACAGAAGATTGGAACCTGAGCGTTTGATATCCCGGCGCGTAGATTGATTTCATCCAACCTGTGAATTGTTCAGGATCCCATTGTTCTTTATAAACAGTTTTGTTTCGCCAGTTGTCGATCATTTTTGCAGTAGTTTCATCATCATTAAATCCAAGGTCAAGCGCTGCCAATGATTTTCCTTCCGGCGTAGAAAGATAAGCATGCACCAATTGTTCCTCTTCTTTAATAATAAAAATGCCGCATCTTGAAAAAGGCACTTCAAATGTGATCAGTTCTCTCCACATCAGGGGAGTGATGCGCTCGAGATCACCGACTGTGCGCATAGAAGCGATCTCTGCACGAACCCTGTCGAGGGCTGTTTTTCCTAATGCTTCTCTTGTTTGTTCTTCGGCTTTTTGAAGGTCAAGAAAACGTGTGTAGATCAATCCGAAAGCATTCGCAAACAGTGTCATTACAGAGCAATCTTCCTCTGGTAATGGTTGGGGTGTGACTACGTTCAAAGTACCCTGTTCAAAAAAGAAAGAATAAAAATACTCTTCCTCATTGTAATCAGACGGCTGTCCTAAAGTAAGAACAGTGGTCATGCTTTCATAATAATGCTTTACGTGTTTGCCTTTTAATTTAGTGACCTCATATGGTTTTTGTTGTTTTCGTGCCGGTATGAGATTTTCATAAACCGGGTGTATGTAAAGGCTGAAGTAATCAAGTTTCTTTAAAACCTCTTTATCTGTAACAGAAGTCGTCCACAATTCCATGGCATTATTCGCTTCGTCAAAAATGCCGACACCGGTGCGGATTGCTTTTATGCCCAGCTGATTCAGCTCATGGAACAGCGATGCAGAGGCTTCTGAAAGCTCGTCACTTTTTCGCATGGTCAAAGACCGGCGACGGACTTTATCAAGCGATGCTTCCACTTCAAGCTTACGGTTCTTTTCAGCAAGTTCTTTCACCAGCGCCGTATTGATTTCCCTTAGCTTTTCTATTTCATTCTTCTCCATCTTACCCGTAAGATAATAATACAATAAGACAAAGGGTGCAAAAGGAAATATGCTTACCCGTTACACCCTGAAAAATTTACACAAAGACGCCGAATAGCCATTTTTATTCGGCGGACATGGGATCAATCACACTTGATATTTTTGTAATACTATTGGCCGGAAATCCAGCGCGTTTTGCATGCTCCAGTATCAGCTCTTCGCTCGGTGCCATATAAATACAAAATATCTTATCCCCTGCAACATAACTATGTATCCATTGGATCTCCGAACCGAGGGCACATAAAACTTCTCTCGACTTCTGGGACATTGCCTTTAGCATTTCCGGAGTAAAGGTTCCGGCCGCTGGTACGTTACGCTCAATTATAAATTTGGGCATACTGTTGATTTTTTGATTTCAAAAATTTTTAATTCGGCTCAGAGAAGTGGTTATGACTTTTCTAAGGTACCAATTTCCATGGGAACGAATTTAAAACTTTCTTGCTTCATGCGGGAATCCATATTACGAACTCAGTTCCCTCGCCTTCCTTTGTTTCAACTCTTAATTCACCGCCATGTCCTTTTGTAACTATATCATAAGCCAGGCTCAACCCTAATCCTGTTCCCTCTCCCGTTGGTTTTGTGGTAAAGAATGGTTGAAATATTTTATCTATTATTTTGAAAGGAATACCATTACCATTGTCTTTCACCTTAATCTCCACCTTATCGGGAGTCAACTTTTTTGTGGACACTGTTACAGTTGGTTCGTATCCGTTCAGCTTTTGACGTTGCTTTTCATTTACCGCATAAAAAGCATTGTTGATGAGATTCAAGATCACTCTGCCAATATCTTGCGGCACAATATTTACTTTTTCAATATTCTTATCAAATTCAGTTTTAGTAGCTGCATTGAAAGATTTATCTTTTGCCATTAATCCATGGTAGGCCAGTCTCAAATATTCGTCCGCTAACGCATTAATATTTGTCGGTTCTTTTGCACCTGTGTTGCTTCTTGAATGTTGCAGCATTCCTTTTACAATGGCATCGGCCCTTTTGCCATGATGATTTATCTTTTGTTCATTTTCTTTTATGTCCCTGGCAATTGATTTTACCACATCGATGTTCTCTTTGCCCGCTTCTTGTTCCAGCTCATCAATTAATTCAGTATTCACCTCGGAAAAATTATTGATAAAGTTTAACGGGTTTTGTATCTCGTGTGCAATGCCTGCCGTGAGTTCTCCGAGCGAGGCCATTTTTGCCGACTGAATGAGTTGTTGCTGGGTATCCTGGAGATGTTTTAATGAGTTATATAATTCTTCAGTTTTCAGATCTACCTGCTTTTTCAATTCTTCATTTTGCGCCTTCAATGCCTTTACCGGTAAACTCTCTCCTTCAGCAAGGTGTGCCGAAGGCTCGGAAACATGCAGATGAACGGCACGCCAGCAATTGTTATCCCATAAAAAAACTGTCGATCTTCTGCCATAGTAAGTGTTTTCAACTCCATCAAGTGTATATTTTATTTCATATGTGCCATGAACAATTCCCACTGTATCAAACAGCGCATATTGTACGTCAAAAAATTTCAGCCTTGCATCCGGTGGTAACTGTTTTCCAAAAACCCTATAAATTTTTTTTATGAACTCTTCATAACTATTAAATATTTCATGCTTACCTGTTCCAAACCCGGTTATCTTATCAGCCATTATTCGATGCAGCTCTTCCTCTGGATCTTTGGTTTGACCGAGAACAGCCGCCACTAAATCGTAAAAGGTTTTCAACAATAACCCTGATCTATGTTCCTCTTGGCTCATAAAAATCTTTTTTTTACCCGTAAATAATAATTCAGCCTATTGGAAGCACGATAATAAATTGAACTCCTTCGCTTTTTGTTGTCTCCGCCTTTAATTCACCTGCATGCCCTTTGGTAATTATGTCATAGCTTAAACTCAACCCTAATCCTGTTCCCTGGCCCGCAGGTTTGGTAGTAAAGAATGGTTGGAAAATTTTATCCAGTACATTCTGAGGAATACCGTTGCCGTTATCACTCACTTTTATTTCCACTTTCCCATTTACTTTTTTTGTGCTTACAGAAACAGTGGGTTCATATCCATTTGGATGTTGTTTCTTTTTTTCATCAATTGCATAAAAAGCATTGTTGATCAGATTGAGAATTACTCTTCCTATATCCTGCGCAATGATATTGATACTGCCAATGCTTTCGTCATAATCGGTTTTCATGGTTGCATTGAATAACTTCTCCTTTGCCCTCCATCCATGATACGACAATCGGAGATATTCGTCAGTCAACGCATTTATATCTGTTCGTTCTTTTTTACCGCTGCTGCTGCGACTGTGCTGCAACATGCTTTTTACAATGGCACCAGCTCTTTTACCATGATGGTTGATTTTTTCTTCGTTATCGATTATATCTTTTGCAATAACCTCCACTTCACCGTAATTACCCTTCTTTATCTCATCATTCAATTCTGCCAGGAGTTCTTTATTTACATCAGAAAAATTATTGACAAAATTTAAAGGATTCTGTATTTCATGTGCTATACCTGCCGTGAGTTCTCCGAGTGAAGCCATCTTTTCACTCTGGATCAACTGATTCTGTGTTTCTTTTAGTTCCTTATAAGCTTTTTCAATTTTTGCTTTTGCCTTTTGCTTCTGGCGAATGTTTCGGTAAAAGATGATGGAGAGTAACAGCAAAAGCCCGATACCAGCCATCATTACATAGGTCCTTACTTTACTGCGAAATTGAATCTTATCTTTTTCCAACTCTTGTACCCGAAGCTGTTCTTCAAAACTTATGTTCATGTACTTTTTTAAATTTTCCGTTTCATTCAAACTATCTCTTGCTGCCATTGCCAGCCCCTGGTATTTAAAAGCGCTGTCCGGAGTATTTCGGAGCTCGTACACGGATGCTAAGATTGTATAAGCAGTTTCCCTGCCCACAAGTGAATTTAAGTTTTCATATAGTCCGCTGCATTTGGTTGCATAATAGAGACTGGAATCACTTTCGCCCTGATCCCTGAATAAACTTGCCAATCTGCAATATGCCTGGGCCGTGGATCCGCGGTTATTTCGTTGCCTGCTTAGGTGTAAAGCGTCCAGGTAATATTGTTTTGCTAATGCTTTATTATCTTTTTTGTAATAGATATTCCCGATGCCTACCATTATATTGGGGCGTTGGTTTTGAAAGCCTGTGTGAAAAGAAAAATTCATAGCCTCCTGGTAAAAAGCAAGCGCTGAATCCAATTTATTAAGATCAAAATAAATTTGGCCCAAACTACTATTGGCAAATGATAAAAGAGCCGAATCATTTATTTCTTGCGCAATTTTTTTTGATTTTAAATTTTCAAAAATACGCTTGGTCGTATCACCGGTAAGACGGTACAAATTATCAAGTCGTTGACGGAGGTACACAAGTGCCTGCAAACGGTTTATGCGTGGTGTAGTTTCTTTTGGCATAAAGCGCCAATACCAGAAGCTTTTTTCGCTTTCCGGATCTTCGGCAATTTTCAATCCCCGTAAAATATATTGGTAAGACGCGGGATAATTTTTCATAACCATTAATATATCCCCTTTAATGCCCGATTCCCATGCCTCCCACAATTTGAGTTTTAATTTTTGAGCCAGTAAAATACTCTGTTCAGAAGAATAAAGCGCACTATCAATTTTTCTTTCATAATAATAGCCCCCCAATTCGGTGTAGTAAGCCATACGTAGCGTATCGTTGGCTGCATTTTTTAATTCCCGCTTCAAACGATCAAACCGGCTTTCCTGTGAATTGGAAAAAAAAGGCAATAATAAAAGCAGTATAGTTTTTAGGAGTGATCTCATTGTTTCCATAAGTTACGAAATTGGCAACAGAATCGTAAACTCACTTCCTTTACCTTCTTTCGTTTCGACTTTCAACTCACCTCCATGTGCTTTTATAATATCATACGCCAGTGATAACCCTAATCCTGTTCCCTGCCCTGCCGGCTTGGTAGTAAAGAATGGCTGAAATATTTTATCCAATACTTTTTGCGGAATGCCATTGCCGTTGTCTTTCACCTTAATTTCAACTTGTCCATTATTTTTTGATGTACTAACGATTACCGTTGATTCATATCCGCTTAAGCCCTGCTTCTGCTTTTCATCAACAGCATAAAAAGCATTATTGATCAAATTCAGAATTACCCGACCGATCTCCTGCGGCACTATATGGATGCTGCCAATAGATGGATCAAAATCAGTTTCAACTTTTGCATTGAAAGATTTATCTTTTGCGCGAAGGCCATGATAAGATAGTCTTGCATATTCATCCACCAATGCATTGATATCTGTTGGTTCTTTTTGTCCGCTGCTTGTTCTGGAATGCTGCAGCATTCCTTTAACTATGGAATCTGCCCGTTTTCCATGATGATTGATCTTTTCAGAATTGAAAGCGATATCATTTGCAATAGTTTTTACTTCATCCAGGTTTCCTTTCTCCGCTTCTGTTTTTAATTCTTTAAGAAGCTCCTCATTTACTTCGGAAAAATTATTGACAAAGTTTAACGGGTTTTGTATCTCATGTGCAATACCTGCTGTCAATTCTCCTAATGAAGCCATTTT
>Ga0075431_100002971_pt1 | contig 16409 bp, 12 predicted proteins | sample RhiMetdeltSRZDD5_FD_75297 | JGI IMG/M metagenome (GOLD analysis project Ga0075431, IMG submission 75297) | Populus rhizosphere microbial communities from Tennessee, USA - Rhizosphere MetaG P. deltoides SRZDD5 | ecosystem: Host-associated > Plants > Roots > Rhizosphere > Soil | place: USA... | reverse complement strand
GCCGCGGTACCACGACCGTGTACCGGCGGCCGTCGAGGTGCATCACCCGATGGGCAGGACCTCGGTCGCGATCGCCTCGACGATCGACGGGTCGTCCGTCCACACTGGATCATCCGGGCGCGGGTGATGAAAGACGATGTCGGTGAAGCCCAGCGCTCGGTACCGGCCGACGAAATCGGTGAACGCCGCCACGCTCGCCAGTGGCCGCTCGGCGGTGTTGCCGACGAGGTAGAGGCGGTCGATCCCGGCCGGATCCCGCCCGATCGCGGCACAGTGCTCGGCGAGGATCGTCGCCTGCTCCCGTACCACGCGCTCGGTTCCGGCGGGCGACACGTCACGGTGGTTCGCATCCCCGTACGTGATCCAGGCATCGGCGTACCGGGCCACGACCTCGAGCGTCCGCCTGCCACCGGCCGCGACGGCCAGCGGCAGCCGCGGTTTCCGTACGCTGCCGGGAAGCATGCGGGCCTCGTGCACTGTGTACCGGGTGCCGCGGTACGAGACTTCCGGCTCGTTCAGGAGCAGGTCGAGTACTTCCACGAACTCCGCCAGCCGCGCGGCCAGCTCGGATGTCGGCACCGGATCGTCGCCGAGCACAGTGGCGTCGAACCCGGTACCGCGACCGGCGCCCACGCCCAGCGTGAACCGTCCACTGGAGACATGGTCGAGGGTCACGGCCTCCTTGGCCAACGTGACGGGGTGCCGGAAGGTGGGCGTGGCCACCATCGTGCCGAGCCCGATCGTGCGCGTCGCCGTGGCGAGGCCGGCCAGCCACGGCAGCGCCGCGTGCCACGGTCGGTCGCGGTACCGCCTCCAGGACAGGTGGTCGTACGTCCAGACGTGGTCGTACCCGAGCTCCTCCAGCCGCCGTACACGCTCGACGGTCTCCGGCCACGGGTCGGTGGGCAGCAGCAGCACTCCGACGCGCATCCGGTGATCGTACTCAGCAGCTATCGACATCCGTCCATCAGATCGGTAACCTGCCAGACACCGTGCTCGATCTGTCGATTGATGTTCGGTATCCCGAACATCTTTCCGCCCGCCGTCCACTTTGGAGTCCGGGAGACGGGCGGACCTCCTTGCCCGGAAGGAAGAACGCCGCATGAGCCCGTACCCTCGCACCAGACCGCACCGTCTCGCGGCCGTCTGCGCCGCGGCCCTGCTCCTCGTCCTGTCCATCTCCGGCGGCGGCGCCGCGGCCGCGGCCGGTCCACCGCTGCCGGCCGATGACCCCGCCCGCGGGATGATCTACAGTGGACTGCAGCTCGCCCGCACCGGCCAGTGTGCGGGACTGTATCAGGTGACCGGCATCCCGTTCACGATGTGCACCCACGGTCCAGATGCCCCACCCGCCGGCCTCGACGTGCACACCTCGGTACAGCCGCTGCCGGCGCGCACGACCGGCACCGACGGCGTCATCGCACCGCAGGCGCTGCCGGTCTGCGAAGGCGACGGCACGACCGGCCGCCGGGTCGAGGTGCTGTACATCCACGGCAGCACCAGCCGGTACACCCAGTTCCTGGAGACGTTCCGCACGGTCGCCGAGGGCGTCGACACCATCTACAACGCCAGCGCCCAGGAGACCGGCGGCGAGCGGCACGTGCGCTTCGTCACCGAGACCGTCAACGGCGCCTGCCGACCGGTCGTACGCAACGTGCAGATCGCCGACTCGGCGCTGAACGCCAACGACTGGGCGCCGCTGCTCAACGCGGTACGGGCCCAGGGCTGGACCCGCACCGATCGCAAGTACCTCGAGTTCGTCGACGCTCAGGTGTTCTGCGGCATCGGTGGCTTCGCGGGTGACACCCGCAAGACCGACACCAACGCGTCCAACAACGGACCCGAGTACGCCCGCGCCGACAACGGCTGTTGGAACGCCGGCGTCGCGGCGCACGAGCTTGGCCACAACTTCGGCGCCGTGAACAACAACGCGCCGAACGCGTCCGGCTTCGCGCACTGCGTCGACGAGTGGGACGTGATGTGCTACAAGGACAACGCGAACACGGTGATCGTCACGCGCTGCACCGACCGCGCCCACGACCAGCGGCTCGACTGCAACCACGACGACTACTACCACACCAACCCACCGGCGGGCAGCTACCTGGCGAACTTCTACAACGTCGCGGACAACCTGTTCCTCATCCGCGGCAGCGCGCCGCCGCCTCCGCCGCCGACCACGTTCCGACTCGTGAACGCGGCATCCGGACGATGCCTCGACGACCCGAACAGCAACAACACCAACGGTACGCAGCTGATCATCTGGACCTGTAACGGCGGGCAGAACCAGCTCGTCACGCAGAACGGAAGCAGCCTGCGCATCCTCGGCAAGTGCCTCGACGCGTTCGGAAACGGCACGGCCAACGGTACGCGGATCGTGCTGTGGGACTGCATCGCCGGAGCGACGAACCAGCAGTGGACGCTTCGGACCGACGGCTCTATCGCCGGCGTCCAAAGTGGACGGTGTCTGAACCCGTCCGGCGGCGGTACCGCCAACAACACACCGATCGTGCTCTTCGACTGCAACGGATCAGCCGCTCAGCGCTGGACGCGCAGCTAACGCTCTCGCCCCGTCGATGGGCCGGCAACGAAAGCCGGAAGGTGGTCCAGGCAAGCCGGGCGCGAGCCTGGACCACCTCCCGGGGTCTCTGTGTTCGACATATCGAACATCGTGCATGGTGTCGACCAAGGATAGCGTTGACACCACCGGAGGGCGAGCCCTACCGTAGCGGTCAAAGATTGACGCATTTCGTTCGATATTCCGAACTCTCGCGCCCTCCGGGCAGGCGCCGGACTCCCCCGCGTACGACGAGAGGTGAGCGCGATGGTTTCACGGCGGACCCTGCTCGAGGCCAGCGGTGCGGCGGTGGTCGGCGCGGCCACGGCATCGGTGATCGCGACCCAACCGGCGGCGGCGGTACGACCCGACACGGGCGTATCGGCCTTTCCCTTCCCGCTGACGGCCGTGTCCCTGCTGCCAGGCCCGTTCCAGGCGAACATGGGCCGGACGCAGGCCTACCTGAACTTCCTCGACGCGGACCGGCTGCTGCACACGTTCCGCCTCAACGTCGGGCTCTCGTCGTCCGCTCAGGCGTGCGGCGGTTGGGAGACCCCGACGACCGAGCTGCGCGGCCACTCGACCGGGCACGTGCTGAGCGCGCTGGCGCAGTCGTACGCGAACACCGGCCAAGCCTCCTTCAAGTCCAAAGGGGACTACATCGTCTCGGTACTCGCCACGTGCCAGAGCCGGGCCGCCCAGTCGGGCTTCAACACCGGCTACCTGTCGGCGTACCCGGAGAGCTTCATCGACCGCGTCGAGGCGCGCCAGTCCGTGTGGGCGCCGTACTACACCCTCCACAAGATCATGGCGGGGCTGCTCGACATGCACCTGCTGACCGGCAACGCGCAGGCACTCGATGTGCTGACGCGGCAGGCGGCCTGGGTCAAGTTCCGGATGGACCGGCTGTCCACCACCCAGCAACAGAACATGCTGGACACCGAGTTCGGCGGGATGAACGAGGTCCTCACGAACCTCTACCAGGTTTCGGAGAACGCGGACCACCTGACGAACGCGCGCCGCTTCGACCATGCCGAGCTGTTCGACCCGTGGGCCAACAACGTCGACAACCTGAACGGCTACCACGCCAACACGCAGATCCCCAAGGCGATGGGCGCGATCCGCGAGTACCACCAGACCGGCATCACCCGGTACCTCGACATCGCCAGCAACTTCTGGAACTTCGTGACGACCGCGCATTCCTACGTCACCGGCGACAACAGCAACGGCGAGTACTTCCACGCGCCCAACGCGATCGCCAGCCAGCTGTCGGACAATACGACGGAGAGCTGCAACGCGTACAACATGCTCAAGCTCACCCGGCAGCTCTTCTTCACGCGGCCGGACCAGGCGCGGTACATGGACTTCTACGAGAAGGCGCTCTACAACCACGTGCTCGGTGCGCAGAACCCGAGCTCGTCACACGGCTTCCACTGCTACTACGTGCCGCTGCGGCCGGGGGGCATCAAGACCTACAGCAACGACTACAACAACTTCACGTGCTGTCACGGTACCGGCATGGAGAGCCACACCAAGTTCGCCGACAGCATCTACTTCCAGAATGGACAGACGCTCTACGTCAACCTGTTCATCCCTTCGGTGCTGACGTGGCCGGGGCGGGGCATCACGGTGCGGCAGGACACGACGTTCCCCGAGTCGAACACCACCCGGCTCACGTTCACCGGATCGGGTCCGATCACGCTGAAGGTACGCGTGCCGTACTGGACCTCCGGTGCGCAGCTGAGGCTCAACGGTGTGCTCCAGTCGATCACGATGACCCCCGGCACGTACGCCACGCTGGCGCGTACCTTCGCCTCGGGCGACGTCATCGACGTGACGCTGCCGATGGCGCTCTACCGCGAGGCGGCCAACGACAACGCCGCGGTCCAGGGCGTCAAGTTCGGGCCGGTCCTGCTGGCCGGTGCGTACGGCACGAACAACCTCAGCTCGATGCCGACCCTCGACCCGGCGTCGCTCACGCCGAGCACGACACCGCTGCAGTTCACCGGCAACGCGAGCACCGGCGCGGTGACGCTGTTCCCGTTCTACAAGATGCACGGCCAGCGGTACACCGTCTACTGGAACATCAGCCCCGGACAGCTGCCGCCGTTCGTCCTGCACTACCCGTTCGACGAGAGCACCGGCACGGTCGCGGGCGACGCGACCGGTGGCGGCCGCAACGGCACACTCGCCGGAGGCGCGTCGTGGACGACCGGGCGGAGCGGTGGCGCGGTGAACCTGTCGGGTACGAGCCAGTACGTGTCGCTGCCCGCCGGTGTCCTCGCCGGGGCGACGGCGTTCTCCGTCGCCACCTGGGTGCGCCTCGACGCGATCACGAACTGGGCCCGGTTGTGGGACTTCGGCACCGGTACGACCGCCAACATGTTCTTCGTGCCGCGGTCGTCGTCCGGCACCGCGCGGTTCGCGATCACCTCATCGGGCGCCGGCGGCGAGCAACGCATCAACGCCCCGTCCGCGCTGCCGACCGGAGTGTGGACGCACGTCGCGGTCACCCAGTCCGGCAACACCGGCATCCTGTACATCAACGGCGTCGAGGTCGCCCGCAACGCGTCGCTGACGCTGCGGCCGTCGAACCTCGGCTCGACGACGCAGAACTGGATCGGCCGCTCGCAGTACGGCGGCGACCCGTTCCTGGATGGCGCCGTCGACGGCTTCCGGGTGTACAGCCGCGCCCTCTCGGCTTCGGAGGTGGCGTCGCTGAACTCGTCCGGCCTCTGACGTCGGTTGGTGGGGTTAGCCCCACCGCCGACCGGGTGGTCTCCCGGATCGACGCGGCATCCAGGGCCGCGAATAGTTCGGGACATGCCTAGAGGACCAGTGACGGTAAGGATCGCGCGGTGGAGCGCGACGCACCCGTGGCGTGCGATAGCACTGTGGACGGTGTTCGTCGCGCTCTGCCTCGTGGCGGGATCGGCGGCGGGCATCCGGGAGTACGACGGGGACCAGCAGTTCGGCGAGTCCGGCCGGGCCGAGCGGATCGTGACCTCGGGTGCCTTCGACAACCCGGTGACGGAGGACATCCTCGTCACGGCGCGCTCCGGCGCGCTCGACCGGGCCGCCGCGGAGGCCGCGGCGGCGACGGTGACGACGCGCATGACCGCACGGCCGGAGGTCGAATCGGTTGCACCGGCGGTACCGTCGCCGCGCGGTGATGCGCTGCTCGTCCGGCTCACGTTGCGCGGCGAACCATCCGAAGAACAGGTACGGGCGCTGTTGGACACCACGGCCGCGGCCCAACGGGAACACCCCGAACTACGGGTGGAGCAGATCGGCGACGCCTCCGGCGAGCTGGCACTCGACGAGGCCTTGGGCAAGGACTTCGAGCGAGCCGAACTGTTCAGCCTGCCGGTCACGCTGCTGATCCTGCTCGTCGTGTTCGGCGCACTGATCGCTGCCGGCGTACCCCTCCTGCTGGCCATGTCGGCGGTCGGCGCCGCACTCGGTCTGTCCACTGTGGCCTCGCATCTCGTGCCGGCAACCGACTCGGTCAACAGCATGATCCTGCTGATCGGGCTCGCGGTCGGGGTGGACTACTCCCTGTTCTACCTGCGGCGCGAACGGGAGGAGCGGGCGCGGGGGGCCGGACACATCGACGCCGTCGAGATCGCGGCCGCGACCTCGGGGCGCGCGGTGGTCGTCTCGGGAGTCGCGGTCATCATCTCGATGGCCGGGCTCTACTTCGCCGGTGACGCGGTATTCGCGTCTCTGGCCACGGGAGCGATCCTCGTGGTCGCGGTCGCGGTGGTCGGCTCGGTGACCGTACTGCCGGCGATCCTGGCCAAGCTGGGCCGGTGGGTCGACCGCCCGCGGATCCCGGTGCTGTGGCGGCTGACCGCGCGCACCGGTCCTTCCCGACTGTGGCCGGCTTTGCTCCGACCGGCGTTGCGCTATCCGGCCGCCACGCTCGCTGTGTCGGTCGGGGTGCTCGTTGCGATCGCCGTCCCCGCGATCGACATGCAGCTGCGGTCGCCTGGCATCGGCGACCTGCCCCGCAGCATGCCGATCATGCAGACGTACGACCGCATGACCGCGGCGTTCCCGACCACCGGAACCACCCATCGCGTCGCGGTGCGGGCACCGGCCGAGCAGGCCGCGTCGGTCCGCGCGGCGCTGGACTCCCTGCTGGCCAGGACCGCCAGCGACCCGCTCTTCGCCCGCGATGCCCTCGTCGAGCCCCGGGCATCGACCGACGGCCGAGTGACCTATGTGGACATCGCCACACCGTTCGACAGCGACAGTCCACAGGCGACGGAGTCGCTGGCGAGACTGCGCGAACTGATACCCGAAACGGTCGGTACCGTGCCCGGCGCGGAGTACGCCGTCGGTGGCTTCGTGGCGTTGAACGAGGACTATGCCGGGCACATGGCGCGGAAGCTGCCGCTGGTCATCGGCGTCGTTCTGCTGCTGACGTTCCTGGTGATGACGTGGACGTTCCGCTCGGTCGTAGTCGCGCTGACCGCGATCAGCCTGAACCTGCTCTCCGCGGCCGCCGCCTACGGACTGCTGCAGCTCGTATTCGGCGGTACCTGGGCCGAGGGCCTGCTGGACTTCCGCTCCAACGGTGCAATCGTCACCTGGCTTCCGCTGTTCCTGTTCGTCGTCCTCTTTGGACTGTCGATGGACTACCACGTGTTCGTGGTGAGCCGGATCCGCGAGGCGGTGCTGCGCGGCGTACCGACGCGGCAGGCCATCTCCGAGGGCATCAGCGGTTCGGCCGGCGTGGTCACCAGCGCGGCGGTCGTCATGGTGGCGGTGTTCAGCATCTTCGCGACCCTGAGCATCCTCGAGTTCAAACAGGTCGGCGTGGGACTGGCGGCCGCGATCCTCATCGACGCGACGATCATCCGCGCGGTAGTCCTGCCGAGCTTGATGAGCCTGCTCGACCACCGCAACTGGTGGGCCCCCAGCTGGCTCGCCGCTGCGACCCCCGGCCCCTCCCCCGTCGCCCCCTCCCCCGTCGCCCCCTCCCCCGTTGATCATGAACTTACTTACGCCCTCGACGGCGTGTCGCACCACCAACTTCATGATCAACAGGGGGAGGCGTCACAGAAGACCGCGCACACCCGTCCATAGGAGCATGACGGGACGGCGTATCGCACTGGCGAGTGCTTGGGTCGGAGTGGTGCTCTTCCTGGGGGCGGGGGCGTGGGCGCTGCTGGCGCCGCGGAACTTCTTCGATGTCGTGGCTACCTATCCGCCGTACAACGAGCATCTGTTCCACGACGTGGGTGCGTTCCAGCTCGGGCTTGCCGCCGCGTTGCTGGCGGCGATCTTCGGCCGGCGTGGTCTCGCGGTCGGGCTGTGGGCGGGCGCGGTGGCCGCGTCCGCCCACGCGGTCTCGCACTGGGCAGACACGGAACTCGGTGGCCGCTCGACCGATCCGGTCGCGCTCACCGTCGTCGCCGCGGTACTGGTAGTCGGCTTGGTGGTGGCGGAGCGGCGACCGTAGGCTCCGGGTTCGTGACGATCACGTACGAGTGGCGTGGCGACTTCGACAGCGGGGAGGTCGAGGCGCTGCACGCCGAGGGCTTCGACCGCCCACCCATGGACTACGACTGGTGGGGACAGGTCCGGCGACACAGTCTCGGCTGGGTGTGCGCGCGGGAGCGCGGCGGCCTCGTCGGTTTCGTCAACGTCGCGTGGGACGGCGGCAGCCACGCCTTCGTTCTGGACACGCTCGTCGCCGCGAGCCACCGGCGGCGGCGAATCGGCACCGGGCTGGTCGAGGTGGCCGTCCGGAACGCTCGCGCGGCAGAGTGCGAGTGGTTGCACGTCGACTTCGAGGACCACCTCGAGGCGTTCTACTTCGAGGCGTGTGGCTTCACTCCGACCACCGCCGGACTGATCGCGTTGACGTAGGAAACGATCTCGTAACACGCCCTTGACGTGCCGCCATGTGAACGTTAACACTGTCCGGCATGACCGACGGCGTGCGGCGCAGCCAGCAGCGGCACATCCCGCGGTCACCGGGGATGATGGACGTGGCCAAGCTCGCCGGTGTTTCCCACCAGACGGTGTCGCGCGTCATCAACGACCACGCCAACGTGCGTCCGCAGACCCGGGAACGCGTCATGGAGGCAATGCGGGAGCTGGACTACCAACCCAACTCGGCGGCCCGCGCACTCGTCACCCGCCGGTCCCGGACGATCGGCATCATCACGTTCGACAGCACGCTGTTCGGCCCGGCTTCGATGGTGTACGGCATCGAGCAGGCCGCCCGGGCGGCGGGCTATTTCGTCAGCATCGCGAGCGTGCGATCGCTGAGCCGGCGATCGGTACTGGACGCGGTCAACCAGCTGCGCGGACAGTCGGTCGAGGGCATCGTCGCCCTCGTGCCGAAGGACTCGGGGGTGGCCGCGCTCGCCTCGGTGCCGCCGGGCATCGCGCTGGTCGGCGTCGGTGTGGGCGGTGCCGCGGACGTACCGATGGTCGGCGTCAACAACACCGCCGGCGCCTCATTGGCCACCCGACACCTGCTCGACCTCGGACACTCCACTGTGTACCACGTCTCCGGGCCGGCCGGTTGGCCCGAGGCACGGGAGCGGCGGGCCGGTTGGCGCGACACGATCGTGGCCGCCGGCGCCTCGTTACCCGACGTGCTGGCCGGCGACTGGAGCGCGCAGTCCGGCTACCAGAACGGCCAGCTACTCGCCCGCGACAAGCAGGTGACCGCCATCTTCTGCGGCAACGACCAGATGGCCCTCGGCGTGCTGCGGGCCATGTATGACGTGGGCCGACGGGTGCCGGACGACGTCAGCGTCGTCGGTTTCGACGACATCCCCGAGGCGCCCTACCTGATTCCGCCACTGACCACGGTCCGGCAGGACTTCACCGAGCTGGGCCGGCGCAGCATCGATCTGCTCCTGGGGATCGCCACCGGAGCCCGTCCCCACGGCCAGATCCAGCTCACCCCCCAACTGAAGGTTCGCACCAGCTCAGCGCGTTCGTCGTAACACACCCACCTGTCGAGACGAAGGTCGCCGATGAGTGATAACGCTAACATCGATGATCGTTATGTAGTCGGCGTGGACTACGGCACCCTGTCCGGGCGCGCGGTCGTGGTCCGGGTGTCCGACGGTGCGGAGCTCGGCACCGCCGAACACGCGTACCGGCACGGCGTCATCGACGCCACGCTGCCCGCGACCGGTGAGACCCTCCCGCCGGACTGGGCGCTGCAGGATCCCGACGACTACCGCGAGGTACTGAAGAACGCGGTGCCCGCGGCGCTCGCGGCGGCTGGTGTACCGGCGGACCGGGTGGTGGGCATCGGCACCGACTTCACGGCCTGCACCTTCGTCCCGGCGCTGCGCGACGGCACCCCGCTGTGCGAGTTGCCCGAGCTTCGCAGCAGAAAGCACGCGTACCCGAAACTCTGGAAGCACCACGCCGCCCAGGCGCACGCCGACCGGATCAACGCCCTGGCCCACGAGCGGAAGGAGCCGTGGATCGCCCGCTACGGCGGGAAGATCTCCTCGGAGTGGCAGTTCGCCAAGGCGTTGCAGGTGCTCGAGGAGGATCCGGAGATCTTCCAGCGCACCGAACGCTGGATCGAGGCGGCCGACTGGATCATCTGGCAGCTCTGCGGGCAGGAGACCCGCAACGTGTGCACCGCCGGCTACAAGGGGATCTTCCAGGACGGGCGGTACCCGTCCCAGGAGTACCTCACCGCGCTCCACCCCGACTTCACGTCCATTGTGGACAAGCTGGACCATCCACAGTCGCCACTCGGCGACCGGGCCGGCGGGTTGACCGCCGAGGCGGCCGCGTGGACCGGCCTGCCCGAAGGGATCGCGGTCGCCATCGGCAACGTCGACGCCCACGTCACCTCGCCCGCGGCGCAGGCCATCGCCCCGGGCCAGCTGGTGCTCATCATGGGTACGTCCACGTGCCACGTCATGAACGGCGAGACGGTCGCCGAGGTACCGGGCATGTGCGGCGTGGTGTACGGCGGCATCACGGCCGGCATGTGGGGTTTCGAGGCCGGGCAGAGCGGGGTCGGGGACATCTTCGCCTGGTACGTCGAACACGGCGTGCCGGCCGAGTACAAGGCATTGGCCGAGGAACGAGGCATCGGCGCGCACACCCTGCTGTCCGAGTTGGCCGCGGAGCAGCCGGTCGGCGCGCACGGCCTCGTGGCGCTCGACTGGTGGAACGGCAACCGGTCGCTGCTCGTCGACCACGAACTCAGTGGTGTCCTCATTGGACAGACGCTCGCCACCCGAGCGCCGGACATCTACCGGGCGCTGCTCGAGTCAACCGCGTTCGGTACCCGTATGATCATCGAGGCGTTCGAGGAGGCCGGGACACCGGTCACCGAGCTCGTTGTCGCCGGCGGGCTGCTGACGAATGCCGTACTCATGCAGATCTACGCCGACGTGACCCGGCGCCCGCTGGGGCTCATCGGCTCGGCGCAGGGGCCCGCTCTGGGCTCGGCGATCCACGCCGCGGTGGCCGCGGGGTGCTATCCGGACGTGCCGACCGCCTCGGCCGCGATGGGCAGCCGGAGCCCGCATTCGTACCAGCCCGACACCGCTCGGGCCGACGCCTACGACAAGCTGTATGCGGAGTACCGCACCCTCCACGACTACTTCGGTCGCGGCGGCAACGACGTATTGCACCGGCTCCGCGCAATCCGCAACGCGGCGGTGAGCGCATGAGCCACGACGAGCTGAGGAGAACCGTCGCGGACCTGCACGCCGAGTTGGTCCACTATGGACTCGTGGCGTGGACCGCTGGCAACGTGTCCGCCCGCGTACCCGGTGCGGATCTGATCGTCATCAAGCCCAGCGGCGTCTCCTACGGCGACCTGACGCCGCAGTCCATGGTCGTCTGCGACCTGGACGGCGACGTGGTGGAGGGCGATCTCACACCCTCCAGCGACACCGCCGCACATGCCTTTGTCTACCGGGCGATGCCCGAGGTAGGCGGCGTCGTGCACACGCACAGCACGTACGCCACGGCGTGGGCGGCGCGCGGCGAGCCGATTCCCTGTGTGCTCACCGCGATGGCCGACGAGTTCGGCGGGGAGATTCCGATCGGCCCGTTCGCGCTCATCGGCGGCGACGACATCGGCAAGGGCATCGTGCAAACACTGACCGGACACCGGTCACCGGCTGTGCTGATGCGCAACCATGGTGTATTCACCATCGGACGGGACGCGCGCGCGGCGGTCAAAGCGGCGGTCATGTGTGAAGACGTCGCCCGTACCGTGCATGTCGCCCGCACTCTCGGGGAGCCTCTGCCCATCGCCACGAAGGATGTGGACGCGCTCTACCGCCGGTACCAAAACGACTACGGCCAGCGCTGACACCGCTGGCCGTAGCGACAAGACACACCACAAGGAGGTCAGTCTTCAAACCGTCGGGAACAGTCCAAACCCATCTCTCCAGGAGCGTGTGCATTGTTGAGAAAGACTACAACAGCCCTGCTCGCCGGCCTGTTGGCGGTGGGCGGGTTGACCGCCTGCGGCAATGATTCGAACAGCGGCGGGAGCGGGAGTGGCAAGATCATCCTTGGCTTCTCCCAGATCGGTGCGGAAAGTGGCTGGCGTACCGCGAACACCAAGTCGATTCAGGAGTCCGCGGCCGCGGCAGGGATCGACCTGAAGTTCTCCGACGCCCAGCAGAAGCAGGAGAACCAGATCAAGGCCCTGCGTTCGTTCATCACGCAAAAGGTCGACGTCATCGCCTTCTCCCCTGTGGTGGAGTCGGGCTGGGACACCGTCCTCAAGGAAATCAAGGACGCCGGCATTCCGGTGATCCTGACCGACCGTGCCGTCGACTCGCCGGACAAGACGCTCTACAAGACCTTCCTCGGCTCCGACTTCATCAAGGAAGGCACGCTGTCGGGCGAATGGCTGGTCAAGGAGTACCAGGGCAAGAACGACCCGGTGAACATCGTGGAACTGCAGGGCACCACCGGTTCGGCTCCGGCCAACGACCGCAAGGAAGGTTTCGGCAAAGTCATCGCGGCCGACCCGAAGTTCAAGATCATCGCGTCGCAGACGGGTGACTTCACCCGCGCCAAGGGCAAGGAAGTCATGGACGCCTTCCTGAAGGCCCACAAGGACATCGACGTTCTCTTCGCCCACAACGACGACATGGGCCTCGGTGCGATCGAGGCGATCGAGGCCGCGGGTTTGAAGCCCGGGGTCGACATCAAGATCATCACCATCGACGCGGTCAAGGACGGCATGCAGGCGCTCGCCGACGGCAAGTTCAACTTCATCGCCGAGTGCAGCCCGCTTCTCGGTCCACAGTTGATGGACCTCGTCAAGAAGGTACACGCCGGTGAGGCTGTGCCCGAGCGCGTCGTCACCGACGAGACCACGTTCACCCAGGAGCAGGCCAAGGCCGTCCTGCCCAGTCGCAAGTACTGAGTCGAACGTGTCGTCCTGGCGCACTCCCCGGCGCCAGGATGACCGACCACAGTGGAGGGAGGTGCCGGGTTGACCGATCCGATCCTCACGATGACGGGAATCTCCAAAGAGTTTCCCGGCGTGAAGGCACTGATCGACGTCGATTTCCGTCTCTTCGCCGGCGAGGTGCACGGCCTCATGGGCGAGAACGGGGCCGGCAAGTCCACCCTGATCAAGGTGTTGACCGGTGTGTACGACATCGATGCCGGCGACGTCACGCTGGCCGGCGAGCCGGTGCGCTTCGGCAGCCCGCTGCAGGCCCAGCACGCCGGGGTGAGCACCGTGTACCAGGAGGTCAACCTGTGCGCGAACCTGTCGGTGGCCGAGAACATCTTCATCGGCCGTGAGCCCCGGCGGTACGGGCTGATCCGGTGGTCGGAGATGCGCAAGCGTTCGGAAGAACTGCTCGCGCGGCTCCAACTCGACATCGACGTGTCGGCGATGCTCGGCACGTACTCCCTCGCCGTCCAGCAGATGGTCGCCATCGCGCGGGCCATCGACATCTCGACCAAGGTGCTGATTCTCGACGAGCCGACGTCCAGTTTGGACCCGGCCGAGGTGGACCAGCTCTTCCGGGTGATGCGCCAGTTGAAGAACGACGGGCTCGCGATCCTCTTCGTCACTCACTTCTTGGACCAGGTGTACCAGATCTCCGACCGCATCACCGTGCTGCGCAACGGTCGCCGGGTCGGCGAGTACCCGACGGCGGAGCTGGCCCAGGTCGACCTGGTGGCCCGGATGATAGGTAAGGAACTGGCCGTCCTCGAGCAGCTCGAGGAACAACCCAAGCGCTCGCTGGCCGCGCTGGAGAGCACCAGACCGGTGATCGCGGCCCAGGACGTCGGGCGCCGTGGCGCCATCGCACCGTTCAACCTCAGCATCCACGAGGGCGAGGTTGTGGGACTGGCCGGATTGCTGGGCTCGGGACGTACCGAGGTCGCCCGGCTGCTGTTCGGCGCGGACCGCGCGGACCGGGGCCGGATCCAGATCGACGGCCAGCCGGTAACCATCCGAACCCCGCGCACCGCGATCGCCCACGACATCGCCTTCTGCTCGGAGAACCGGCGCACCGAAGGGCTCGTCGAGGAACTGACCGTGCGCGAGAACATCATCCTCGCGCTCCAGGCCGCGCGCGGCTGGTCCCGCCCGCTGTCGCGGCGCCGCCAGGAGGAGCTGGTCGGGAAGTACATCCAGGCACTGCGCATCACCCCGACGAATCCCGAGATCCTCGCCCGGAACCTCAGTGGCGGCAACCAGCAGAAGGTAATGCTGGCCCGCTGGCTCATCACCGAACCCAGGCTGCTGATCCTCGACGAGCCGACCCGTGGCATCGACGTCGGCGCCAAGGCGGAGATCCAGCGGCTCGTGGTGTCCCTCTCCGACGGCGGGATGGCGGTCCTGTTCATCTCGGCGGAACTCGAAGAGGTACTCCGCCTCAGCCACAAGATCGCGGTACTGCGGGATCGTCACCTGGTGGCCGACATGGCCAACACCGACGACGTGGACGCCGACCGCATCATGGAGACCATCGCAAGTGGAGCGTCCACATGAGAGCGACGTTGAGCACGATGAGCAAGCACCGGCTGTTCTGGCCGGTAGCCGTGCTGGTCGTGCTGCTGCTGAGCAACCTCGCCTTCACCCCGGGCTTCTTCCGGATCGAGGTGCGGCAGGGACAGCTCTACGGCAGCCTGATCGACATCCTGCGCTTCGGCGCGCCCCTGATTCTGGTCGCCCTCGGCATGACCCTGGTCATCGCCACCGGCGGCATCGACCTGTCGGTCGGTTCGGTGGTGGCGATCAGCGGAGCGCTGGCGTGCTTCCTGATCAGCAAGGAGGCCGACCAGAACGCCTTCTCCGGCGTGGTCTGGGCGGTCGCACTCTCCCTCGTACTCGCGCTGGTGCTGGGGCTGTGGAACGGCCTTCTCGTGGCCGGGGTGGGCATCCAACCGATCGTCGCCACGCTGATCCTCATGGTGGCGGGTCGAGGACTGGCACAGCTCATCACCAACGGGCAGATCATCACCATCAACAGCTCGCCGTACGAGGTCATCGGTACCGGCTACGAGTTGGGCATTCCGATCCCGGTCTACATAGCGGCGGTGGTGGCCGCGGCCGCGGTCCTGCTCACCCGGCGCAGCGCGCTCGGCATGCTCATCGAGTCGGTCGGTGGCAACGCCGAAGCGAGCCGCTTGTCCGGCATCCGGGCCAGGCAGATCAAGCTGATGGCGTATGTCTTCTGTGGACTGTGCGCGGGCATCGCCGGCCTGATCGTCAGCTCCAACGTGCACAGCGCGGACGGCAACAACGCCGGCCTGTTCATCGAACTCGACGCGATCCTGGCGGTCGTCATCGGCGGTACGTCACTGTTGGGCGGCCGCTTCTCGATCGGCGGTACGGTGCTCGGCGCGCTCATCATCCAGGCGCTGTCGACGACCATCTACACGATCGGCGTACCGCCAGAGATCACCTTGCTGGTCAAGGCACTGGTTGTCACTGCGGTCTGCCTCATCCAATCACCGGCCTTCCGCGCCAAGGTGTTCCACCGCCGTTCGCGACCACCCGCGCAGGCACCCGCCGACGAACAACCGAAAGTCGAGGTGCCGGTATGACCGCCACCACGGGCTTCTGGGCCGATCCGCGGTTGCGCCGGTTCCGGCCGCAGTCGCGACACATCCCCGTCCTCGCGACCCTGGCCCTGATCGTCGGGATGTACGGCGCCGGCGCCGCACAGTACCGCGCGTTCTCCGACGGCCAGGTGATCCTCAACATCTTCATCGACAACGCGTTCCTGCTCGTCGTCGCCGTCGGCATGACGTTCGTCATCTTGAGCGGCGGGATCGACCTGTCCGTCGGCTCGGTGGTCGCACTGTCCACAATGGTCTCCGCGGAGCTGCTGGAGCACCGTGGCTGGCCGGCGTTCATCGTGCTCCCGGTCGTGCTGGCCATCGGCTCGCTGCTGGGATTCGCGATGGGCTGCATCATCCACTACTTCGAGATTCAGCCGTTCATCGTCACGCTCGCCGGCATGTTCCTGGCCCGTGGCCTGTGCTACACGATCAGTACGTCGTCGATCCCGATCACCGACTCGTTCTGGACGTCCCTTGCCCAGGAGAAGATCCGCTTCGGCGGGTACTACATCTCCCCCAGCGTCGTCATCGCGCTGATCGTGGTGCTCGTCGGGATATACGTGCTGGGCTACACCCGCCTCGGCCGGAGCACCTACGCGGTCGGCGGCAACCCGAACTCGGCGCTGCTGATGGGCCTTCCGGTGGGCCGGACGAAGATATCGGTCTACACGATCAGCGGCTTCTGCTCGGCGCTCGGTGGCGTCCTTTTCAGCTTCTACACGCTGTCCGGCTACGGGTTGTACGGCGTCGGCCTGGAGCTGGACGCGATCGCCGCGGTCGTCATCGGCGG
>Ga0075431_100002970_pt1 | contig 16411 bp, 12 predicted proteins | sample RhiMetdeltSRZDD5_FD_75297 | JGI IMG/M metagenome (GOLD analysis project Ga0075431, IMG submission 75297) | Populus rhizosphere microbial communities from Tennessee, USA - Rhizosphere MetaG P. deltoides SRZDD5 | ecosystem: Host-associated > Plants > Roots > Rhizosphere > Soil | place: USA... | reverse complement strand
CGAGCTTACATTCAATTTACCTTTCTCCCAGTTTGTTCGTGCGACACCATTACTAAATAACGGTATGTTCACCTGTACTCCCACATTCTGCCTGAAGTTGTCGCTCAGCTGCGTGCCGAAAGGTGTGGTGCTGGTGGTGATCACATTGCGGAAACCGGGGGCTACAACATCATATAATGTTCCATTCACATTTGCTTTGGCGCCCGTGGTATCGAGCTGGCCGGTGGGCACCTGCAGAACGCTTGGAATTTTATTGTTCGCATAGTTAGTTCCCAAACCGGCAAACAATGAAAATGTCGGATACATCTGGCCACGGGCCGACAATACATACCTTTCAGCCGCTTTTATCTTAAGTTCATTTACTTTCTGCTGCGGAAGGTTTTTCACTGCTTCTGCATACACAAGCTCGGGTTGCAGCTCATCGAGCGTAAGCACCGGAATCTTGTCGAGTGGTGGCGTTTCTACTACGAAGCGTTCCGCCGCGTCGACATTCAGAATTGCTTTCAGCTGAAGAATGTTTTGCTTGACAGTATTGCTTGCTGTGATAAGATTTGAGCTGTCGATCGCAAGCTGTGCCTCGAGTTCGGCAAGGTTAAGTTCTGGCAAGGCACCTGTTTCCACTCTTTTTCTTGTATTCTCGAAATTTTGTAAGGTGAGCTGCACTGCAAGCTTTGCGATATTCTCCTGCTCTTCCGAAACGAGCACCTGTAAATAGGCTGTCGCAACATTAAGGGCGATGTCGTTCCTGATCTTATCTACGTTTGCGCGGGCAGCTTCGTTATCAAACTTGTTTCCTTCGATATTGTTCCTTACGCTGAAAAAATTAAACAATGTAACGCCGGAAGATAAACTGAAGCCAGTTGAAAACAATTGTGTGTTGGTGAACAGGTTTGTTGTGGGATCTATCGAGCGGCCCGAGTTTATACCAGAGCTGCCCGATATACTGGCTGTAGGCACCTGCATCAGCCTGCTTTGCTTCAGATTCAACGCTGCGATCCTCGCCTGTATGTCGGCCTGCTTAACGGATATGTTGTTAGCAAGTGCATATTCAACGGCTCTTTTCAGATTCCATGAATCCTGCGCGAACGAGCTTTCACAAACAATAAACAGCAATGCAACAACGATGTAAAGCCTCCTCATCATTAAACAAAAATAATTGTAATTGAGTAGCAAATATAAATGGCACTAACTTTACAAAAATTATATGAGCTGCCATGAGAGCTATTTTTACAATTATCCTTTCAATTACCATTACTTCTTCAATTGTTGCGCAGGAACAGATCACAGCGGCAGATTCATCAGATATTCTCGAACAGGTTGTTGTTAAGGGCTACGAATACAACAGGAAACTGATTGATGTGCCCGCACCGATAGCAGTGATCAGCAAAGCGCAATTCAACCGTTTTAATAACATTTCATTGTTGCCGGCGCTAAATACAGTGTCTGGTGTGCGCATGGAAGAAAGATCACCCGGAAGCTACAGGCTGAACATCCGCGGAAGTTCAGTGCGTTCACCCTTCGGCGTGAGAAATGTTAAAGTGTATTATAATAATATTCCATATACCGACCCGGGAGGCAACACATTTTTCAACCAGCTTGGCTTTTACAACATCAATGCTATGGAGATCATCAAAGGTCCCGGAAGCAGCTTATATGGTGCAGGCACCGGAGGTGTATTGCTGCTGTCGAGCAATGAGAACAAATTTCAAAAAGGCGCGTCATTCGATTACATAACGGGCAGCTTCGGCACTTACAGTGTTCACGGAAATCTGAAAGGGGGAACAGAAGATTTCAATCACTCAATAAACCTGATGTACCAGAAAAGCGACGGATACAGAGTGCATACGAATATGGACAGAAAAGTAATCAGTTGGGACGGTAAAGCAAAGGTTGGAGAAAAAGGAACTTTGAGAGCACACTTTCTGCAGGGCGACCTTTATTACCAGACTCCCGGCGCGCTCACCCTTGCTGAATATAATCAGGATCCAAAGGCCGCGCGACCCGCTGCAGGACCATCACCAAGCGCAGTTGATGCAAAGGCGGCTATTTTCCAAAAGTTGTTCGTTGCCGGTTTGAATTATAACCTGGTATGGAACGACAGATGGCAGAACAATACCACCCTTTACGGCGCCTATTCACGGCTGATCAATCCCACGGTAAGAAATTACGAACGACGTACTGAACCCCATTTCGGAAGCAGAACGGCAATTCAATACAACGGAAACATCAACAGGTCGCTTGTTACATGGGTAGGTGGTGTTGAGGCGCAGCAGGGATTCGGAACATCAAAAGTTTATGGCAACAACCAGGGAAATCCTGACTCTCTGCAAACAGACGATGAAATCGAAACACACCAATGGTCGGTATTTACACAGGGAACAGTTGAAATGCCGGATAACTGGACGCTCACAGGAGGAGTGAGCCTGAACATTCTTTCTGTTGAGCTGCAAAGATTGTCGGAACCAACATCCATACAGCGACGGAAGTACAACAATGAATTCGCTCCGAGAGTTGCATTATTGAAAAAATTATCGCCTACTGTTTCAGTATATGGCAGCATTGCAAAAGGATATTCGCCTCCAACAAACGCGGAGTTGCTTCCCTCAACCGGAATTATCAGTACCAACCTTGAAGCAGAGCGGGGAACCAACTATGAAGCAGGTGTACGGGGACGTGTACTGGATAACCGGCTATATTTTGATGTGAATGCATTTTACTTCCGCCTCAACAACACCATCACGCAAAGGCGCGACCAGACCGGGGCTGATTTTTTTGTGAATGCAGGAAAAACAAAACAGAAAGGCATTGAAACATATGCCACGTTTAGAATTGTTGATGACACGCACTTGTTTTTTGAAAATGTAAGAGTGTGGGTAAGCCACACCTGGCATGATTTCCATTACGATGAATTTCAGAAAGTGACTGATGACACCGCCGATTATTCCGGCAAACGTTTGCCGAGCATACCAAAGCATTTTCTTTCGTCAGGCGTGGACGTGATTACCAAAGCGGGGTTGTATGCAAATATCACTTACTACTACTGCGATCCTATTCCGTTGAACGACGCGAATAGCAGCTACGCATCGTCATATAATCTGGCAACTGCAAGATTGGGTTTCAAAAGAATTCTTACAAAGAGATTTTCATTCGACGTGTATGGCACCGCGGATAATATATTCGATGTTAAGTATAGCCTGGGCAACGATATCAATGCCTTTGGAGGAAGATTTTACAATGCGGCGCCCGAAAGAAATTTTGCCGTGGGCGTTGGCCTGAGGTATATATGGTGATCAGGATGTCACAGACCGGAAACGCAACAATCCGAGGAGTTTATCCCTGTTCATGAATAGCAGGACCGCACAGGATATAAACACAATCAAAGCATACACAAACAGAAGGCCGCTGTCGCCCTGCACTTCAATTCCCAGTATCGTGAGATGAAAGAATATTGCGCCGCTCATGATGCCCATAGCCAACAACGCACCGAGCCACGTATAGCGCGGAACCAGTATAAGTATGGCGGCAACGAGTTCGGCAATACCCGAACCTATCCTTCCCCAGGGTTCCATTCCCACGGTCGTAAAAATATACACCGATTCGGGCGAGGCCGTGAATTTAAAGAATAGCGTTTGTAGCAAAATAACGGCAGATAAAAGTCGGAGTACCCACGCTCCAACGGTTTTTAGCTGAGACATATGAAAAGTAATTGATGTTGTTACTAGTTCTTCCCGAGCACGGATTCAATGATCTCCTTTTTTTCATCATCTGTGAGACGATGTTGCTGGCCGGGCATTTTAAACATATCGTTCATTGTGCGGTTCTGCTGTGCAAATCTTCTGCAAAGGCTACATATCGCGAGATGACGCCATAATTGGATGCGCTGCAGTACCGACAACTTCGCCTCCTCCTTTTTAGAGATATATTCGACTGCCTTTTTACATGTGATCGTAATGTTCATGCCGGTTAATTTGTGAGCCAGTTTTTTTCGAGACAGGCCCTCAACTGTACCTTCGCCCGGTGTAAAATCACCCAGTAGTTAGACGAAGTAATGCCGAGTTCCTTACAAATTTGTTCACTTTCGAGGTCGTCGACATATTTCATAATGAAAACAATGTTTTGAACCTGTTTCAACTTTGCGGTGCAGTTTGTAAAAATGCGACGGAAGTCATTAACTTCTGCAGGATTGGTGAGATCTACTGACCATTGCTTAGGATGCATTCCTTCCTTCCAGTGATCATATTCATCAAAAAATGCATGGTCGTTGTATTCGGATCCCAGCGATTGAACGCTGACCTTATTAATAGCCTTTCTGAAATGATCAGTGATCTTATTTCTCAGGATGGCAACGAGCCAGGTACGTACCGACGACTGTTCCCTGTAATTATCGAAGCCGCGCCATGCTGATAAAAATGTTTCCTGTACAAAATCCTTCGCATCCTGATCGGAGAGGCCGCGCTTTATGGCGTAGTAATACAATACATCCGAATGATCGTTAACCCAACTGCTAAAAACATCCTGGTTATTCGTTTGGGTCATCCCGTAAGTTTCGGCATTAAAGTTCGTCATCTTTTATTTTTGGCCATAACTTATCTGCCTTTATTATATATCCCTGTTGGTCTTTCAGCCAGATCTGCTTTACTTCAATATTATAGTTGAAGTACAGCTTTCCTTCTTTAACCATCCAGGTTTCGGTTTCCGTAGGTGCCTTGTGGCCTTCGGCTGTTCCATAAGCACAGTACCCACCGTATTTCGGCGCATATTTATCCGGATTGCGTTTGAAGCTGTCGAGGTAGGCCTGGCTCGAAAACTGCCAGTCTGCACCTTTCCAATTATGTGTATAAGCGCTGTTACCGGTGACCGCTTTATGATCCAGGTGGAAAGCAACGGCATCATACCCGCGAATAGCTTTACCATCAACCACAAAAATTTCAGAATTATTCCGGTTAGAACAGGCAAGCAATAAAATTGCTGCGGCTAAGCTGAATGCTATTTTCATTTTGAAATTTTATAAATAGATGACCAATTTTTGTCGGCCTTCATTTTTAGGCCTACTTCATCTTTGTTCCACGACTTCAGCGTGTTGTTAAAAAACTTATTGTAAAAGAGATACAGTCTACCGTCAACCATCTTGAAGGTTTCGGGATCCACTTCCACTTTTTCGCCTTTGGCACCCATGGCATATGCACACCAACCGCCATATTCAGGTTCATATTTGGCCGGATTAGCGGTAAAAAGATTTTTGTTTGTCTCTGATGCGAAATAGTAGGTTACCCCCTTATAATCTGATCTGATCGATTTGCTACCCTCTTTTGCCTTGTTTTCGGTGAAGTAAGCGACGGGGTCGTAGCCACTAATAGCGACGTGACCGTCGCTAAGGTTGAATTGTTTTGTCCTGTCAGGCGATTGAGCCATTGCACCTACACCCAGCAGCAACGCCAGAGCGGCACACATTAATTGATTCATTTTAGTGACATTTACCATATAGACGGAAGTTGCCGCAATTCCTTACAATTAAATAATTTTATTTTCCATCAATGCTTTTATGAACCGGTTGTCAAGACGGAATTTTATAACAACTGCCTCCGCACTGGGAGCAGGTTTGATATTACCTGGTGCATCCTTGTCAAATTTAAAAGAGGGTGACCAGCGGTTAAGTGTTATTCAACTGCAGAAATGGGAAGCGCTTGGTTATGGCATGTTCATCCATTTCGGCATGAGCACGTACGATGGGGATGAATATTCGAAAGGCGATAAGGCGGCAACCGTTTATAATCCAACAAAACTCGATGTTGACCAGTGGATCAATGTGGCGAGAGACGCAGGAATGAAGTATGCAGTGCTCACTATGAAGCATGTTGCAGGATTTTGTTTGTGGCCAAGTAAACATACCGATTACCATGTTGGAAACAGCAGCAACAAAACAAATGTTGCAGCGTGGTTCGTTAAAGCCTGCGAAGCAAAAGGCATCATGCCCGGTTTTTATTACTGCTCATGGGATAACCACCATAAAATGGGTTCGCTCACTCCCACCTATACTGCATTTAAAGAGGCATATACGAGCGAAGCATACCGGGAATTTCAATGGAAGCAACTTGAGGAACTTGCAACTGAATTTGGTAAAGTCGGCGAATGGTGGATCGACATACCAGGAGTGCTGCCACGCGATTACCGAAATGAATTATATAAATATCTCGCATCGAAACATCCTGAGGCTATAATTGATATGAACTCAGGCATCAGTGATGGCTCAGAATACAATGTGGCTTACGCATGGCCGAGCGACATCATCAACATAGAAAGATTTCTGCCAAACAGTACGACTAAACATGTAAAGTGGAGAACCATTGAAGGAAAGAAATATTACCTGCCGGCAGAAGTTTGCGAGCCGATTGGAAAAGAATGGTTTTATAAAGACAACGATATTCTGCGTAGTGATGAAGAGCTGCTGGGCATGTACCTTGTAACGCGTTCAAGAGGTGCAAATTTATTATTGGACGTTCCACCGGATAGATCGGGAGTTATACCTGCTGACAGTGTTAAGTCGCTCATGCGACTGCGTAAAAATCTTGACCTATTAAAGATGTGAGCTTTTAGTACCTCTTATGCTGCCCCATCTTTCTAAACGGTAACCCCCTACCAGATCCCTTTCAGAATGCTGAGAGAGAACATCCAGAAATATGTCGCATTAATACCGTAATAATGTCGTTTTAACACCTCTGACATCTCGAAAAATCATTTCATTTTTACACTTCGAAGTGAGGTTTTGATAAGTAAAAAGGAGCTGGTGTTAAAGATTGATAACACAATCTTCACAAAAAAAATTTTTTATCTGGATATGATTGTCCTTATTTTTGCCTAACAGCGTTAGGTAATAGAAAATATGTCGCCAATCAAGTACAGTATACGAGAGAAGGATGATATCAGGGCACGAATTCTTGATACAGCATGGCAGATGGTGAAAGATGAAGGTTGGCAGTCACTGTCGATACGAAAAATCGCTACGGCCGTTAACTACAGCATACCTGTGATCTACGACCATTTTGAAAACAAAGAAGCAATCGTATTTGAGTTTGCAAAGCAGGGATTTCAGATGCTCACTAAAACCATACAAAGGGCAACTGAAAAAACGAACGACCCCGCCGAACAGCTCAAAGGAATTGCGGATGCTTACTGGAAATTTGCCTCGAAACACAAAGAATATTACCAGCTCATGTTCGGTATGGGAATGGTTGGCTGCGAGGTGGAAAAGTGCTTTCCGGAGCGTGCCGACTTCAGAAAGATGGTAATGGAGCCTATTAAAATCCTTATCGCAAAAGGAAAACATCCGGATGATAATCCTTTTTTGAAATACTTCACGTTCTGGTCGATACTGCATGGGCTCATATCAATCAGGAACCTTGACACGAATGTTTCAGAAAATGTGAATAAGATGGTTATGGATGACGCCATTACAGGTTTCATAAAGAACCTCGGTTAACAATACATACGCCGAATCTTACAATTCATACATCTTGTACCCAATAAGATCCGGGATTTAATTTACTTGCGTACCGCTGTACACACTATTAACGACCCTTGCCGGAAAATTTTTTCTTTAAAAACAATTCGCTTATGTCTTTTTTAAAAAACTTATCATTATTTATCGTTGCCGCCATAGTAGTATACAGCTGTGCATCATCATCAGGCAACGAGCCATCATACCAGATGCCTCCGCAACAACTTCCCGTTGTTGCAGTGAATGCACTTCCGGCTACAACGTACCAGGAATACTCAGCATCCATAGAGGGTACAAAGGATATTGAGATCCGGCCGCAGGTAAATGGTTACATCGAAAAGATTTATGTTGATGAAGGCGCTCATGTTAAGAAGGGTCAGCCGCTATTTCTTATCAACGACAGGCCTTACCAGGAAGCGCTTAACAACGCAAAGGCCGCATATAATGCCGCGAAAGCAAATCTTGCAACTGCTGAAATCAACGTGTCGAAGTTGAAACCGCTGGTGGAGAGCAACATCATTTCAGACGTGCAGTTTAAGACGGCGCAATCTGCATACGATGCTGCAAGCGCCAATGTTGCGCAGGCAAAGGCAATGGTTGAAAATGCACAGATCAATCTAGGTTATGCATTGATAAAAGCTCCTGCAGAAGGTTATATCGGACGGATAACTTTCAAAACCGGAAGCCTGGTCGGCACTTCAACAGTTGAACCGCTTACTTTGTTATCGGACATCAATAAGATCTACGCATACTTTTCATTCAGTGAAAACGATTTCCTTCAATTTAAAAATCAGTTTCCGGGTAATTCAGTTGAAGAGAAAATCAAAAATCTTCCTGAAGTTGAACTGATGCTTTCTGATAACAGTATTTATCCGAAGAAAGGAAAGGTGGAAACAGTATCGGGTCAATTTAATAATACAACCGGCGCAATCAGTTTCCGCGCAACGTTTCCGAATACAGAAGGTTTGATCCGTTCAGGCAATACGGGCAAGATCCGAATACCGCGATCAAGCACGAAAGACCTGATCGTTCCGCAGGAGGCTACCTTCGAGTTGCAGGATAAAGTGTTTGTGTTTATACTTGGTGACAGCAACAAAGTAATTAATGCTCCAATACATGTTACCGGAACAAGTGGTAACTACTACCTGGTTGATAAAGGAATTGCACCTGGTCAAAAAATAGTGTATGCAGGCTTCGACCGTCTGCAAGACGGAGCCGTAATTCAACCTCAAATTATTACTATGGACAGTCTGCTTAAAGTAAGGCCACTCTAACGATACCCATATATCATTCAATTCGCTGAAAAGCGTATCAATAATCTAACTATATGTTTAAACGGTTTATTGAACGGCCTGTTTTGTCGACAGTCGTTTCCATCATACTCACATTACTCGGACTATTATCGCTGTACACACTACCGATAACATTGTTCCCCGACATTGCACCGCCTACCGTTCAGGTAACTGCAACTTATCCTGGTGCGAATGCCGAAGTTGTTGCAAGAGCGGTTGCAACGCCGCTTGAAGAAGCCATCAACGGTGTTGAAGACATGACTTATATGACTTCTACATCTAGTAACGATGGCACCATGGCGATCAACGTTTATTTCAAGGTGGGTACCAATCCCGACCTCGCTGCTGTTAACGTACAAAGCCGTGTTTCGAGGGCGATAAGCCAGGTGCCGCAGGAAGTTGTGCTATCCGGCATATCAACTCAAAAGCAACAGAACAGTATGATCATGGTGCCCCTGATCTATAGTGACAGCAGCACTTATGACGAAACGTTTTTGCAGAACTATATAAAAATTAATATCATTCCCGAGCTGCAGCGTATACCTGGCGTAGGACAGGCCATGGTATTTGGTGCAAAGGATTATTCGATGCGCATCTGGCTGAAGCCCGACAGGCTAACAGCTAATAATCTTTCTACTCAGAATGTGATGAATGCGATACAGGAGCAGAATGTGGAAGCCGCCCCGGGACGATTCGGACAAAGCACTACCGCATCATTTGAATACATCCTGAAATACAAGGGTAAGCTTTCGAAGAACCAGGACTATGAGAATATTATTTTGAAGTCTGCACCGGACGGTTCAGTAGTAAGATTGAAGGATGTGGCGCGCGTTGAGTTTGGCGCCTTCGCGTACAGCGCAAATACACGCATTGAAGGAAAGCCGGGAATTGGCATAGCAATATTCCAGACGGCGGGTTCAAACGCAAATGATATTCTTACAGAAGCCGACAAGGCGTTGCAGAAGGCATCGAAATCATTTCCGAAAGGAATTGTGTATTTCAACATGTACAGCGCGAAGGAGTTTCTCGATGATTCAATTGAACAGGTTGTTGAAACATTGCTGATAGCATTCGTACTGGTGTTCCTTGTGGTGTTCATATTCCTGCAGGACTTCAGGTCGACATTGATACCTGCTATTGCAGTACCTGTTGCGATTATCGGTACATTTTTCTTCATGCAGCTTTTTGGATTTACGATCAACCTGCTAACCCTATTCGCATTGGTACTGGCGATCGGTATCGTTGTGGACGATGCGATTGTGGTTGTGGAGGCTGTGCATTCGAAGATGGAACGAACAAAGCTAGGGGCGCGGGAGGCAACCATAGAATCGATGAGTGAAATATCGGGGGTGATCATTTCCATCACGCTCGTAATGGCCGCGGTGTTTGTGCCTGTGGGTTTCATGCAGGGACCGGCGGGTGTCTTTTACAAGCAATTTGCGTTCACACTGGTTACGGCGATCCTGATATCGGCTGTTAACGCGTTAACACTGAGTCCGGCCTTATGTGCGCTATTTCTTAAGAGTACGCATAATGGTGAGGGTGAGCATAGGAAGCTTAGTTTCGGCCAGAGATTCTTTCATGGCTTTAATGCCGGTTTCAAGGCAACTACAGAAAAGTATGCCCGTGGAGTCAGTTATCTCATAAATCACAAATGGGTTGCTATAACGGCGCTTTTACTGATCACCGCCATTACAGGCTGGATGATCAGCAAGGCTCCTACAGGATTTATTCCAACAGAAGACCAGGGATTTATTGTGTATTCAGTAAACCTTCCGCCGGGAGCATCGCTCGACAGAACTCAACATGTGATGGATAAGGTAGACAGCCTGTTGCACGAGGTACCAGCGGTAGATAAACGTGGTTCAGTAACCGGATTGAACTTTGTGGCGAACGCAAACAGTTCGAATTATGCTGTTGGATTTATCAGAATGAAGCAACCCGGAGAGAGAGGTCCTGTTGAAAATGTGGAAGGTGTGATGGGAGTCATCAACCAGAAACTTAGTGTAATTAAAGAAGCAAGCATATTCCTTTTCCAGTTTCCTACAGTGCAGGGATTTGGTAACACCAGTGGATTTGAATTCATATTACAGGATAGAACCGGGGGTTCGCTTGATAAGCTCGCAGGCACTGCTTATGGCATGATCGGCCAGCTGATGCAGCAGAAAGAAATAGCGTATGCATTTACCACTTTCAACACTGCGAATCCGCAATACATGCTCAACATAAATGAGTCGAAGGCAAAACAGCTCGGCGTTAAGATCAGCGACCTGTTACAAACGCTGCAGGTGTATTATGGCAGCAGCTTCGCGTCGGACTTTAACCGCTTTGGAAAATTCTATCGCGTAATTGTACAGGCCGACGCGAGCTACAGGGTGGATGCTTCTTCCATGAATAATATCTATGTAAAGAACGAAGATGATGAAATGGTTCCTGTAAACGGACTTGTAACATTACAGAGAGTATACGGGCCGGAAACCGTTACAAGAAACAACCTGTTCAATGCAGTTACCATCAATGGTATTACCAAACCAGGTTATAGTACTGGTGATGCCATAAATGCGATCAAAAAAGTTGCTGAGCAGTCGCTCCCGAGAGGATATTCGTATGAGTGGACAGGAATGTCGAGGGAAGAGATCGGCGCGGGCTCACAGACAACGTTAATATTTTTATTAAGTGTGATTTTCGTTTACTTCCTTCTCGCTGCACAGTATGAAGGATATGTGCTGCCTCTCGCAGTTATATTTTCAGTTCCTACGGGAATTTTAGGAGTATTCGCTTTTATCAATTTAGCTGGCATTGAGAATAATATCTACGTGCAGGTTGGTTTGATCATGCTTGTTGGATTGCTCGCAAAGAACGCGATACTTATTGTGCAGTACGCGGTTGCGCGGCGACGAGCGGGAATGGACCTTGTTTCGGCGGCACTTGAAGCTTCGAGATTAAGGTTGCGGCCGATATTGATGACGTCGTTCGCATTCATTGTTGGTTTGCTGCCATTGACATGGGTTAAAGGCGGATCGGCATTGGGAAACCGTTCTATTGGAACAAGTGCGATTGGTGGAATGCTCACCGGAGTAGTGCTTGGAATATTCATCATTCCGGTGTTGTTCGTGATATTCCAGTATCTGCAGGAAAAAGTTTCAGGTTCACCCGTTCACCGTTCAATTGAACATCTTGACGAATAAAAATAATTATATGATAAGGCTGATAAGACAATTTTTAAATATCAACGTGCTGGTTATTCTTCTTGGATTGTTCATGCTTAACGCATGCCGCGTAAGCAAGCCATACGAAAGACCGCAGGTAACAACAGGTGATAAATTCAGAGGACAGGCGACGGCAGACACGTTAAGCATCGCCGATAAACAGTGGAAGGAAATATTTTCCGACAGCAGGCTAACTACGCTCATAGATTCGGGAATAAAGAACAATTACGATCTGCTGCTTGCAGTAAATAGGCTCGACATATCGCGAAGGAGAATGAGGCAATCGAAATTGCTGCAGCTGCCCGAATTCAATTTCCAGGTAGCGGCTCAATATAGCCGTCCGTCAGACAATAGCTTGAATGGGATAAGCATAAAAAGTTTTCTGAAAGAGAATCACGTTGAGAACTACCAGGCTCTGGGTACGTTATCGTGGGAAGCAGATATATGGGGAAGAATACGAAGCCAGCAGGAAGCTGCGTTGGCGGAATACATGCAAAGCTATGAAGCAGTGAAGGCCGTGCAAACGCGGGTAGTTGCCGACATCGCGCAGGGATATTTTAATCTCGTGATGCTGGACAGGCAGCTTGCGATATCAAAAAGCAATTTATTACTAAGCGACAGCTTTCTGGTGGCAACACAAAAAATGAAAGACGCTGGTATGGTGAATTTGCTGGCGGTGCAGCAGGCTGAGTCGCAGAAGCAATCTACTTCACTGCTTATTCCGCAACTGGAGGAAAATATTGCGATACAGGAGAATGCGCTGAAAATATTAACAGGACAAACACCGGATTCAGTTGAAAGGAATGGAATGCTGGACAATATGATGAAATATGAAAATATTTCTTCCGGCGTGCCAGCATCGCTGTTAAGCCGAAGGCCGGATGTGCGCGCAGCGGAACTTGCTGTAGTTGCGGCGAATGCGAGGATGGGTGTTGCGAAAGCGAATATGTACCCTGCGTTAAACATTACAGCTGGCGGAGGACTTGAATCATTTAAATCGAGCAACTGGTTTAATATACCGGGCTCGTTGTTCGGACTGGCTGCAGGAACGATAACGCAGCCTGTATTCAGAAGAAACGAATTAAAAACTAACTATGAAATTGCAAAACTTGAGAGAGAACAGTCGGTACTTGAATTCAGGCAGCTCGTATTACAGGCTGTTGGTGAAGTTGCTGACGCACTTGTAGAAATAGAGCAGCTGCAACAGCAGCGGCAGATTGCCTTGTCGAGAGTTGATACGCTTAAATTATCAGTCATAAACGCGAGGAAACTATTCAGCAGCGACCTTGCTAACTACCTTGAGGTTATTACTGCGCAGGGAAATGCGTTACAGGCGCAGCTTGAGCTCGCTACTATCGAGAAGAGGCAACTGGATGCGCTGGTGGAGCTGTATAGGGCGTTAGGAGGTGGATGGAAGTGAGCGTGACGCGTGAAGCGTGAAGCGTGAGGCGTGAGAATAATAATAAGCATTATATTCGCGGCGTAATTGGTTGGCGCCCCGGCGCCATTAAAAGGGAAACCGGTGCAAAACCGGTGCTATTCCCGTAGCTGTAAGTGCTATTTCTTTTAGGGAAATAAACATCCGAACACTCTTCATACCACTGTCGAAAGACGGGAAGGTTTAACGGATGCGGCACAAGCCAGAAGACCTGCCAAGGACAACAACATCAACGAGCTTTCGGGAGAAAAGCCGGGATGAAAATTGTCTGCTGCAGAAGACATTTCATTTCTGACCAAATCGCATCCGAAGGTTCATAGTTAAATCACCATCCCCCGTTTTAAACCGGTCGGGACAAAACAAAAAAACTATGACCAGAATTTTAACGCTTCTCACTTTATTATTCATTACCTCATGCGTATACGCTCAGTACGACACTACGAAAGTATCTTCTCTTGAAGAGGTAGTTTTTACAGCCAACAAGTATCCCAAGAAACAATCTGAAACGGGTAAGGTATTGACGGTAATAGGCCATGAACAACTGGAACGCAGTTCGGGTAAAACACTTGCTGAAGTGCTGAACACCGTGTCAGGAACAACCGTGGTAGGCTCGAACAGCAATCTGGGGACCAATATGACAGCCGGAATTCGTGGTGGGAGTGCAGGAAATGTACTTATTCTCATCAACGGCATCCCTGTAAACGATCCTTCTGTTAACGATAACTACTTCGATCTGAATTTTGTTCCCATCGACCAGATCGAGAGAGTTGAAGTGCTGAAAGGGGGACAGTCTACCCTTTATGGATCAGACGCGGTAACGGGCGTGATAAACATCATCACAAAAAAATCCGGTACAAGCGGATTTCATACGGACATCTCGGCTGCTGCTGGTTCTTATGGAACATTTAAGGCCAACGCCGGAATAAGACAATCGGGTGAGCGGTCACAACTATCGTTGCAATATGGCGCCATTACCTCGAACGGATTTTCTTCTGCACATGACTCAACCGGCAAAAACGATTTTGAAAAAGACGGATTCATACAGCATAATCTAACGGGTTCGTGGCAGGTTGCCCTCGCTGAAAAACTAAAAGCAAATCTATTCGGCCAATACAGCTGGTACAAAACCGGCATTGACGCATCTGCATTTGTTGACGACCGTGACTATAATGTTACCACCGACAACCTAAGCGGCGGCGCCGGCTTAGGATATGATCTTGGCGGAGGAACATTGCAATTCAACTACAGGTTTAATAACGTGAACAGGTTATATCTGAATGATTCTTCGCACAGGGCGCCGGACTATTTGCGTGTCGATTATAATGGCACGACCCATTTCACTGAAGTTTACGGCAATTACAAATGGAAACATATTGAGTTGCTTGCCGGCGCCGATTACAGGCACCACCAGATGTCGAGCGACCTGTTATCGGTTTCGATGTTTGGTCCTTATACAGCTAAACTTGGCGATAGTATTGCGAAGATGTCGCAGGTAAGTCCTTATGCATCGGTGGTATTAAAGGCGAATCGCCTTTTCAATATTGAACTTGGTGGAAGAATAAATCACCACTCGAAGTATGGAAACAATTTTTCTTATACCATTAATCCGAGTGTGTTGCTGAACAATAACCTGAAAGTGTTTTTGAATTTGTATTCTGCATTCAAGGCACCTACTCTATTTCAATTGTTTGATCCGTTATTTGGCAATCAGCAGCTTGACCCCGAAGAATCGTTTAATGTGGAAGCCGGCGCACAGTATTTTGTAACAAAGAATTTCAATGTGCGTGGGGTTTATTATTATCGAAACACCAGGCACGCGATTGAGTTTGTTTATACTGATCCGGTTAATTTCATTTCCCAGTATAGAAATGTAAGCAGAAGAAAGTCGAACGGCATTGAGCTTGAGGCGGAGTACCAGGGTGAAAAGTGGAACGTGTCTGCCAACTTTACGCATATTGAGGGCCAGATAGTTTCGCAATATGATAATGCTGGTTTTCCGTTAGCAAAAGACACTACTTATAATACGCTTTACCGCACGCCTGAAAATGTTTTCAATTTAACAGGTGGTGTGTGGCTCACTCATAAGTTGTATGCGGGCACTACTGTAAGGATTGCTGGTGACAGGCTCGAGCCGATTTATGCAAGCAAGCCGGTGGTGCTCAATAATTATTATACAGTGGATCTGTATGGTGAATACCGGGTATCGGAAAATGTGAGGGCGTTTGCCGATGTGAAAAACATCACCGACCAGGAGTATTTTGAGATCTTAGGGTATAATGCGAGGGGCTTTAATTTCATTGCGGGCGTGAAGGTAAGTTTGTAAAATTCTGGGACGGTCCCCGGTTTTGCGGCGTAAAATGACATAGCCTTACCTTTGAAAAAACGCGCCTATGGGATGGACGTTCGACGACCTGCTCACGGTAACCTTTTCATTATTTGCGATCATTGATATTGTTGGGTCGGTGCCGTTGCTGATCAGTATAAAGGAGAGGCTTGGTGGCATCAACGAGGTGAAGGTTACGTTGCTGTCGGGACTGCTGATGGTACTTTTCGTATTTCTTGGCGAGGAGTTGCTGAAGATCTTTGGACTTGATGTAAGTTCATTTGCGGTAGGGGGCTCGATAGTGATATTCATACTTGGGTTAGAGATGGTGCTGGGGGTTGAATTTTTCAAATCAGAAGCCGATCCGCGGTCGGGCACGCTTGTTCCGATCGCGTTTCCTTTAATAGCGGGTTCGGGCACGCTAACAACGATCATTTCATTAAGAGCGAATTACGACAAGGTGCCGTTGCTTATAGCTATTGGAGTGAACCTGGTGATCGTTTATCTAACGCTAAGATCGTTGAAATATATTGCCAGGATACTTGGACCGTCGGGATTAACGGCAGTGCGTAAGTTTTTTGGCGTAGTTTTGCTGGCGATTGCGGTGAAGATCTTTACGAGTAATGTGGGACATTTGATAAAGAGTTAGCAGTT
>Ga0075431_100002966_pt1 | contig 16418 bp, 13 predicted proteins | sample RhiMetdeltSRZDD5_FD_75297 | JGI IMG/M metagenome (GOLD analysis project Ga0075431, IMG submission 75297) | Populus rhizosphere microbial communities from Tennessee, USA - Rhizosphere MetaG P. deltoides SRZDD5 | ecosystem: Host-associated > Plants > Roots > Rhizosphere > Soil | place: USA... | reverse complement strand
TCGTCAGCGCGCCATCCGAACAAGCGTTCCGCGGACTCAGTCCAGCTCGTGATATTGCCGCTCGCGTCGACGTGGGCGACAGCGCTTTCAATCCCCCGAGTCGGGAGGATTTTCGATACCCATGAGGTGGGATCCCTGTGCATCGTGGCCACCGGCCATGTTATCAGGGTGGTGACCTGACCGCCGCCGGCGCGATGAATGGCTAAGCCCGTGCACGACTTCCACGAACACATCATAGAGCCCGCTTCCGCCCCCCCAATCGGTTGGTGCTTCTGCCGTGAGCGCGTTGACGGACCGCCGTTCGCCTGCGGCGTCGGCGAATCCGCCAAATGGCATCCAGGCCACGCCGGGACGGACCCGGTCTGAGACGCGACAAACGGCGTGGACTTCACCGTTCTCACTTCGAACTACGACTGCGTCGCCGCTCGCCACGTCTCGCGCTGCCGCATCGTCTGCGTGAATCTCAATGAACAACTCGCCCGCGCGACGACGGTGGCGTTCCATGTTCGCGTAGCCAGAGTTCAGAAAATGCAGCTGCTTTCCGGTGATCAATTGCAGACCAGCGTTCGACGGGATATCACCCGCCCACGGCAAAGGATCGTGGCCGGCTTCTCGAAGCGCGTCGGAATAGAGCTCGGCTCTTCCGCTAGGCGTGGCGAAACCGCCGTTGGCGAAAGGCATCCATCCCTCTGGACGATTCAGGCGCGCGTGACCTTCCTCCCACAGCCGTTCGTACGTGATCCCGTCCAGCCAGGGATGACCGCTCGCCAACGCGGCGCGCAGCATCGATTCGTCGCTCTCGAACAAGTAATCCTCGGTACGGCCCAGTGCTCGAGCCAGACGCCGGAAGAGCTCGGTGTTCGACACCGACTCCCCACGTGGCGCGATCGCCGGACGATTCAGGGCCAGATAGAGGTGACCCCAGGCTGGCGACAAATCGAGATGCTCGATCTGGCTCGTCGCTGGCAGCACGTAGTCGGCGTAGAGGGCGGTCTCTGTCACAAACAAGTCGTGGACGACCGTGAACAGATCGTCACGCATGAGGCCTTCGCGAATCCTGCGCTGGTTCGGCATCGACACCATCGGGTTCGCGCCGTACACGATGACGGAGCGGATCGGCGGCCGTAGGTTCGTATCGCACAGGTCTTTGCCAAGGTCGCGCATGTTCAGCACGCGAACGCCAGGCTTCTGCACCTCGGGCATCTTCACGCGGTCCATGTCGAGCACCGCGAAGTGCAGCTTGTGCGTCGAGCGCGCCAACCCGCCACCGCGATGTTTCCACGCGCCGATGAGCACGGGCAGGCACGCAAGGGTGCGGAACTGCATGGCGCCGTGGCGATGATGCTCGATGCCGATGAGCGGCCGCACCAGGGAAGGCTGAATGGTGGCGTATTCGCGTGCGAACCGTTCGATGTCAGCAACCGGCAAACCAACGGTCGGCGAGACGCGTTCGGGTGCGTACTCTTTCACGCGGTCGACCAGTGCGTCGTAGCCGATGGCGTACTGGGAGACGTAGTCGCGATCGACGAGTCCGTCGCGGATGATGACGTGCATCATCGCCAAGGCCAGCGCCGCGTCGCTACCGGGCCTGATCTGCAAGTGCCAGTCGGCCGCTTCGGCGGTGCGAGTCCTGATTGGATCCACGACGACGATCCTCGCGCCGCGCCGCTGCGCCTCGCGAACGAAGGGCCAGTAATGAAGGTTGGTGACGATCGTGTTGGTGCCCCACAACACCACGTAGCGGCTGTGGACGATCTCCTCCGGATCGATGCCGGTCCCGGTGCCGATAGTGGACGTGAGCCCGGCCGCTGCCACCGCGCCACAGATATTGCGGTCGAGCGCGCTGCAGCCCAACGAGCCGAACAGGCGCCGGTCGAGCGAAGCCTCCTGCACGAGGCCCTGCACGCCCGCGGAGCTGTACGGGAGGATCGCCTCCGCGCCGGTCTCGTCGACAATCGCGCGCCAACGTGACGCGATATCGGCGAGCGCCTCGTCCCAGCTGACGCGAACGAACTTTCCTTCGCCCTTGGTCCCGGCGCGCTTCAGCGGATACAGGACGCGATCGGGGTGATACACCCGGTCGAGATAGTGATTGACCTTCGCGCAGAGAGTGCCGCGCGTGAACGGATGCGTGGGATCGCCGGCGAGCGTTTGCGCGACGCCATCGCGCACTTCCACCACCCACCCGCAGGTGTCCGGGCAATCGTGGCCGCATGCGCCGCGCACGGTCTGGACTGAACTGGCCAGCTGGATCACTGCTCTATTTTCCTCCTTCCATTGTAGTAGCGAGAGGCGCTCTCTCCATTTTGATGTGCTATAGGATTACCGCGAATACCAATTGTGGAGCGCACGCTAAAGGGAGACTTATGACCACAGCTCGCTTCTTTCAGCTCACCGCCGTCATCGTCACGCTGTTGCTTCTCGCGGGATCTGACCTCGGCAGCCAGACAACGGCCAGCCAACCTCGGATCTACAACACCGTCAAGCAGAAGCTTCAAGAGGGCAAACAAGTCGTCGGCGGAACCGTGTTGACGGCGGATCCTGAGGTGTACTGTGCGGTCGCAGCTGCTGGTTTCGATTTCACCTGGATCGAGATGCAGCACAGCCCGCTCACCTACCAGGAAGTCGCGCGGATGATCTTCGCCTGCAAAGGTGCTCCCGCGATTCCATTCATCCGTGTACCGGACGCGACAGAAGGCGACATTCAGAAAGCGACAGACATCGGTGCGCTCGGCATCGTCCTTCCCATGGTCGACACGGTGGAAAAGGCCCAGAACGCGGTCAAGTTTGCGAAGTACCCGCCGGTCGGCAGACGCAGTCAGGGCAACGGCCAGTACGGCGCGGTGTGGGGCAGCACCTACCGCGAGACCGCGAACGACAACATCATGGTCGTCGCGCTGATCGAGAATCCCGCCGGCGCGAAGATCGTGAAGGAGATCGCGTCAGTGCCCGGCATCGACGTCGTGTTCGTCGCCAGCACGGATCTCAGCAGCTTCTCCGGGCTGAAGCAGGGCGATCCCGCGTACGAGGCCATCGTGACGTCGGTCGTCGACACAGCCGCCAAGCTGGGGCTGACCGTCGGCGGACCCCTCGCCTGGAGAGGACGGCCGCGGTTCGCGTTCTTTCAAGGACCGACCGAGGCAGCGCTGATTCGATGCGGCGCCCACGTGACGCTCGGCGTCAAACCGGCTAATTGCCCGACGACGGGGATCGCCGCGACCGAGGGACGCGAACGTTGATGCGAGGCGACTCGGCTATTTGAGATCCTTGCCTCGTATCGTCGCGGGTGGCAGAATCGCAACGCCTTGAAGATCGCCAATCGGCCGGGCGCTCCTCTTCGTCGACGTCTCTTCATTCTCAGCGCAGCCGGGATTCTGCCCCTCGCCATCTTCGCTGGCTTCGGGTTGCACGTCCTACGTCAGCAACAAGCCGAGCACACCGAGCGCGTCGGCAAAGAGCTCGCGCGATCGGTCGCGAATGCGGTCGATTCCGAGCTCGGCAGCGTTATCGGCGTGCTGGAAGCTCTCGCCACGACGCCGACGCTGGATAACGGCGACCTGGCGGGGTTTTATGAACGAGCCACGCGCATCATTCTTGGTCGCCATGAATGGGCATCGATCATCTTGGCCACGAGTGCTGGTACTCCGCTGGCCAACACGAGAATTCCGTTCGGCGAACCGCTCAAACCGATCAGCGAGAAACACAGCTTCGATCTCGCGATTCACACCCGCAAACCGGTCGTGGGCAGCCTGACACAGTACGAACTCGACGAGTGGCTGTTCCCCGTCAGGGTGCCGGTCATCCGCCAAGGCGGAGTGACGCACGTCATTACCGCACTTATCAGGCCCGAACGCATCTACGGCGTGCTCGTACGGCAACGCGTCCCGGATGATTGGGTGATCTCGATCATCGACGATCAGGGCCGGCGCGTGGCGCGATCGCGCGCGCACGAAGCCAACCTTGGTGGCCGCTTGTCTGAGACCGCAGAGCAGATCATCGCGGCCGGTGGGACGGACGGCGCGGGCATCTCCCGCACGCTCGAAGGTGAACGGATCTTCACTCCCTTTAGCCGGTTGGCGTTGACGGAATGGACCGCGGTGCTTGGCCTGCCGACGGCAGTCGTGGAGGCAGCCGTCTATCGATCTCTCGCTATCTACGGTGGCGGACTCTTGCTGTCGCTTGGCATTGGTGCGGTCGCCGCGCTTTGGGTTGGACGCAGCATCGCCCGGCCGATTGGCCATCTCCGCGCCGCCGCGGAAGCTCTCGGACAGAAGCACGTGCCGAACCTGCCGCACACCTCGATTGAAGAGATCCAGCAGGTCGGCGTGGCGTTGAAAAACGCCGCTGACGAGCTCACGCAAGCCGAGGCCGAGCGCGAAGACCTACTGAGGAAGGAGCGGCTCGCGCGCGAAGCGGCTGAAGCGGCCGGTCGGGCCAAGGACGAGTTCATGGCCGTTTTGTCGCACGAGTTGCGCACCCCGCTCAACGCCGTCTATGGCTGGGCGCGCTGGCTCCAAAGCGGACAGCTGAACGATCCGTCGATGATTGCACGAGCCACGGATGCCATCGCGCGAAACGCGCACGTTCAGGTGCAACTCGTCGACGATCTGCTCGATCTCGCGCGGATCACGAGCGGCAAGATGCGGCTCGATGTTGCAACGATCGACCTGAGGACAGCGCTGCAGGGCGCGCTCGAGGCGGTGCGTCCTGCTGCCACCGCCAAGGCCATTGCGATTGAGACGATTCTTGGCGCGGAACCCTGCATCGTGGCGGGCGACTCCGCCCGCTTGCAACAAGTGGTGTGGAACCTCTTGATGAACGCTGTCAAGTTCACGCCACACGGCGGCAGGGTTCGGCTCGAGCTGCGGCGCGAACCGTCACGCGTCGAAATCGTGGTGAGCGATACCGGCGAGGGGATCTCTGCGGAGGTGCTGCCGCACGTGTTCGAACGTTTTCGTCAGGCCGACAGCTCGAGCACGCGCAGCCACGGCGGGCTTGGCCTCGGCCTCGCGCTCGTGAAGCACCTCGTTGAACTCCACGGTGGCGGCGTTGCCGCCGAGAGCGCAGGCGAAGACCGCGGAACAACGGTCGTCGTCACGCTCCCGACCACGTATGTGAGCAGCGGCGACACGCTGATCTCGCGCGGGCATCTGATGTCGTCAAATAAGGAGTCCGGCACTCGAACGGATCGCCTTCACGACATTCGCGTGCAAGTGATCGATGACGATCAGGATGGGCTGTTGTTAATCACCACGATCCTGGCGAGCTGCGGTGCGGAGGTGCGCACCTGTTCGTCAGCCGCAGCGGCCATCGAGCAGCTGCGTGAATGGCGCCCCGACGTCCTGATATCCGATATCGGTATGCCTGGCGAGGACGGCTACGCGTTGATCGCCAAAATCCGCACGTTGCCAGCCGTCGAGGGTGGCGCCACGCCCGCCATTGCGCTATCGGCGTACGGACGGCCGCAAGATCGCGTGCGCGCGCTCGCGGCTGGCTTCAACATGCATGTGCCCAAGCCCGTCGATCCGGGCGAGTTGACCGCCATCGTTGCCGACCTGGCGGTCGATCAACCTCAGAACACGACAACGCGGTAGCCGGTGCTGACGCGCTGATAGTACGTCGTCCCGCACTGCTGGACCGAGACACCGCCGACAACCGTCATGGTGCAACCCGCTGGGAGCGTGGCAATGATTGCACCAGCGGGTGCGGTCACCACGCGATACGACATGGATCCCCCGTAATAGACCTGCTCGTAGAAGGCCCCGTCTGCGTACATGTAACTCGTGTTGCTGACAACGACCGTTGTGGAGGCTGCGGGCGGTCTGGCCAACATGGTTCCGACCGCTATGCCGGTCGCCACACCAGCCGCAACCTTCCAGCCCTCGTACGACTCGTAGCGCTCGCCGGCCACGACGCCGCCGTATCTGCCGACGCCGACGAAACCTTCTTCGCCGACGGCAACCGCGCCGCGACGGCCAACGGCCACCGCACCCTCCTCACCGGCCACGACCGCGCCGCCGCGCGCGTAGGGCCGGGTGTTCACGTTGACGTTGCGATTCACATTCACGTTGGTATTGCGGTTGACGTTCACGTTCCGGTTGACGTTCGTGTTCCGGTTGACGTTCGCGTTCCGGTTGACGTTCGCGTTCCGGTTGACGTTCACCGAATTGTTGCGCGTTTGACGCACCGAACCGCCGGATCCGCGCCGGTCGGCCAAGAGCGGCGCGGCTGCCAGCATCACGATCGCGCAGGCCGCTGCGATGCGTACGGTGAGTCTGGTCATTTCTTGCCTCCCTCTTCCTTTGCGACGTTCTCGTCAACCACGGTCGCGTGGCGCATGATCTTGATCCGCTTGTAGCCCTCCGGAACGACTGGCGCAAACGTCGTCTCGGCAAGCGTCGCCGACATATTCCAGTCGTGGAAAACGATGCGCATCGTCGGCTGCCCGGTCTGCGACTTGTAAGTGATGTGGAACTGACATGGGAGCCTGCGATCGTCCTGTGCCAGCCAGATCTGCCAGTCGACTACAGGCTGCTGGTACGAGAGGTGCTCGCACGAGCGCCCGCCCGCTTTCTCGACGTTCACCCACCCGCCAGTCGTGTCAGCAGTGATCAAGGCTTCGTACGGGTTGCTGTAGAGGAGATCGGCGGTTGGAATCTGGACGGCGTATTCGGCGGACACAAAGTCCAGCGCTTCATCAATCGTGGGGGGCATTGGCCCGCGGACCCAGATCTTGTCTTTGTTCGAGATGATGGTGAGCTGCTTGCCGTCGTACCAGCCGCCACCATCGTGATCCTGGCCTTTGTCGGTGAACGCGATTTGATTGGGGCGATGGATCATCGTGTTGCGTTCAAAGCGCTCGATTGATTTCTCGCCGGCTCCCTTGACACGGTCGAGCGCCTGTTCGGTTCTGTACGAAAACGTCTGCGCCGCGCTCAGGGTCTGGCTCATTTGTTTGAGCATCGCATCGCCCTTGGCGCGAGCCGCCTCCGGCGTGAGCGGCGGCTCCGCTCGGTTGCACGCGGCCAGCGCCAGCACTGTCACCGCCAGCGCAGCGCGTGCGTATCGGCTAGAACACATTGAATCCTCCTTGCATGTGTCAACCGTCGGCTAAAACTTCGCGCCGACACTGGCGGCGCATCGAGCGACAGATTCATGAAGCGGTCGATGCCTTCCCCGCCCGTGAACGGATGCGCGCTGTACAAGTCGACCATGTTGAAGCGACCTGCCTGCAGCACATATTGCCGTCGAAAACCTTCGTGAAGTAGAGACTCGACAACTTCGCGTGTGTGCCTTCGCTTTCCGGAAACAGCAACGCGGTACTGGTCGGGATCAACGTGCCACCGGTCAGGGGGGAGTGTCGCCGTACCGTAGTTCGACGTGCGCATCGATAGACGAGCTCTTCAGCCATCTGTCGAGCGACGTCTTGGTTTGGACATCCAGCTTGCCTCCGTAATCGAAGCCGCGGTCGTCGTCTCCCTCGGGCACCCAGTGGAAGAACTGCGTCAGGCTCAAGTCCAGCGTCGTGCCACCTTCGGACTTCAGCTTCTCGCGTGCGCCGCCCCAGTCGCACGTGAGCTCTCCACGTGTGAGCCAGTCGTTGGCCGGCTTCCCTGCGTGTGGCGATTCCAGCAAACTGTGTCGCCAACACCCACATCAGACAGATTCGCCGCACTCTCATCGGCTGAGAGACTATGAAACCTGTCCGCGCTTGCCTATCAGACGAAGGATCTATGAAGTGAAGACGGAGGTCAACGAGCGTTCCGGCTCAGCCGATCTGGCCAATTCAGAATCATCCGCAGCGGCCGGCCGATCTGGTTTCAGGTACTGAAAGAACTTGTAGATCGGAAGCCGAACGAGATCAGCGACGTGGCTGTTCCCGTCCACGCCATCAACGTGCGCTCGTGCGCCACGCGCGTCCGGTCCAGCGCGAGCTTGGTTGCGGCGGGAAGTTCAGCCGTCGTGGCGCTCATGCACCGCGCCTCTGGCCAGCGGCAACGACTTCGCGTTCCACGGATCCTTCCGCGCTCTCGAGGTCGCGTTCGAGGAAGTAGTTCAAGAAGGTGCGAATCACGGCGATGGCGCCCAACTCGCCGATGTCCTGCCACGTCGGCGACACGACGCTCCCGATGATGTCGGCGGCCAGCGCGAACTCGAGGCCGAGCAGCAGCCACATGCCGAAGCGCCGCCAGACCGCCTTGCGCTCGCCGTGCGTCACGCTTGGTGTCGCGGCGATCCACAGCAGCTTGACGAACGCCTCGACGGAACCGAACGTGACGACGATCACGGCGGCCGCCTCCGCAAACATCTTGGCAACCTGCGCAACCTGGATCAGAAGTTCTTCCATGCCGGCTCCGTGTACGAGGAACCACGAATTTTTGAGGAACTATAGCGGTGGCCCGAAAGGGGCGACTATTGCCCCTTGGTGCTAGCGAACGCTGCCAGTCGGAGCAATTCCAAGATCGGCCGCCATCCGAACCAGATCGGGGATGGAATCAGCTTCCATCTTCTCCAGGACCTGCCGTCGATGGATTTTCGTGGTGCGCTCTGAAATGCCCAGGTCGTAGCCGACCTGCTTGTTCAGCTGACCGCTAATCAGGTGCGCGAACACCTCGCGCTCACGCCGCGTTAATCGGTTGTAACGGCCGCAGAGCTCCTGTTGGCGGGCACGCACGATGCGGTTCTCGGCGTCCTGTGCAATCGCGCGCGTGACGGCGTCGAGAAGCACGGGCGCTTCAACCGGCTTGGTGAGAAAGTCAACCGCGCCGGCCTTCATCGCGCGAACGCTCTTCGGGACGTCGCCGAAGCCGGTCAGGAACACGATCGGCAATGGATTCGCTGTGGTGCCCAGCCGCTCTTGGAGCTCCAGCCCACTTGCCCCGGGCATGCGAAGGTCGAGCACGAGGCAGCCGGGTTCGGATGTCGCGCTGGCGAGAAACTCTGCGGCTCTCGTGTAGGTGCGCACCGTGTGGCCGGCGTTCTTGAGCAGCCGGGCGGCCGCGGTCCGGCTCGACTCGTCATCATCGATAACATGAACGACGGGAGCGGCAGTGTCGGTCATGAGCCGACCACCAGCTTACCAGCCAGACAATTCATCGTCCAATGTGGCCACCATAGCCGAGGCGTTCCGACTATGCGCATTCGGGCTCTCACGCTCGCACTCGTAGCGGTGATTGCGATGGCGGTGTTGCACGCTCGAGGTGTGCAGCAAGACGATCCGTCCGAGAAGCCAGCGGCGAGCAGACAGAGAAACGTCCTGTTCCTGTCGCCTGACGATTTCACACGTCCGTACGTCCGGCTCATGTTCGAAGGGTTCAGCGACGTGCTCAACGATGGACCGGACCCGCCCGCGATCTACTTCGAGACGCCACGGTGTCGTTCAGTCTGCCCCGGGCGAACTGACCGGCCCAAACCCTGCATTCAGATCCAAAGTGCTATTGTCCTGGCGCGAGGGCGACCGTACTCTGGAACCAAAGGCCCACACCGACCCATTTTTTGAGTCCAGATATGCCCTTAGTCGTCGTCATTGAGGACGACCCAGCTTCACAGAAAACACTCGCCCGGGTGCTCCGCGCCGGCGGATACGAGGCCGCGACTTACGGTTCCGCGGAGGAGTTTCTCTCCTCTCCGCCACATTCGACGCCGATCGGGCTCCTCCTCGACGTCCATCTCGGTGGCATGTCCGGCCTCGACCTTCAGCGGCGGTTGAGGAACGAAGGGTCGACGCTGCCGGTCATCATCATCACCGCGTTCGACGATGCGCGCGGCCGTGAACAAGCTGAGCGGCTGGGATGTGTCGCGTACCTGCGTAAACCGTGCGCGGCGGAAACCATCCTCTCGTTGCTCGATCGAATCGTCGACCAAGGCCCATCGCTGTCCTGATCAGCCCCTCACCGGCCCTAGCACCAAGAGGTAATAGTTCGCCCGTCTTCCGCCCGCCTATATTCCGTTTTCTGAACATGTCTTTTCGAGAAGGAAGAGGGCCACATGAAACGAGAGTTCAACGGTGTCATCAAGCTCGACGTCCGCGATTCCAAGTCCGACTGGGGTCCCTACGAGCTGAAAAGAGCTCCCCAGGGAGCCCCCAACATCCTGGTCGTGCTGTACGACGACACCGGACTTGCGGCGTGGTCGCCGTACGGCGGCAAGATCAACATGCCAACGCTGCAGAAGCTGGCCGACAAGGGCCTCACCTATTCGCAGTGGCACACGACGGCGCTGTGCTCGCCGACGCGCTCGACGTTCCTGACGGGTCGGAACCATCACCTCAACGGTTGCGCCTGCATCACGGAAGCGTCGGACGGATTCCCGGGCGCGATGGGCCGGGTTCCCGCACAGTGCGCGACGATCGGACAAGTGCTGCAGGAGAATGGCTACAGCACATTCTGGCTCGGCAAGAACCACAACGTGCCGGAAGAAGACATCGCGTCAGGGGCGAGCCGTTCCGAGTGGCCGCTGCAAAAGGGGTTCGATCGCTTCTACGGATTCCTCGGCGGCGAGACCAACAATTGGTATCCCGATCTCATCGAGGACAACCACTTCATCGATCAGCCGTACTCGCCCGAAGAGGGCTACCACCTCTCGAAGGATCTCACCGACAAAGCGATCGGCATGATTCGCGATCAGAAGTCGGCGAACCCATCGAAGCCGTGGTTCATGTGGTTTAATCCGGGCGCCAATCACGCGCCGCATCACAGTCCCAAGGAATACGCGGACAAGTACAAGGGCATGTTCGACGAGGGCTATGAGGCCTACCGCGAGTGGGTTCTGCCGCGCATGATCAAGAAGGGGATCCTGCCGGAAGACACACAGCTCACGCCGATCAACCCGATGCCGAACAACACCATTCCCGGCCCGGATATGGTGCGGCCCTGGAACACGCTCAACGCCGATGAGAAGAAACTGTTCGCGCGGATGGCTGAAGTCTACGCCGGATTCTCCGAGTACACGGACGTGCAGGTCGGGCGGATCATCGACTATCTGGAGCAAACGGGACAGTTCGACAACACGCTCATGTTCTACTGCGCCGACAACGGCGCGTCGGGCGAAGGCAGCCCGAACGGATCGGTGAACGAGAACAAGTTCTTCAACGGGTATCCTGACGAACTGTCCGAGAACCTCAAGTATCTCGACACGCTCGGCGGGCCGGAAACCTACAACCACTACCCGACCGGGTGGGCCGTCGGATTCTCGACGCCGTTTCAGATGTTCAAGCGCTATTCGCAGTACTCGGGTGGGACGTGCGATCCGCTGGTGATTTGCTGGCCAAAAGGCATGAAAGCGAGGGGCGAAGTCAGACACCAGTACCACCACTCAACGGATATCGTGCCGACGATCCTCGACGCATGTGGTCTCGAGATGCCGAAGACCTTCCGCGGCGCTGAGCAGTGGCCGCTGAGCGGTGTCTCGATGCGCTACTCGTTCGACAATGCGAAGGCACCGACGCAGAAGAAGCGTCAGTACTACACGATGCTCGGCACCCGCGGCCTGTGGCAGGACGGCTGGAAGATCTCGTCAGTCCATGCTCCGCTATCGGGAACCGGCAACTTCGACAAGGACCAGTGGGAGCTGTACCACGTGGACAAGGATCGAAGCGAGTCGACGGACCTCGCCAAGGAAAACCCGAAGAAGGTCGAGGAGCTCGTGAAGGTCTGGTTCGAGGAAGCGGAGCGGAACAAGGTCCTGCCGCTCGACGATCGGAGTGCACCGGAACTCTTTGCAATCGAACGGCCCCAGGCCGAAGCCAAGCGGAACCGGTACGTCTACTACCCCGACACTGCCCCCGTGCCGGAAGGTGTGGCGGTCAACGTTCGCGGCAAGTCGTACAAGATTCTTGCCGACGTCGAAATCACGGATCCGAATGCGTCAGGCGTTATCTTCGCGCATGGATCGCGCTTCGGCGGGCACTCGCTGTTCCTCAAGAACAAGAGGCTGCATTACGTGTACAACTTCCTCGGCATCAAGCCGGAACAGAAGTTCATCTCCGGCGAGCTGAAGCCAGGCAAGCATGTCCTTGGTGTCGAGTTCACGCGCGAGGGCGCCGGCAAGTACAAGGAATCAACCGGTACGGCCAAGCTGTACGTGAACGACAAGGTCGTCGCGCAGGGCCCGATGCGAGCGCAGTTTGGCAAGTTCACGCTCGCGGGTGACGGTCTCTGCATCGGCCGCGACAGCGGTGACAACGTGAGCCAGGAATACAAGTCGCCGGCGACTTTCAAGGGCGGAACGATCCTTGGCGTTGGCATCGACGTCAGCGACGAGTCGTATCTCGATCTCGAGTTGGAAGCGGTTGGCGCCTTCGCACGTGACTAGATCCTTCGTGCGATAGCTTCGCCCGCACAACCTCCCGTAGTTTGCTCGGGCAACTACGGGAGGTTATTGATGGCAGAATGCTCTTCACATAGAAAGACTCAGAAAGTCCAGCCCACCGACGCAGACACCCCGGAATCGTTTCTTTTCTGGCCCGGCGGCGGCGCGCTGTTGTAGCTCTCGAACAGGTTGATGCTCCAATAGAGGTCGCCGACGATATCGCTCTTGAAGCTGGCATCCAGTTCGAGGCGTACTCGGCCCTCGCCCCTCAGCGCGTAGAACGACAGCGCCGATACATCGAGATTGGTCGATCGGCCATCAAACGTGAACCAGTCCCAAGTCAGGCCCGCCACGGCTTCGGCGACCTTCTCATCTTCGGCATCCTCATACTGCTCGCTCGTGAAGGCAGCGCCGACAGCGGCGCTGAGGACCGTCCGGTTGGACTGCTGCAAGATTCGCCGAATGCCACCGCCAATGACGGTGCGGAGCTCGAGGGCCAGCTCTTCGTTCTGTTGAAACTGCGAGAACCCCAGTGCCGACCACCGCGGATGAAGAAACCGCTCCGATTGGAGCGTCAAGCTGCTGCGGGTCTGGCGGTCGGCATCTTCCCGCGTGGTGAGCGCCGAGTCGGCCTCGAGACTCGACAACCATCGGCGGCTTCGATAGCTGACGCTGGTGTCGAAGGTCCATTGGGTCTGAACGTTGGCTTCGGTAAAGCTGAAGCCAGCATCAATCGATCCGTCGAGGCGATGCCAGAAGCTGCCCTTCAGCGGCGTGACGCGAACAACGCTCGTCGTGTCGAGCCGCACCGGGCCTGTGGACGTGACCACGACGATCGTCCTTGCATCGCCGCGCGCGAGCGACCCGAAGTAGCGCTGGCCGGAGCTCAACTCGACGTCGTAGTTCGCAGCGCTCGTGGCATGCGCCACATCGTCCCACTCGATTGCGATGGTGCCGATGCCATCGGTCTTGACGGTCAGCTTGCCGCGTTCGAGCTTGCGAATCTCGCACGTGACGCGATCGCCGTTGAGGAGCTCGATGATGTCGGTCTTGTCGGCAGCGAGGCAGGGAATCGCGAAACGAGCGACCAGGACGCCGGCGACGGCGAGGTGCCTGCGTCCGAGAAACATTGCCGCTCTTTCACCGCGGCGATCAGTTCGTCTTTTGCGATCCTGCGTTGCCGGTGGGTAACTGCTCGGGCAGCCGATCGAAGCCGACCAGCTTCCAGTTTCCGCCATCCTGACGGAAGTACGCACGAACCGGCTGTTTCCACGTCGGATAGTTCGCACTGTCGGCGGCGATGTCAACGGCCACAAAGCCGCTCGAGGGCAGGCCAGCCGGCGCAGCGATCGTCGTCGTGTCGCTCTTCGTTTCCGATAGTGGTTTCGTCGCGCCGGTCGCGTTGTCGAACAGCATCCACGAAGCGCGGTAGGTCACCTGCCCATTTGACACGCCACCGCTGATCGCAGCGTTCTCGAACGTGAGACCCTTGGCGTCGAGCCGCGGGTTGACGATCGGGTTCACCTGCGTCAAATAAATGCTCTTGATCTTCTCTCGACGCTCAATCAGCACGTCGCCGAGATGCTTTTCCGCCGTAGGATGGCTGAACTGACCGGTACGGACGGCCGCGCGAATCAACTCGTCGGTGAAGGCCGCAATCTTGCGGGCCGCCCAGAACGCGTCGTCATCGCGCAGCTCCATGTAGGCGATCGTCGGCGTCTGCGGTCGCCAATTTCGTGGATCGAAGACCTTGCCCTCGAACTTCCCGACCGATGGGTACTCGACGTAGTCGACCGTTTGCCACGGGCTGAGGCCGAAACCCAAGGTAAAGAGTCGCTTGCGAGACGGCGGGCCTTCGTAAAAGTACTCGTAGCTCAGGTCCCACTCATGGAAGGCATTGCACATACCAAAGGTCGAGCCGACGTCCTGCAAGTAATGCTTGACGACCGCCCTGCCGTTCTCGGTCACGAGCGTATCGATCGAGTTCGCGGCTTTGAGGTCGGTGAGGTTGGTCCAGGCTCCAAACACGCGCAGCGCGCGCAGCTCTCGGCGATGCTCGTGCGGCACGAGATCGTTGGGATCATCGGGACGCGTCCCAGCGTATTGGTAGCCGCCGAGAATCTTGCCGGGCAGCAGCCGGCCGGCAATGATGCGGTACGTGCCGTCGGGGTTGCGGTGAACCTTTTCGAGAATGACGTCGATGTCGTCTTGCGTAAACCGCGTGCGCTTGCCGTTCGGCCGGCGAACCGTCGCTTTCGGATCGATCGTCGTCTTTCGCGGATCGAAGGTCGAAACGAATGATTCAACCTGGTTGTAGCCGAGGGCCCAGAAAATTTTGGTCGCAATCGACACGGCCGCCGTTGCGCCCTCCGGGAACTCCGGCGGATCGAACTCGATGAACCACGTCTCGCCTTTTGCGTCGACGGCTGTGAAGCCCGGGTGCGCGCCAGAGGTCTTTTCCCTGATCAGCACCCACTTCGACGGGTCCGGCGGCGCGCCGACATTCGGCCCGCGGGTGATCTCTTCCGTCGTGATGGTCCGGTTCCCAATACGGTTGGTAAACCAGCTCGAATCAGGCACCTCGTCGATGGTGTTGATGCTCTTCGCCCGAAGGCCGCTCGCCTGGTGACCCGACGCGACGAACAAGTTGTAGGCCAACTCGTAGAACTGTGAACGTTCGTCGGGTTGCGCTTTCGAGGCATCTTGCGACTCAGGAGCACGCGAGATGGGGTCGTCGGAATAGAAGCGGGGTCCCTGCGTCGAAACGCCTTTTGCGACAAGGACGACTGCGCCGACCGCCAGTATCAGGCGAATCGAACGACGTGCACGTCTTGAGAATGATGAAGTCGACATAAGAATCTCTAAAAGGAAGCCGACGACGCGAAAATGAGGGAGAAACTGTTCTCTCGACTCCGAGCGACCTCGATTCGCAGCGGCGTGGCAAACGGCCCGTGGAAGCGCATGCCTACGCCGTAGTTGTCTTTCAGGCCGTCGAGATCAAGATCCGATGTTCGCGCCGTCACTTTGCCCGCGTCGTAAAAGAACGCCAGGTCGAGATAGCGGTTGACCATAATCCGCCACTCCCCCTGCAGCAGCAGGCTGTTCTGATCGCGGAACCGCCAGCTGGCGTAGCCGCGCAGCGACGATCCGCCGCCGAGTGCCGGCAACATGAAGAAGGGAATCTGCTGATCGTCTTTTTCGGACGCATGCTGCATCCGGGCGCGGAACGAGAGCACCCACGTTTCGCGAAGGATTGGCAGGTGCGCGATGCCTTCGTACTCGGCAATGCGAAAGCCAAAGTTCCCGTCGGAATCGTTGTAATCGTGAAGCGTGGCCCCGACGTAGGCGCCGCGGCGGCTGTATCCCGGAGAAGTCCGCGAGTCGAGCCCGATGGTGCCCTGCGTGTGCAGGTAAGTCACTTTCGCCCCGAGCCCCGGCAAAGTCTCGGGCGTGTACCGTTCCTCGACCGATGGACTCGAGCCTTGACCCGGTTCCTGCGACCACTGCGAGAACTCGGCGCCGCCGCGCAGCATCAGCGCTCGGCGCGTGGGAAACACGGTGAGCAGACCCGACAGGTACGGCTGGTTAAACAGGTAGTTCGTGCGGTCGTCCTTTGACGTGTCCGTGCCAATACCGTAGAAGCCGACCTGGGTCGCCTCGCGCCAGCCTCCGAGCACCGAGAGATGGCCGCGCCGTTTGAACAACCGCGGCGCGATGAACTCGGCCTCCACCCGCTTATAGCCTGAGAACGTGTAACTGCCCCGCACGTCGACCGTGTTGTAGGCGCTCACATAGCTCCGGTACCCCAGGCCAAGCGTGAAGCCGCCGCCAGAGTAGGCGCTCTCGAAGAATGGGTGCCACCGCAGGCTGCCACCCTGAAGAACCGCGTCTAGCCGATCGAAGATCTGCTCCGCCTTGTTGTGTTCATACGGGTGCAGATCCTTCGCCTTGGCGGCCTGCTCCTCCTCGATGGCCGCCTCCCGCGTTGGCGCTTGCGTCGTCGGCGGCGGCGCGACCTTCGCTTGCGACGACTGCTGTTCGGTCGAAGTGCTCGTGACCTCGCTCGAGCTGGACGCCGGCACCTGTTCAGCGGAAACCGTCGAGGCGGC
>Ga0075431_100002965_pt1 | contig 16418 bp, 17 predicted proteins | sample RhiMetdeltSRZDD5_FD_75297 | JGI IMG/M metagenome (GOLD analysis project Ga0075431, IMG submission 75297) | Populus rhizosphere microbial communities from Tennessee, USA - Rhizosphere MetaG P. deltoides SRZDD5 | ecosystem: Host-associated > Plants > Roots > Rhizosphere > Soil | place: USA... | reverse complement strand
CCAGTAGATACACGAAGGTGGCGGCAATCGCGGTTCGCAATATGGCGAGCAGCGCATACGACGATGAACCCGGAACAATGAAATGGAGCCAGTTCAACGGGTAGAACAACGCGGACTGAGAGTTGCCGGCCAACGGCGAACCCGCGAAAGCATACGGGTTCCAAAACACCGCCCGCCATCCATCCGCTTTGACGACGGAGCGCCAGGCATAGAACTGGAGCACCTCGTCAGAGATGATCGGATTTGCAGGACCGATCTGGGAACATTCCTCAAGGTTGTGCCACGGCAGGGAGCCACACAGCACGTCGGCCGGAAGAAGGATGCGACCGGGGATGAGACCGAGGCCGTAGAACAGAAAAGCTGCTCCGAGAACGACAAGGATAGCAATGCGAGATTCGTGCTGTTTCATGATCCGAACAGGCACGACTTATCGGTTCCCGATGACAGTCCCACCCAGTCTCCGGTCTGATCGCCGCGAGCGCCGGCCGTGACTTCGAACACAATCGTGTAGTCACCGCGAACGGCAGGCAGATTGAACCGAATCGGCAACCATGCGCGATCAGCGCGGACGTGTGCCGGATCGAGATCGAGTTGAAAAACGCGTTGGCTCTGTCGTGCGCTCTTAACCGACACACTCAGCGTCGCACCATCGCCGAGAGTGAAGGGCATTGCTGCAACCAGGGATACGCAGTGATGTGATGCAGCACGGAACGGAGTCGTTTCGAATGTGACCGAAGGAGTGAGGACGAGGGCGTCTCGCCGTTGTCCGCCGCGTGTGAATCGGTAGAGAAAAATCGTTTCCGATCCAGCGCCGAGTTGATGAACACCCTTGTCCGCAGCAATCCGCAGCAGCGATGGAACACTTTCCTGGGCAATAGCCACACCGGCGAGCATTGTCACGACAATGACGACAATAGCCAGAGCGATCTTCAAGACCCACCTCCGAGCGGCAACATCACCCAATTTCGGATTGTGAGCGTTTTCAGCGACTGCGCGTTGTCCGTGCTGCCCAGCTCCAGAATAATGTTACGTTTCACGGCGAAAGGTAGACCGAAGTAGAACTCTGCAGTCTCCTGTTTGTGCAACGTGACGGGAGTCGTCGCGGAGTCGTGGTCATCCCAGACGCGGATCGGACACTTCGTATTCTCGGCAGCGACACATGAAAACCGAACGTGCACTGGTGATGGACCATCGTACGGGATGCTGATGCGAGCGGGTATGGGAACTAGGGTATCGACCCCGCCCGTACCCAAAGGCACCGGAATTATGGCGCTGAGCTTTTCCCCGCTTTCCAGATGGATTTCCGGAAGCTTTTCGGAAAGATAGCTCACCTGGCGGACCGTAATCTGTTCGACAGGAGCACGTGAAAACGAATAAGGCAGAAGCCCCCAGCTCGAGCTGTAGAATCCCGCATGCGCGGAGCGATTCATCAAGCGGATGGGAAGCGTAGACTGCCAACTCTTCTGCCACACGGGAACGAGCATGGACTGAACGTCCTGCGCGACACTATACGGCACAGCCTCGCTTGGAGAGATCAGGAGGGTTCCGCCGGTTAAGTCGTCGCCATCGGTGAGAAACTGCCGGAAGCCCTGCTCCGACATGTGATGGCGGAATCCCCACTCTCCGCCGAATCGTGTGACGTCAGTCCACCCCTTCAATGTGCGTCCGAGATATTGGGCGATGTCTCGATTCGTTTGCGCCGCTTCAAAGTCAGCTATGGAGAGAGAGATTCCCAAAAGTAATCCGACAGCAGAGCACAGCACCGCAGTCGCGCGACTGGTCGCCGGCTTCGCCGATTTGAGAAATGTGAGCAAAACCATCGGAGGCAATAACGGCAAGAGATACCGCGCCATGCCTGAAGAGTAAGCGAACAGTATCTGGACGATCGCCAATGCCGCCCAGACGCCGATGAAAACCGAATCCTGAGAACCGGTACGGCGCACGCGAAGGAACAAGCCGAGAAGTATCCATCCGCCCACGATCAAAAGGACCGTCATCAGAATTCGATCCTTCAGGGCGTAGTCGCCGGCATACATCTGCACAAGACCGACGCTGATCGGAGCCCAAATAATCGCCGGGAGCATTTTGGACCAACGCAGGGCTAGCCAGATCAATGGGAGCGGAAGCACCAATGTGCCGGCCATGAATATCGGGAAGGCCAGCAATTTGTGCACAAGCCTGTCGGCGTTGAAGCCGCCTGCGTCCACGAGATACTGAGCTGTCCTGCCGAGAATGAAACGGTGGAAATGCCACGATGAAAGCCCGAGCCATACGGCCATCCACATTGGTGCGACGAGCGGCGACAACCACGCTGCCTTCATATCCGGCTTTTTCATCAGTGCGTAAAGCCAACACACCATCGATGTCATCAACGCGAGGTACGAGGAGAATGCGGCAAGCGCGGCGAGCACTCCGCCGATCCAGACTCGCTGCGGCTTGTTCTGATCGACGCCATTCACGTAAAGGGCGATCGACAACGTGGAGAACGCAAGCGTCGGGTAATCCGATATCAGCATGTGCGAAATGACAATCGCCGCGGGACTCGTGATGGCTACAACGGCGGCAGCCGAAGTGGAAGCAAACCTCAACGCTAGCGAATACATTCCGAGCGCAAACAGCAACGGAAAGATGATGAATCCCGCATGAAGTATCACGTTGACGTTCGGGCCGTCGCCGAACAGCCACAGCAACATTCCAATCCAGTACCCCGTGAACGGTGGGTGGCTGTGACTCGCCATATCGGGCACTTGCTGTCCTTCGAAAATGTATGGAAAGTCCATTGGGTGCCACGGCGTCTTCACCACGTGACGGCCGATGTCGAGAAAGATGGAGTCGTCCATATGTATCGGTTGCATGACAAACGGGACGACGAGCAGAAGCTGCAGCAGCAGTAACCAGGCCCAGGTAGGAATCCGGCCGGCCATTTCAGAGGACCTTGTAAAGCCGGATGACTTCGCCATTCGGGAGAGAGAACTCATCGGCTACTTGAAACGTGGCCGACTGTTGCTTGATGTATTCAGTGATGCGTGGATCCGGCGCGAACGATGCCGCATGTTCCTCGGTCGTTTGCGGGATGAGCAGATAGTCGTTGGCCTGAATTGCGGCCGGATCAAAAACGGCAACCCGATTCAGCTGAATCGGTACTTTGAGGAGTTCGATATAAAACAGGAATGCCTGAGAGTCGAATCGCGGAATGTCGGGTACAAGGCCCAGGCGGCCGCGTCCCACGGTGTTCAATACATGTTCGATCTTCCAATTCTCGCGGGCGGGAGGTCCCCACAATCCAAAAAACTTTTGAGTATAAAGATTCCAATGCCACGACAGCTGACCTTCCGAGCCTTTCATGAGCACCACGGATTCCGGCAGGCTTCTGATCCCGAACGAAACCAGATAATGCTGAAAGATGAGAAACGCGAGCAGTACACCCGTCAACACCTTTGCATTCCGGAAGGCGGACGCCGTGATTACGGCGACGGCTGCCAACAATGGAGCGCTGTACCGCGGATCTTTATTTTGGAACAACAGAAGTCCGAACCATCCTCCAACGAGCCATAGAAGAATCGGCAGCCATTTCTCGTTGTAGTGTTTTCGAAGTGTGAATGCTCCGGCAATGAATGCGACGAAGAGCGGCAAAAACAACTGGTAGCCTTCAAGTGCTCGGACGTAGAAGATGAGCGCCGCAAGGGTGAGTTTGTCAGGATCACCTTCAAACACGCCGCCGGCCGTGTTCAGTTTCGCGAATTCTGCCAGTCGTGACGCGGACGGAACGTACCAGAACGCCGCAAGGGCTGCAGCTATCGCCGCCGCTGCCGCGGCATTCTTCCCGTTTCGACGTGCATACCAGATTGCCGGCATAATCAGGAAAAACGGGAACGTCCATTTCGTGAGCATGCCGATTCCCGCGAAGAGACCGAACACCATAGACCAGCGCAGATCCGAGAATTCCTTCGTTTTGATGAGCGCCCACATCGATGCAGCGACGATTGCAGTAAGCCAGTAATCGATGATCGTCTCGCGCGAGATCCAAAGCAGATATGGATAAAAGGCCGTGATCACGGCAGCGAGCGCGGCGAGGCGCGGTGACAGAACGGTTGTGCCGATTCCGTATGTGGCAAACATCAAAACGGCCAGCGCCGGCAGATTCGCCAGCTGCGCGACGTCGACAGACTTTCCAAATATCGCCCAGGTACCCGCGACGACAAGATGATAGAACGGCGGGTAGGAACCTGTCAGACGCTGGCGCGGAATTTCGCTGAGCCCGGACAATCCGGAGTTTTCAACCGCGTTGTAAATGCGAAGCGCTCCGAGTTCGTGGCCCGCCATGTCCCAGAACGGCGGCCGAGTGTCGCGGACGATCCAAACAATATTCGCCGCGGTGAGGTAAAGAAGCGCCCCGGCCAGCAGAATTCGGTGTCGCATAGTTTTCAGGGCGTTGATAATACCAGAGGAGGATTTGCGAATTTCGATCCGTTCCCGCCAGGATTTTTACGGTCCGGGAGTTCCCGCTCGACCCGGACAGCATTACCGTGCATTGGTTCGTTTCGCCCGCCGATACGCCGGTGAGTCGGTGCTCGATTTGGGCTGCGGTTACGGAGCTTACGGCCAGGAGCTCGCCGGGCAAGGATTAAGAACGTTCGGATGCGATATCAATCAAGAGTATTTGCGTGAGGCGGTTCGCCATGGTTTTCCCGTTGCCGCGGTGGACTCGGTGCTGCCGTTCGCGGATCGCTCAGTGGATACGGTGATGCTGCTGGAAGTGATCGAGCACGTTCCGAATCTCCAGCCGCTGCTCAAAGAAGCGTTCCGAGTGGCGCGGCGCAACGTACTGATAACCGTCCCGAATTCAGAAGATATCGAGCTGATGAAAGCGAATGACGTCACGTACGCTCACATGTTGTCCTCCGATCATGTGCACTTCTTTGATCAGCATTCTTTGCAGCAGCTGTTGCTAAGCTACGGAAAGGACGTCACGGTCGAACGATCCGACCCGATTTATCCGTTCTGGTTTGTCGGTCGGTCTTTGCCGTTTTATGCGCTTCGCCTGTTGTATCGCGGCGGCCTGCTGAAACCGCGTTTTTACAGTCGTCTCTATGCTGTTGCGAGCGTTCGCGAAAATTAATCTGGATCTACGCATCCTCGGCAAGCGGCCGGATGGCTATCACGAAATCCGTACGGTATTCCAAACCATCGACTGGTTTGATGAAATCCGGATCGTTCCGGCTGCGCGTTTTGATTTCCGGGCTTCACAGGGTCCACAGGATGAGACGAACCTTGTAGTTCGCGCCGTGCGCGCGTTCGAGAAATGCACGAAGCTGAACGCCGTAGTTTCGATCCGCCTGACCAAGAACGTCCCTTCAGGAGCCGGTCTCGGAGGTGGCAGCGCCGATGCCGCCGTAACGTTTCTGGGACTTGAGCGGGTTTTTGGATGCGACATTGCAGAACGCGACCGTGTGGATGCGCTGAGATCGCTTGGATCCGATATCCCGTTCTTTGCGGTGGGTGGGCGAGCCACCGGATCGGGCAGAGGTGACGAAGTCGCGCCGCTCGAAGACGATGGCGGGTACTGGCTCGTTCTCATACACCCCGGCGTATCGATCGCCACTGCCGAGGCGTATTCATGGTTGACGATAGGCGGTAAACCCAGTAGTATTGAGGGTTTCCGCACTGACTTCGTTTCTGATCCTGAGGGCGGGAAAGCGGTTAACGACTTCGAACAGCCCGTCTTCAACCGTTATCCGAAACTGAAAGAGATCAGAGATGAATTGGTGCGTATTGGTGCGTTCAGAGCAGCATTGTCGGGCAGCGGTTCCGTTCTTTTTGGACAATTTCATTCCGAAACCCTTGCAAGGCAGGCAGCGGCGCTCATGGAGCGCGACTACTCCGTTCGTGTGGCAAGACCGTTATCCCGATCGGAATATTTTTCTAAAATAATGGCTGAGTGATTTTGGGGCGTGGCCAAGTGGTAAGGCACAGGTCTTTGGAACCTGTATTCGAAGGTTCGAATCCTTCCGCCCCAGTTTCCCTCTCCCGTTGGGAGAGGTCGGCCCGACAGGGCCGGGTGAGGGCATGAGCAACGAATTGAAGATATTCACCGGGACCGCGAACACGGCGCTTGCGAACGAGATTTGCGAGTACCTCAAGGTCGAGTTGGGCCAGTCCTCAATGACGCGGTTCAGCGACGGTGAGATTTACTTTCAGATTCTCGAGAACGTGCGGGGCGCCGACGTCTTCATCGTGCAGCCGACCTGTCCTCCCGTCGATTCGAATCTGATCGAGCTCTTTCTCATGATCGACGCATTTCGCAGAGCTTCGGCAAAGCGGATTACGGCGGTCATTCCGTATTTCGGGTATGCGAGGCAGGACCGTAAAGATAAGCCGCGCGTGCCGATTTCATCGAAGGTCGTTTCCGATCTTCTGGTGACGGCAGGCGTTGACCGGCTATTGACGATGGACCTGCACGCGCCGCAGATACAGGGTTTCTTTAATGTGCCGGTAGATCACCTGTTCGCGGCACCTGTTCTGGTCGAGTATTTCCAGAAACTCAACTTGCCCAACCTCACGGTGGTTTCGCCGGATGCGGGCGGAGTCGAGCGGGCACGCGCCTTCGCCAAACGGCTGAATGCTGAACTGGCAATGGTGAACAAGCGGCGAGTTGAAGCGAATGTTGCTCAGGTGATGAACGTGATCGGCGACGTGAAAGGCCGGACGTGCCTTGTTGCCGACGACATGATCGACACAGCGGGCACGCTGGTGAAGACAGTCGAAGCGTTGCTCGAGCATGGGGCAACGAAGGTTTATGCCGGCGGCACACATCCTGTGTTGTCCGGACCAGCTGTGGAACGCATCGAGAATTCTCGTTTGGAAGAGGTCGTGATCACCAACACCATTCCGTTGCACAACGATGCGAAGCGCAGCAAAAAGATTCGAGTTCTCAGTGTGGGGAAGTTGCTGGCGCAAGCGCTGCAATCGATCCACGAAGAGACCTCGGTGAGTGTTTTGTTTATTTAAGGAGTCATCATGGCAGAGATTACGGTTCGTGCTGAGGGCCGGTCCGACTTCGGAAAAAATGCGGCGCGCCGCTTGCGGCACAAAGGCATGGTTCCGGCGGTCGTTTATGGCGGCAAGGGCGACACCCTTTCCGTCGCGGTCGATCCCAAAGCGCTTCAGCGCGTGCTCCGTTCGGAAGCGGGCCGCAACGCGATCCTGAAGCTCGAGATTGCCGGACAGGGCCCAACGAGCGCCATTCTGAAGAGTTGGCAAGTTGATCCGATCCGAGAGCATTTCCTGCATGCGGACTTTTACCGGATTGCGATGGACGTCGCTTTGCGATTGACTGTTCCGATCGCCATCAAAGGTGAAGCGCGCGGTGTGAAAACCGAGGGCGGCATTCTGGAAATTGTCGTTCGGCAGATCGACGTCGAGTGTCTTCCCGGTGATATTCCGGAAAAAATCGAAGTCGAGGTCAGCGAGCTGGGCATGAACGAGTCGCTCCGCGTATCGGATCTGCCGATAACGGCGAAGGTCAAGGTTCTGAACAACCCGGATCAGGTCGTCGTGCACGTCGTTTCCGTGAAGGAAGAAGTTGCGGCTCCAACTGCAGCGGCTCCCGCGGAAGGCGAAGCGGCGGCAGCGGCTACTCCGGCCGAGCCGGAAGTGCTCAAGAAGGGCAAGAAGGAAGAAGAGCCGCCGGCGGAATAGTTGCGAGAGCGCGATCCATCTCGCGTGTGGCTGGTTATGGGCCTCGGGAATCCCGGGCCCGAATACGAGGCCACGTATCACAACGTCGGCTTTCGGGTTATCGAACAGATTGCGGGGCAGCACGGGGTGCGTATTCGCCAGGAATGCGGTCCCGCGATCATTTCGGACAAATTAACGATCGGCGATTGCACGGTAGTTCTGGTCGAGCCGCAGACATTTATGAATCGAAGCGGCTTGGTTTTGCCGAAGGTTTTCGAACGATTCGACGCGACGATCAACGAACTCATTGTCGTCTATGACGACCTGGCGCTGCCCCTCGGAAAGTTGCGGGTTCGGCAAAAAGGCTCGGCGGGCGGCCATAATGGGATAAAATCGTTAATTTCGTCCTCGGGAACGGACGAGTTCATGCGAGTCCGGGTCGGTATCATGCCCGACCACCCGTTGGAGAACACACGGGATTTCGTTTTATCGAGAGTTTCGAAAAACGACCGCGCTCTTCTGGATCAGACCGAAGAGATCGCAGTTAAAGCGGTCGAAAGTTTGCTGCGGGACGGTGTTGAAAAGTCCATGGCAGCGTTTAATGGAATTGACTTAAGACAGGGCTAAAAATGAGAAATTACGAAATCATGTTCATTGTCAACCCGAACACGCCTGAAGAGGAGGTCGATAAGATCAACTCGCAGGTCGAAGGCGTGATCACTTCGGGCGGCGGGCAGGTGCAGAAAACCGAGAAGATGGGAAAGCGCAAGCTTGCCTATGAAATCGATCGGCACCGCGAAGGGCACTACGTTCTGTTCGTCGTCACAGCCAACGGCGACATCGTTCGCGAAGTCGAACGCCGGCTGCGCGTGATGGATCCGGTGATCAAGTACATCACCGTTCGCACCGACGAAGACACGAAGCGCCTGGATAAGGTCAAGGCTTTCCGCCAGCGGCGCGCTACTCGTCGAAGCACTCAGCAGCGCTCCGCCGCCGCCGTCGCCGAGTTGCCTGAGGAACCCGGCGAAGAAGAAGAAATGTAAAAGGAGACAAGCGTGGCCACACAGAAACAGTACTATCGGCGCAAGAAGGTCTGTAAGTTTTGCGTCGAACGCATCGATTCGATCAACTACAAGGACGTCAAGCTGCTTTCGCAGTTCGTTCCCGAGCGCGCGAAAATCATGCCCCGGCGCATATCCGGAGTGTGCACGCCGCATCAGCGCCAGTTGAGCGACGCTATCAAAAAGGCACGAAACATCGCGCTGCTGCCCTTCACCAGCGAGTAAAGGGAATCAGGAGGAACTATGGAAGTCATACTGCGAGAGACTATCGACAATCTCGGACGCGCGGGCCAGGTCGTGAAAGTTGCCGCTGGTTACGCGCGCAATTACCTGTTGCCCCGCAAGCTGGCGTATCTCGCAACGCCCGGTAATCTGAAGGTCATCGAGTTCGAGCGCCAGTCGCTCTTACGAAAAGAAACCAAACAGAAAGAGGATGCCGAGAAGCTGAAAACCATGCTCGATCCCGTCGAGATCGTCATCCGAAGGAAAGTTGGAGAACAGGACGCGCTCTATGGCTCGGTCACCAACTCCGACGTTGCGGACGAACTCGAGAAGAAAGGCTTCCAGATCGAGAAGCGGAAAATCCACATGGAGGATCACATCAAAGCTCTGGGCGAGTATTCCATTCCGATCAGGCTATTCAAAGATGTGACTGCCAACGTCAAGCTGAAAGTCGAAGCCGAAACCGAAGGCCAGTAAACGATTTTGAATTGAGATCTGCGAATTTCGAAAACGGTCCGGGTTAGAATCCGGCGTCCTGAATTTCGAAAATCGCAAATCTCAATTCACAATCTATGTCACGGCCAACACTCGAACGCGCTCTTCCCCACAATATCGATGCCGAGAAATCTCTGCTCGGTACCGTTCTCGTCAACAACGAAAATTACTACCGGATCATTGAGACCCTGCGGCCGGAAGATCTGTATCTGGACGCGCATCGCATCATCCTGCGTCACATGATTTCACTCGTTGAACGTTCGGCGCCCATCGACCTGGTCACGCTGCAGGAAGAGCTGCTGCGTGGCTCGCAATTGGAGGGCGCAGGTGGAATGGCCTATCTGGCCACTCTCCTCGACGGGATTCCGCATCTGATCAACGTCGAACCGTACATCGAGATCATCCGAGAGAAATCGTTGTTCCGGCAGATGGTCAACGCCATGAACAAAATCATGGGCGAGTGCTTTGATCAGGCGGCGCCGGCGGAAGAAGTGCTGGACCGCGCTGAGAAAACACTGTTCGATCTCTCTGAGCGCCGGATGAAAGCCGGCTTCGTTTCGGTTCGCGAACTCGAAGCCTCAACGACGCGATTGCTCGAAAAGCTCTACAACGAGCGCGAGATGATCACCGGCGTCGCCACCGGCTTCGTCGATCTCGACCGCATGACTTCAGGACTGCAGCGATCCGATCTCGTGATACTTGCCGCGCGTCCGTCGATGGGAAAGACTGCGCTCTGTTTGAACATTGCTCAACATGTCGCGCTGAAGAACGGCGGCAAGGTTGGCATCTTCAGTCTGGAAATGTCGAAAGAGCAGTTGCTGATGCGCTTTCTCTGCGCCGAATCGATGGTGGATGCGCACAAGGTTCGCACCGGGTACATCGGCCGTGACGAATTCATGAAGCTGATCGAGTCGCTCGGAGCGGTGACGCGCGCTCCAATATTCATCGACGACTCGTCGACGCTGACCGTCATGGAAATGCGCGCAAAATGCCGCCGCCTTAAAGCGGAGCACGGCCTCGACATGATCATTGTGGATTACCTGCAATTGATGTCGGGTTACGGCAAAGTCGAGAATCGCGTGCAGGAAATCTCGGGGATATCGCGCGGACTAAAAGCTCTGGCGAAAGAGCTCGAAGTTCCTGTCATCGCGCTTTCCCAGTTGAGCCGCGCGCCTGAGCAGCGTCAAGGCGATCACCGGCCGCAGCTTTCCGATCTGCGCGAATCGGGTTCGATTGAGCAGGACGCGGACGTCGTGATGTTCATCTATCGTGAAGAGGTTTACAAACCCGATGAGGAGAATCAGGGCAAGGCGGAGTTGATCATCGCGAAGCAGCGCAACGGTCCAACCGGTATCGTCAGGCTCGCATTCCTTCGGCAATTCACCAAGTTTGAGAATCTGTTCGAGAGTCCGAATTGAAGGCAAAAACGCAGTACGCCTGCCAGCAGTGCGGGCATGTTTCGCCGAAGTGGATCGGTCGATGTCCGACATGTCAGCAGTGGAATACTTTTGTCGAAGAGCGCACGTCTTCTGTCGCTGAAACGCGGCCCTCCTGGGAATCCACGCCTACTCTGCTTGACGAAATCACCGGCGCCGAAGCGCCACGAACGCCGACAGGGATTGCCGAATTTGATCGCGTGCTCGGCGGTGGAGTGGTCAGCGGTGCGTTGGTGCTGCTCGGTGGAGATCCGGGTGTAGGTAAGTCGACCTTGATGCTCGATGTCTGTTCACGGCTGGCGGAGAGTGCGCCTGTTCTGTATGCGTCCGGTGAAGAGTCGGCGCAACAGATCAAAATTCGCGCCGAACGCATGCAGTTGCGCCCAAGCCAGCTTCATATCTATGCCGAGATGTCGATCGAGAAAATTTTGGCAGCGGCCGAGCAATTTGCTGCGCGTGCCGTCGTGATCGACTCGGTCCAGACGACATTCAGCGAAAAACTCGAAATGGCGCCCGGCAGCATCGGGCAAGTTCGCGAAGTGACTTCGCAGCTCTTGTTCTGGGCGAAGAAGCATCACATTCCCGTTTTCCTCATCGGGCACATCACGAAAGACGGCTCGTTGGCGGGTCCAAAGTCGCTCGAGCACATTGTGGATACCGTTTTGTATTTCGAGGGTCCACGCCAACATCCGCATCGAATTGTAAGAACCATCAAGAATCGTTTTGGTCCGACGAACGAGCTGGGGATTTTTGAAATGGCTCCGGCGGGATTGATCGCGGTTGAAAAGCCATCGGCATTATTTCTCTCGCATGACGGTGTGGTTGGACCGGGCTCAGCCGTACTGTGCTGCGTTGAAGGTTCACGGCCGCTGCTTGTTGAAATTCAGGCGCTGGTTTCCAGAACCCACTTTGGTAATCCGAGACGCCTGGCAACCGGCGTGGATACTCAACGCCTCGCGCTGATTTGCGCGGTGCTTGAAAAGCGGCTCGGCGTGAATCTTTGGGACCAGGATATTTATTTAAACGTCGTGGGGGGACTGCAGGTTGATGAACCGGCAGCCGACCTGGCGATCGCCGCCGCGATTCTTTCCAGTCTTTTCAACAGGCCGGTCATTGAATCGACATTGATCTTTGGCGAGATCGGGTTAGGCGGAGAAGTTCGGCCGGCGATGTTTCCGGAAATCCGATTGAAAGAGGCAAGCATGCTCGGTTTTCGGAGAGGCGTGATTCCGCGCCAGGCGGTCAGCGAAACCGGTACGTACGGAGTGGAGTTGTTACGGGCCGCAAACCTTCAGGAAGCGCAGGATTCGTTGTTCTGACAAGTTTTCGACATTTCCCTATTCTTATTACTTTCAGTTATTTATAATCTGCCCGGGTCTTCATAGCCTGAATGCAAACCCAAAATGACGTTACTACACTAGGTGTCCCCATGAGAGGAAAAGAAACTAAGACTCTGCCTTCCCCGCCGAGAGTCTCCATCGATGGCCAACCCGTTGAACATAGCTACGGTTTGGACATCATGGTGGTGCGCACCATATTCGCCATTACTTTGACGCTCGCCGCGTATTTTAGTCAGCCCTTCGGGTTGGTTGGAATTGCGACGATCGGTCTGGGTCTGGCAAGCGCGCTCGGCATCATATTTTTCGAGCATCGATTGAGACGAGCTACTTTGAAACGCCTGATCGGCGCGGCAATTGGCTCGATTATGGGAATTATTGGTGCGGTTCTGATCAGCCACATGCTGACTGACACGGTCTTCGACGAAAAATCGCTATCATTCATCAAACTTTTCGTTCTTTTTCTGATGACCTACGTCGGCTTAGTAGTGGGCGCCAACAAAGGCGATCTGCTGAACCTGTCCGCACTTGGAGGAATATTCGGGGGCGAACGACCGCCCAAGAAGGCCTACAAAATTCTCGATACCAGCGTGATCATCGACGGCCGCATCGCCGATATCTGCGAGACCGGCTTTCTCGATGGAATTCTTGTAATTCCACACTTTGTATTACGAGAACTTCAGCAAGTGGCCGACTCCGCCGATACGCTCAAGCGTAATCGCGGCCGGAGGGGCCTCGACATCTTGCAGCGAATTCAAAAGATGGCCGGCATCACCGTCCAGTTTGTCGAAAATGATTATCCGCAAATTCGCGAAGTGGACATGAAGCTGATCGAACTCGCCAAGGAGTTCGACGCGAAGATCGTGACCAACGACTTCAATCTGAATAAGGTCGCGCAGCTTCGTGGCGTCGAGGTTTTGAATATCAACGAACTCGCGAACGCTCTCAAGCCTGTCTACCTGCCGGGTGAGACCATGAAGGTTTTCATTCTCAAGGAAGGCAAGGAATTCAATCAGGGCATCGCGTACCTCGACGACGGAACGATGGTGGTGGTGGACAACGCCCGCAAGATGATCGGCAAGACCGTCGAATCCTCGGTCACCAGCGTGCTTCAGACGACCGCCGGAAAGATGATCTTCGGCCGGTATGAAGAGAAGCGTAACGATCACCATCCGCCGGTGCGCGAGGAGCGGCCGGAGCGTTCTGACCGCGAGCCTCGAGAACGAACGCCAGAGCGCCAGGCTCATACCGAGGTGTCGCACTAAGAACGTGGCTCTGCGGGTGCGATTCGCGACTCATCAATGGCAAGGCGATACCCCTCCTTCACGAAGGAGGGGTGGCTGCGCCATACACAAAATGATCCCGTTCCTTTGTGGCGCAGACGGGGTGGTTGTTTCAAGCTACCGCTTAATTAACTCGCGCTCGGCAACAATAAGCGGTGGCTTGAAACAACCACCCCGTCCGCTCCTTTCAAAGGATGCTTCGCACAGTTCTCTTTACGTCGCGTCCACCCCTCCTTCGCGAAGGAGGGGTATTCGCCTCTCCCAGTGCTTGACCTCAAACTTTAAAATGTCCAGAGGCTAAGGCAACGGAACTCATGAAAGTTGGCGTCATCATCGCCGCGGCTGGGGTCGGCCGTCGAATGAAAGCAGACCGGCCCAAGCAGCTTCTCGTTCTCGACGGCACGCCAATCCTTATATACACGCTACGAAAGTTCGACAGTTGTGGCGTCGTCGATCACATCGTTGTCGCAGCTCCGCATGAATCGGTTGACGAAATCCGCCAGATGGTTTCACAGGCCGGTTTCAAAAAGCCGGTGACGGTGGTCGAAGGCGGCGAACGGCGGCAGGATTCCGTCTGGATCGCGATGCAGCAACTTCAGCCCGACACGTCGATCGTCGCGGTTCACGATGCGGTGCGTCCGTTCGTGAGCGTCGAAGAGATTGAATCCGTCGTCGCTGAAGCAGACCGGCGAGGCTCGGCGATTCTGGCAATTCCGATCGTCGACACGGTGAAACAGGTCGAGCGCGATCTCGTCGAGTTGACTGTGACGCGCGAACACCTCATCCTCGCGCAGACGCCGCAGGTTTTCCGCATCGACGTTTTGCGCGAAGCGTTTGAACGAGCGCGCAGCGACGAATATTACGGGACTGACGAATCGAGTCTGGTCGAGCGCATTGCGAAGCCCGTTGCGATCGTGCGTGGTTCGGAGCGCAACATCAAGATCACTCGACCGTCGGACCTCACGCTGGCTCGCGTGTTCCTCGAAGAAGAAAGATCGGGATCGTGAAGTTTCGCATCGGCATCGGATTCGATCTGCATCGGCTGCAACCCGGAAACCAATTGATCATCGGCGGGATTTCGATACCGCACGAAAGGTCGCTCGTCGGCCATTCCGATGGCGACGTGCTTATCCATGCGGTGACAGACGCGCTTCTCGGCGCATGCGGTCTCGGCAACATCGGCGAGATTTTTCCGGACACTGATCCACGTTTTAAAGGAATCTCCAGCGTTCATTTCCTGAAGCGGACAGCCGAATTGATTCGAAAGAAGGGTTACGAGATCGGCAACATCGATTCCAACATTCTTGCGGAACGGCCGAAGTTGATGCCCTACTTTCCTCAAATGCAGGTCAGCATCGCCGACGCTTTGCAGGTGTCGAAGGATCACGTATCGGTGAAGGCGAAGACGATGGAACGCGTCGGCATCATCGGAACTGAGGAGGCGATCGCCGCCGAAGCCGTCGCGTTGGTTTTCATCGACTGAAAAATCGCGGGGACGGAAATTGGGGTCAGACGTATCTGGCACCTATTTTCGGTAAACTCGAGGCAATTCGAAAATAGGTGCCAGATACGTCTGACCCCAATTTCGGCCCCGCATTTCTACGTATGGATAACCGCATTTGTGGAGTGCATGCTGTCTTTGAGGTGTTGTCGTCCGGACAGCCCGTCGAACGCATCCACGTGTCGCGTGAAGCCCATTCCGGAAAACTCAAGCAGATCCTCGAGCTCGCGCGTCAGCGGGACATTCCGGTCAGACGTGAAGAACGGTCGGTGCTGGACCGGCTGGCCTCGGGAACAGTGCATCAAGGCATAGTGGCAATCGCGGGCTCCGCAGCATATGCTTCGTTCGAGGCCTTATTTACCGGAAAAACACCGCTCATCGTTGTTCTGGACGGAGTCGAAGATCCACACAATCTGGGTGCAGTGATCCGAACGGCTGAAGCCAGCGGCGCATCCGGAGTAGTCGTTCCAGAACGGCATTCAGCGACGTTGACGGCGACGGTGGTCAAGGCGTCTGCGGGCGCTTCGGTTCACCTTCCCGTGGTCCGTGTCACGAATCTCGTTTCCGCAATCAACGATATGAAGTCGCGAGGCTTGTGGATCGTCGGACTGGATCCGTCGGCAAAGCAGCCATGGATCGAATTCGACTTCAAAGGTCCCGTGGCCGTTGTCCTTGGTGGTGAACATCGGGGTCTCAGGCGGCTGGTTCGCGAAAATTGTGATGTTCTGGTTCGTCTTCCGATGCTAGGTAAGGTAGAATCGTTGAACATTTCCGTAGCTGCCGGCGTTGTCCTGTATGAAGCCGTGAGGCAACGAACGCTCCAAACGTAAATTTGGGTTCAACCTGTTGAAACGTAATAGATGCGTATGCTAGAGTCGTAAATTTGTCGACGCTGGCGTAGCTCAGTTGGTAGAGCAGCTGACTTGTAATCAGCAGGTCGGGGGTTCAAGTCCCTTCGCCAGCTCCTTAACGCGCGTTTGATTCGCATTAAGGACAGGTGGCCGAGTGGCTAATGGCAGCAGACTGTAAATCTGCCGCTCCTTGCGGGCTACGGAGGTTCGAATCCTCCCCTGTCCATCAGAGGGTTCCAGGAAGCCCACGTAGCTCAGTTGGCAGAGCGCGTCCTTGGTAAGGACGAGGTCACCAGTTCAATTCTGGTCGTGGGCTCCAGATTTTGTTTTTAGTTCGGCGGGAGTAACTCAGTGGCTAGAGTCACGGCCTTCCAAGCCGTTGGTCGCGGGTTCGAATCCCGTCTCCCGCTCCTTCATATACGGAGAAGTTGAAACATGGCGAAAGAGAAATTTGATCGGGCAAAACCGCACGTCAACGTGGGAACGATCGGACATATCGACCACGGCAAGACGACCTTGACGGCATGCATTACGAAGGTGCTGGCCAAGCACAAT
>Ga0075431_100002962_pt1 | contig 16434 bp, 19 predicted proteins | sample RhiMetdeltSRZDD5_FD_75297 | JGI IMG/M metagenome (GOLD analysis project Ga0075431, IMG submission 75297) | Populus rhizosphere microbial communities from Tennessee, USA - Rhizosphere MetaG P. deltoides SRZDD5 | ecosystem: Host-associated > Plants > Roots > Rhizosphere > Soil | place: USA... | reverse complement strand
GCCTCCTTCGTGGCCGCGGCAATTCTTATGAGCCTTGGCGTGTTCCTTCATCTCACAGAGCGACCGCCGAGCAACGGTCGTCGCTCGAGCCACGACGGCTAGAACGAGCAGACCTGGGCCAACATCCGGAAGATCTCCGGGGCGCCCGAAGGTGCAATGACGGGCACCCCGAATTGTGCGGTTTTATCGCCGCGGAACCAAAGGGCACCAAAGGGAGCACGCGAGGGGCACGTTCCAAGAAGAAGGACTGTGGCTGCGGGCCATCTGGCTGCAAGTGAGGTCGGGCTCCTTCATAGATCGTTGTCATCAAACCTTCGCCCAGCTGTTGTTCTCTCGAAACAACAAAGCAGGTGATGTAAGTGCGGTCTGATCAAACCTTCAATGTGTTGTTCCTGTGCACCGGCAACTCGGCTCGTTCGATCATGGCCGAGGCCATTCTTAACCGGGAGGGCAAGGGCCGATTCAAGGCCTATTCGGCCGGCAGTCAGCCCAAGGGCACCGTCAACGAGCACACGCTCCATCTCTTGAGGAAGCTCAACTACAAGACCGAGTCTGCCCGGTCCAAAAGTTGGGACGAATTTTCGACCGACAATGCGCCGGTCATGGATTTCGTTTTCACGGTCTGCGACAGCGCGGCTGCCGAGACGTGTCCTATCTGGCCTGGCCAGCCGATGACCGCTCATTGGGGTGTGCCCGATCCGGCTGCTGCCGAAGGAACCGACGCTGAGAAGGCCCTTGCTTTTGCCGATGCCTACCGGATGCTGCATTCGCGCATCTCCATTTTCGTGAACCTGCCGATTGCCAGCCTCGACCGGCTATCGCTCCAGAACCGATTGGACAGCATCGGCCAAAACGAACCGGCATCGACGGCATAATGACGATGACTGTTCAGTTCGGCACGCCGGCTCACCTCGCGATCGGCTATATCGCCGTGCAGGTCGCCGGCGGGATGGATTGCAGACCGGGGCTGAAGGCGGTCCGATAGGATCGTGCCCTGGAGCTATTTGCGTCGAGGCCGCGGGACCGTCCCAAATCTCAGGCAACGTATTGATGACCAGACAGCGTTAATCCCAGAGCGCATGGAATGGGCATTTGACGCCAATATACGAGTAACGATGCCGCATTGATTGGGCATCTGAGAAACTCCGCCGTAGATTCCGGGCAGCTGATCCAGTGCCGAGCGTATTGCATCGATCATGGCTTCCTTAGGCCTGCTGCGACTGATGAAAAAAACAGAAGCAAACGCCGAATATCTCCCGGAAATTCCCGGTGACTCCGAAAAAAAGCTGGTGCCTGATACTTTGAAGCGATCGCAAGCGAGTAAAACGTCGGCCTCATCGCGAATGACCAACTCGCTTCTGAGCTGATGGAAGACACCATTCTTCCCAAGCGGATCATGGGAGAGAATCGAATCGCACAAGATAAATTCTCCAGACGGAGCGATGCTTGTCGCGACGCTGGAACTGAAATCCGCACCGGGAAACAATATGAGTGGATCTGGCATGTACTCGACGAACGCATCATTCTCAATATCGATCTCGACCCGATGACTAGCGGCTCCGTCCGACATCGAGTGAACAATGGTCGAGGCCTGCGACGTACAATGAACCATAGATCCAGGCCCGCAGTGCATTGCCATAATCAACCTGTCCTTTTCGAAGATGCCTCCGGCCATCGACTGGGTATAGAGAGTTGCCAAGCCTGGGGGATCATCGGTCAAGTAATGCGGGCGACAGACATGAAATGGATAGGATGCATACTGTCGATGGATATAGGTGCGCTGGGCGTCGCGGCGAAATTCCAGCTCCAATACGCCGTTTCGAGTCACCGGTCATCAGCTCCTGCGAATCAACCGGCCTGCTCCGTCAAGACGGCTTCATGGCACAACCAGTCCGCTACGCTCTCGATCCCTTCGCCGCGGGCACAATTGGTGGTCATTACGGGTCTGCCATTCCGGACTTCACGCGCTTCGGCGAGCATGCGTTGGAGATCGACTTTCACATAAGGTGCGAGATCGATCTTGTTCACCACCAGAAGATCGCATTGCAATACGCCGGGTCCTCGTTTGCGCGGGATGTCGTCACCACCGGCAACATCGATGACAAACACCCAATGGTCGACGAGCTCTCTGGAAAATGTCGATGCGAGATTATCTCCGCCACTTTCGATGAGAATGAGATCAGGTGAAAACTCTTCATCGAGAGCGTCCGCAGCCATGATGTTCAAGGTCGGGTCCTCCCGTATCACGGTGTGGGGACAGGCTCCCGACTCGACCGCCTTGACTCTGCTTGGATCAATCAGCCCACTGCGCCGCAAACGCTCGGCATCCTCCTTCGTTACCAGATCATTCGTGACGACCGCCAGCTTCACGCCTCGTTGATCGAGAACGGGTATGAGCTGCTCAATCAGGGCCGTTTTTCCCGACCCGACCGGACCACCGATTCCCACGCGCGCAGCACCGGGACTGTCTCGTGACGGCAGCTTGCTCATCTGAACATGTAGCGTTGGCTCAAAGGCACGGTCCTGGCGGGTTCGCACATCGCCAGCACACCATCGACATGAACATCAAAGTTCTGCGGATTAACCCGGATCTCGGGACACGCGTCGTTGTGCAGCATATGAGACTTGTTGAGCTTCCGGGTCCCCCGGCTTGGCAGAACTGCTTTGAGCAATCCCAGACGCTCCTTCACATTGGCTGCGACTGCGCTCTGATTGACAAAGCAAGCGCTCAATCCCTGTTTTGCCGAGCCGAATGCTCCCCATTGCGGACGCATGACGATCGGCTCGCAGGTCATGAGAGAAGCAGCACTATCACCCATCGCTGACCAGACGATGAAGCCGCCCTTGATAATGAGCTCCGGCTTGATGCCAAAAAAGCCAGGACGCCACAGCACGATATCGGCAATCTTGCCGCTCTCGAGAGAACCGACATAGTCGTCGATTCCAAAAGTTCGGGCAGCATTGATCGTGTATTTGGCGATGTAGCGTTTGATGCGTTCATTGTCCCCGATCCGGCTGCGTTCCTCCACGAGTCGACCCCGTTGATCCTTCATCTTCGATGCGAGTTGCCACGTCCGGCAGATGACCTCGTTTATCCGGCCCATGCCCTGACTATCCGATCCCAGCATGGAAATGGCACCGAGATCATGAAGGATATCCTCTGCCGCCATGGTCTGGGCACGAATGCGGCTCTCGGCGAAGGCCACATCCTCTGGGACGTCAGGATTGAGATGATGGCAAACCATCGTCATATCGAGATGTTCGTCAAAAGTGTTGATGGTGTACGGGTTGGTCGGATTGGTGGAGGACGGAAGACAGTGCATTTCGCCGGCCACCCGAATGATGTCCGGGGCATGTCCGCCGCCTGCGCCTTCGGTGTGATAGGTGTGGATCGTGCGCCCGTTGATGGCTTCGAGCGTATCTTCCAGAAAGCCGCTCTCGTTCAACGTGTCTGTATGGATCTGGACTTGAAAATCAAGTTCGTCGGCGACCGACAGACAACAATCGATGACAGCCGGCATCGATCCCCAGTCCTCGTGAATTTTCAAACCGAGACAACCGCCGGCCAGCTGATCGATCAGTGACCGGGGTTTCGAAGAGTTTCCTCTGCCAAGAAAGCCAAAGTTGAGAGGCCATGCCTCGGCCGCCTGAAGCATCCGGCCGACGTTCCAAGCTCCCCCGCAATCGATACCGACGGTGATCGGGCCGAGGGAGCCGCCGATCATCGTGGTCATTCCGGCCGATATTGCGTGGGCGCAGAGCTGAGCACTATCGAAGTGGACGTGAACATCGATCCCTCCTGGAGTGGCGATCAGCCCTTCCGCATCGCGTGCGGTGGTCGCGGCGCCACATATCAGGCGCGAGTCCACACCATCCATGATCGCCGGGTTACCGCCCTTTCCGATCCCGACAACAAGGCCATCCTTAATGCCGATGTCGCCCTTTACGATGCCAAGAACGGGATCAATAACCACGGCATTGCAAACGATCATGTCGAGCGACCCTGATGCGCTATCGTATCCGGGCGTCAGGCCAAGGCCGTCTCGCAGCGTCTTCCCGCCGCCATGAAGGCACTCGTCTCCAGGAACGTTGTAGTCATGCTCGATCTCGGCGAGCAGCGCGGTATCACCAAGTCGCACTGCGTCACCTTTGGTGGGCCCATACATGGCGGCGTAGTCACGTCGCGAGATCCGTGCCATCTCTCAGGCTCCCTTGAATCCACGCTCGCGGGCTCGCCGCAGCGCCGCGGCCTTCTGTGCATCGTTCCTGGTCGTCCCCATCGTCAATGAGTTCAGTCCCTGCACTTCGCCTGTGCCGCCGAATGCCACGAGCATGATCTCCTTGCTCTCACCGGGCTCGAACCGAGTGGCCGTTCCTGCCGGAATGTCCAGATGCATGCCGAATGCCTTCTCGCGATCAAACTTCAGGGCGCGGTTCGTCTCAAAGAAGTGGTAGTGGCTACCGATCTGCACCGGACGGTCACCCGTATTGACGACCTCGACTGCAACGCGACGGCGACCTGCACTGATTTCGATGTCGCCATCCAAAGTGATGATTTCGCCAGGTATGATGCTGGTCTGATCAGCTGTCGCTGCTTGCCCAGATCGAATCGGCTTATGGACGGTCACGAGCTTGGTTCCGTCAGGAAATGTCCCCTCGACCTGAATCATGGACATCAACTCCGCGATGCCCGGCATGACATCGTCGTTCGTCAGGATGGTCGAGCCGAAGCTTATCAGCTCAGCCACCGACTTTCCCTCGCGGGCACCTTCGAGGATTTCATCGCTGATGATCGCCACGGCTTCAGGATAGTTCAATTTGAGCCCTCGCTGGCGACGTTTCCGCGCCAGTTCGGCAGCCGTGAAAATCGTGAGCCGTTCAAGTTCAGTAGGGGTTAAAAACATTGCCCTTCTCTCCTGGTGAATTCCCCTTCAGTTGGAAAAGAGCCGAGCATCCCTGGTTTCGTGACGCATGGAGGCGATGTCGGCATGAGGCGTAAATGCGCCGATGTCCTGGATATCGGCTGGAGGTGTCTTCAAAATGATTGAAATCTCCTTACCCAACTCCATAAGGAATGACTGGCTTTGAATATGCCCGAGAAGGCCGAGCCGAATCGCGGCGCTGAGAAATGCTACGCAGAAGGCATAGCCGGATATTGCGGCTGCCGCATCTTCCTGCAGCCCGAGCCGTCGCCACAACATCCCTTGGGCGACGGCGAGATGTGGCCAGAGAGATCCCTTGTTTCCTGCTTCGAAAAAAGCTTGGGCACCGTCTGTTTGCAAGCGTCGATGAATGGCGAGAAGTGCCCCGCCAAGCTTTCTCGATGCTTCGCGGAACTCGCGACTCAACGTCATCGCATCAAGAAGCTCATCAAGCTGTACGATCTTGGTTATGTCGAATGCGCTTCGATGAGCAGCAACAACGATGGGGCGATCGAGCCCGGCCCAACGTGCGCGGAGCTGGCCGGCCACGAACTGAAAGAGCGCATCTGAATCACCGAGCTCGCCGTCATGGCAGAGCCCTTCCAGACCCCAGGAAAACGAGACGCCTCCGCTGGGAAAGAAGCTGTCGCCGTGTTGCAGCACCAAAAGAAGATGGTTCGGGTCACTCGACATCGATCTTCTTGACGCGATCTCCGATCAGAGATTCCAACCTCGCCAGATAAGTTCCTTCCTCGCCTTCAATCGCGATCCTCAGCCGGCCAGCATCGAATTGGACCCGCCAGTGCATGTTTCCGGCATGGTATCCGAGTTCGAGTGCTGCGGGAACATCTCTCGGCTCAAGCACCAGCCACTGCTCTTCCTCGAGGCGTATAACGACCGCCCTATCGGCCTCGAGAACGAGGACCGCACCGTTCGACAAATGCTGAGAGCGCGGGAGCGCAATCCCGTATTCGTTTCCAGCACTGCTCTTCACACGCAATCGATGTCTTGCGAGATCACCGCGCGATAAATGGATGTACTCGACCCTCCCGACATGGGCGAGGTGATGCAGCTGGTCGGCAATTGCCGGAGTATCGATGCTACCGATAATGTTCTCAATGCGTCGCAAGCGAGCCTCTCCAACTTGAGCGTTCTGATCGCGGACCAGTATAACGTTCCGATAGTGTCCAGCGACGTGCGATTCCGGAAGACTGGTCGGAAGTCCAGCAATCCAGTCGGTCCGCCACGAGCGTTGGCAACCGACACGGCACCGCCACAACAGCTGCGTGCCGCACTCTATCCATGATAGCGACATCCGATCGGGAGTTTTCCCAGCTCGGCAGGTGTTGGCGCATGCTCAACTCCACTGAAGAGGACTAAAGTCATGCTGCCGACCTTGCCATCAGACTGCTCGAGCAGACATGCGTTGATAAGATCTCGGATCTGCAGCAAACTCGTCTTTTGACATTTCGGTGTCAGGGAGGATCGGCTTGCAGTCGGCAATCTCGTGCATCGATCTCAGAGATGTCGATTGCGCGGTGGTATACCCTCGCGATCGCGACGGCGAGTTGCTGATCCGTTCCGTTCAGCGGATTGGTGGTCGTGTCGTCAACATTTGGCCTCCCGCAGAGACTCTGGAGCAGTCGATTGACCTCTTGTTCTGCGCCCTCGAGCCAGCCGCCCTGACCTTGCTTCGACTGGCTACGACGCGAGCCGGTCTCGCGGTCGTCGGAATCGTGGACACCGCCAAAAACGACCATCTCGAGCTCCTCAAGATCGCGACGCCTCATGCCCTGCTGGCTCGTCCGCTCGAGGCGCACGCGGTCCCGGGTCAGGTCCTTCTCGCGCTGAACAATGCACGATTCCAAGCGCGCCAGCAGAGCAAGATCGCAAAGCTCGAGGACACATTGCGGTCCTACCGCAAGGTCGAACAAGCCAAGGCCATCCTGATGAGTCGCCGCAAGATCGGCGAACCCGAAGCATATGGCTATCTGCGCGAGCAGGCCATGCGCCGCCGCGTGTCGATCGGCGTTCTCGCAACGGCCATCGTGGACGCAAGTGAAATGCTTTCCGAAGAGCAGGTCGAGTGAGCCCGTGAGTAGCGAGCCCTGGCGTGTTGGCGTGCTGTTTTCCCAGACTGGCGTGACCGCGGTCATCGAGGAAACCCAGCTCCGCGGGACCCTGCTGGCGATTGAAGAAATCAACGCGACGGGAGGGGTGAACGGCCGCCCCATCATGCCGATCATCTACGATCCAGGCTCGGATTGCCGCAGGTTTGCGCTGCTTGCCGACAAGATGCTGGCAGAAGACGGCCTCAATACGATCTTCGGCTGTTACACTTCGAGCAGCCGCAAGGCGGTGCTGCCGGTGGTGGAGCGTCGAAACGGCCTTCTTTGGTACCCTACCCTCTATGAGGGCTTCGAGTACTCCCCCAACATCATCTACACCGGCGCCGCACCCAACCAGAACAGCGTCGAGCTGGTTGATTTCCTGGTCGAAAACCATGGTCCGAGGCTTTACCTGATCGGTTCGGATTATATCTATCCGCGGGAATCGAACCGGATCATCCGGGAACTGTTGCGGCAGCGTTGCGGAAAGGTGGTCGGCGAGCATTATCTCGATCTGGGCGCCAAGCCGTCGGAATTTCGCCTGCTGATGAGGGATGTGCGAAATGCGCATCCGGATGTGATTTTTTCAACCGTGGTGGGGCAGGCTACGGCCTATCTCTATCAAGCCTATGCCGAAGCCGGGTTCGACCCCCGGCAAATGCCCATAGCGAGCCTTACCACCTCGGAAGCCGAAGTGAAGATGATGGGAGCCGATGTCGGCCGCGGGCACATCACCGCTGCATCCTACTTCCAGTCTGTTGCAAGTGCGAGCAATGATGCCTTCGTCCGCCGTTACAAGAAGCGTTTCGGCAATGACGAGCCGACCAATCTATGCGTAGAAGCCGCCTATTTTCAGGTGCATGTGTTTGCCAAGGCTCTTGCCGAGGTGAACACGTTGCATACGGAAGTTCTCCGCCCGATCGTGCTGCATTGCGAATTCGACGCACCTCAGGGCCATGTTGCAATCGATTCAGAGAGCAGCCACACCAATCTCTGGACACGCCTTGGCCGGGTCAATGAGCACGGGCAATTCGACCTCATCCGCGAATCGGCCCAGGCTGTCATGCCCGATCCCTATCTCGTGAGCCATTAGGCCGATGCCCGGCTCTCGTCACGTTGACAAGGGGAACAGTGGTGGCCTAACGTCTTGATCAGGGTCGGACTGATCCAAGTGCGGACTTTCATGCGCGCCGGAGCGCGGGAAGTCGCCTCGGCGGCAATGGCGCCGCTCTAAAAAAAGCCGGGCAAAGATGCCCCACGTGGTCTCCGAAAGGAAGACGCGTGGGGTTTTGTGCGTTTGGTTGCAGGGAGGAAAACCACAATGAAGAAAATCAAACGGCGGACGTTCTTGCGCGGATCCGCAGCGCTTGGTGCTTTGGCGTTTGGAACGACCGCCCCCTATTATTTTCAGCGGAACATCGCCAAGGCCCAGGAAAGCGACACGATCAAGATCGGCATATTGCATTCGCTCAGCGGCACGATTGCGATCATCGAGACGTCGCTGCACAACGCCGAGCTTCTGGCCATCGAAGAGATCAATGCCAAAGGGGGCGTGCTCGGCAAGAAACTTGTCCCGGTCGTAGAAGATCCCCAATCGTTGGTGCAGGTGTTCGCAGAAAAGTCCAAGAAGCTCCTGCTCGAGGACAAGGTAGCCGCCGTCCTCGGATGCTACACTTCCGCGAGCCGGCAATCCGTCCTGCCCGTATTCGAAGAATATAACGGGCTCCTGCTCTACCCCACCCTTTACGAGGCTCAGGAGTGCAGCAAGAACTGCTTCTACACGGGCGCGGTTCCAAACCAGCAGCTGGATGACTTCGTGCCGTGGATCATCAAGAATCTCGGCCGCAAGAAATTCTACATGCTCGGTTCGAACTACATCTATCCGAAGGAGACAAATCGCGAGGTCAAGGCCCTTCTCGAGAAGCATGGCGGCGAGAATGTGGGCGAGGAGTACGCCCCGCTCGGCCACACCGAGTTCGCGACGATCATCAACAATATCGCCGGCAGCGGCGCCGAAATCGTCTTCTCCGACCTCGTGGGCGATTCGATCGTCGCCTTCTACAAGCAATTCAAGCAGTTCGGCTTGACACCCGACGACCTTCCGATCTGCACGCCGATCACCACCGAACAGGAGACGGCGGCGATGGGGCCTGAGAACGCTGCCGGTCACTACACCTCGTTCAATTACTTCCAGACCGTCGATACGCCGGAAAACAAGTCCTTCGTCGAGCGGTACAAAGCCAAATATGGCGCCAATCAAGTGACGAATGCGGTGATGGAGGCAGCCTATTTCCAAACCTACCTGTTGGCGCAAGCCATCGAGAAAGTCAAAAGCACCGACACCGATGCTCTGATCTATGAAGGGCTGCCCGGTCAGGAGTTCAAGGCTCCCCAGGGGCCTGTCAAGATCGACGAGAAGAACCACCATACCTGGCTGTGGGCGCGTATCGGCAAGGCCCGTGATGATGGCCAGTTCGATATCGTGTGGACGTCGCAGGATCGCATCCGGCCCGACCCATGGGTGGACTATCTCTATCCCAACAAGGATTGCGACTTCACCAATAGCAAGGTGATGGACAGGCTGAAGAGCCCCTGGAGCTCGGAGAGGAACCGCTCCGGAACGATGGATTTGTAGGCTCGGCCGCGAACAACGGCCTGCTTCGAGGAATCGAGAGATGTCGCAAGCTCTCATTTCCCAGGTCCTGATCGGCGTCAGCGTCGCTGCGATCCTTGCGATCGCAGCGATCGGTCTCGCGGTGATCTTCGGTGTGGCCGGGGTCATCAACATGGCACATGGCCAGTTCATCATGGTCGGCGCCTATACCGCAGCCGTTGTCGGTCAGCTCGGTGGCAACACGTTCATCGCGATACCCGTCGCGTTCATCGTGGTCGCAGCGGTCGGGCTCGTCGTGGAGAGAGGGGTCATCCAATTTCTCTACGAACGACCGCTCGAGACCTTACTCGCAACCTGGGGCGTCGGCATCATCCTTGAAGTCGTCATGAAGGCCATCTTCGGCCCTGAGCTCTATTATGTCGGTGCGCCCCGAGTTCTCGACGGTGGCATCAGGATCATCGGACGCCTGCCTTACCCCTACTACCGACTGTTCCTGATCGGTTGCGCCATCGCAATGATTGCTGCCACCTTCTGGCTGATCTACCGAACCAATTTCGGGCTCAAGGTCAGAGCGGTGCGCCGCAACCGCGCCATGTCCGGGTGTCTCGGAATCGATACTGCGCGCATCGACATGCTCATCTTCATGTATGGCTCGGGGCTTGCGGGCATTGCCGGCGCGATCCTTGCACCGATCAAATCGGTGTCGACCACCATGGGATTCACCTATGCGGTCGGCTCCTACATGGTGCTGGTGCTTGGCGGCGTGGGCAACCTTTTGGGTGTGCCGACCGGCGCCTTCCTCATCGGTCAGGGCGAGACCCTTATCGCTTACAAATACAATGCGGTGATCGGCGAGCTTTTGGTCTTCATCGCCATCGTGATCGCCATTCGAATCTTTCCGCGCGGAATCTTCGGTTACTACGAACGCCGATAAGGCGCGAGGAGGCTTGAGAGTATGCCTGATCGGGCTCATTCCAGACATGTGCGGCGATCCCGCTTGATCCCGATCTGGGCCCTGCTGCTTGGCGCCTTCATCGTCGCAGCGATCGGGTCGGTGCCCTACTACGCCGGCAACGACAGCTACGTGCTCCTTCTGCTCGGCAAGTTTCTGTGCTTTGCCATATTCGCGCTGAGCATCGATCTCATCTGGGGTTTCGCCGGCATTCTCAGCCTGGGCCAAGCCGTCTATTTCGGCATGGGGGCCTACTTCGTCGCGCTGTCGCTGAAGATCAACTATGCAATGGAGCACCCCACCCGCTACGGCAGCAAGTTCCCCGACTTCATGGAATGGAACGGGCTCAAGGAGCTCCCAGGATTCATGACCCCGTTGATCAGCACACCCGTTGCTGTGATCTGTGCCCTGATCATACCCACGCTGCTGGCCTTCATTTTCGGCGTCATCACCTTCAAGCGACAAATCTACGGCGTCTATTGTGCGGTGATTACCCTGGCCGAGGCACTGATCCTTCAGGAGTTCATTATCGAATACCAAGCCTATCTCGGCGGTTTCAATGGCATCACCGACTATGGCAACTTCGTCGGTGCGCCATTCCTGTGGCTCATTCTCGCGATCTCCGTGGCATTCTTCATTCTTGCCCGGCTGATCACGCACTCCCGAATCGGGACAGTCCTGAAAGCCATCCGCGACAACGATGTCCGGGCGGAGTTCATGGGTTACAATGTCGCCAACTACCGCATCTTTGTCTTCTGCGTGTCGGCCTTCATGGCAGCGACCGCCGGTGCCATGTATGCCGCCTGGGTCGGCATCGTCTCCTTCCTCGATGCTGGCCCCCTGCTTTCAGTCGAAGGCGTGATCTGGACGGCGGTCGGGGGTCGGGCGACCCTGATCGGACCGTTCCTGGGAGCCTTCTTGGTGAGAGGGTTGGAGTTCGTATTGAGCGGGAGCTGGTTCGCCAATTACTGGCAGTTCTTCATGGGCGTCCTCTTCATTGCGGTCGTGTTGTGGATTCCCGATGGGTTGGTCGGGACCATCGCCAATTGGCTCCGACGACGGCGCCGCGGGTCGATTGCGCAGATTCGTGCCGAGGAGGACCGGATCGCGCACGACCAGCAGCGCGATTGGGAGCCGGCGGGCGCTGCCAAGTCGGGCGAGGAAGTTGTGTGAGCGGATTCCTAAATGTCGCTTCTTGAAGTCAAAGGTCTGACGACTGTCGTTTCCGGATACACCATCCTGAACAATCTGGACTTTAGCGTCGAGGAGAACGAGCTCAGGGTGCTCCTTGGACCGAACGGTGCTGGCAAAACCACCCTGATCGCGATGATAACCGGTCAGTTCAAGCCGACGTCGGGGAAGATCTATTTCGACGGACAGGACATCACGGGCAAGTCGCCTGACGCAATTTTCCGGGCTGGCGTCAGCCGGAAGTTCCAGGTTCCGAACATGTACGAAACGTTGTCGGTGTATGACAACGTCCTGATCTCGCTGCGCGGTGATCGCAAGGTGATGAACAATATCTTCAGGGGGACGACGTCGGAGGAGAAAGACCGTGTTTGGGAAATCCTGGAATTCGTCGATCTGACCGACAGGGCCAATGATCCTGCCGATACGATGTCGCATGGCGAGCGGCAATGGCTGGAGATCGCCATGCTGGTGGCGTCACGCCCGAAGCTGATGCTTCTCGACGAGCCGACGACCGGCATGACCGAAGAAGGAAAATACCGAACCGCCGATCTCATTCAACGCATCGCCGCAAGACACACCGTGCTGCTGGTCGAGCACGACATGCATCTCGTGCGGCGGATCGCCAGGCGGGTGACCGTCATGCACCAGGGACACGTCCTGGCGGAGGGGCCTTTGGCGGAGGTCGTCAACGACGAAACCGTCAAGGCGGTCTATCTCGGAAAGAGCGGCCCACAATGATGCTGCGCGTCAAGGGCATCGATACCTTCTACGGCACGAGCCATATCCTTCACGATGTGTCTCTCGAGGTCGGCGTGGGCGAGCTGGTCGCTGTGCTCGGCCGTAATGGCGCCGGAAAGACCACGTTGCTCCGCAGCATTTGCGGGGTGAACCCGCCGACCGACGGGTCTATCGAGTTCGAAGGCGTCGACATCACGCGGCTCAAGCCGCACCGGCGGAACCATCTTGGAATCAGCTATGTGCCGCAGGGCAGGCAGATCATTCCCGACATCAGCGTCGACGAGAACATTCGCGTTGCACTCCTTGGCAAGGGACTGCCAAGCAATAAGGTGCCGGAAATCGTGTTCGATTACTTCCCGGCACTCAGCACGATTCGAGATCGCAAGGGTGGAGTCCTGTCAGGCGGCCAGCAGCAGCAGCTCGCGATCGCTCGGGCGTTGGTGCAGCAGCCGAAGCTTCTGCTGTTCGACGAGCCGACCGAGGGTCTTCAGCCATCCGTGGTTGCCGAGATCCAGGAGATCATTCCGCGCATACTCGCGTCTCGGAACTGCTCGGTCCTGCTGGTCGAGCAGCGCCTCGATTTCGTGCGCGACCTCACACAGCGCTTTGCAATCCTCGACACGGGTCGTGTGGTCGCCACCGGAAGAATCGAGGAGCTGACGGACGAAGTTGTCAGAGGACATCTGCAAGTCTGAAAACAGAGGAGGAAACTCATGGCCAAGACCATCATTTCCGTCGACATCAAGAAGCCTCCGACGGACCAGCCGCAGCCGCTGCACAATCGGTGGCATCCCGATATCCCCCCCGTCGTGACGGTGAAGCCCGGCGATGATTTCATCGTCGAGGCACTCGATTGGACGGCCGGTCAGATCAAGAATGACGACAATGCCGCCGATGTGCGTGACTGCAACCTGCCGCCCTGCCACCATCTGGTCGGGCCTATCGAGGTCACCGGCGCCGAGCCCGGCGACATTCTCGTTGTCGACATACTGGATATCGGACCGCTGCGCGGCAATGAATGGGGCTACACTGGAATCTTTGCGACGGCGAATGGCGGCGGATTCCTCACGGATCTGTTCCCTGAACCTCGAAAGGCGATCTGGGATTGCAAGGGAATCTATGCGAGCTCGCGCCATATCCCGAAGGTTCGCTTCGCCGCCATCACCCATCCGGGTCTCATCGGATGCGCACCGAGTCACGAACTCCTGGCGAAATGGAACAAGCGCGAAGCTGAGCTCATCGCCAGCAATCCCGAACGCGTTCCGCCGCTGGCGTTGCCACCCACGCCAGAGGGTGTTCTGCTCGGTGGCCTGAAAGGGGCAGCGCTGGAAAAGGCAGGAAAGGAAGCTGCCCGGACGATTCCGCCACGCGAGCATGGTGGCAATTGCGACATCAAGAACATTTCGCGCGGCTCCCGGATTTATTTTCCGGTCTATGTCAAGGGTGCCAAGCTATCGATGGGCGACTACCATTTCTCGCAGGGAGATGGAGAGATCACGTTTTGCGGCGCCATCGAGATGGCCGGCTGGATCCATCTGCATGTCGACCTCATCAAGGGCGGCGTCAACAATTACGGCCTGACAAATCCGCTGTTCAAGATCAGCCCCGTCGATCCCCATTACGGCGACTTTCTGGTCTTTGAGGGGATCAGCGTCGACGACAAATCGGGTAAGCAGCTGTACAACGACGCGACGATGGCGATGCGCCGCGCCTGTCTCAATGCGATCGAGTATCTGTCGAAGTTCGGCTACTCGAAAGAGCAGGCCTATGTCATCCTCGGATGCGCACCGGTCGAAGGCCGCATTGGCGGTGTCGTCGATATTCCCAATGCCTGCGTCTCCGTCGCCATTCCGACCGACATGTTCGAGTTCGACATTCATCCCAACGCGGCGGGTCCGCAGAAGCAGGTCGACTCGTCCAAAGTCGATCTGGCGCGCGCACGCTAACCGAGGGGAATATGGAGGAGGCGGAGCATTTCCGCCTCCTCCAATGGAGGCTCGAGATGCCGCTATACACCTATGAATGCCCCCGCCATGGCGTGTTTTCGGATTGGCGGGCGATGAGCGAATGCCACTTGCCTTCGCCGTGTCCGGTCTGCGATGCGCCCTCGCAGCGGCAGGTGTCCGTGCCCCACCGCGGCATGGACACGGCTCTACACAAAAGCCATGCGACCAATGAGAAAAGTGCCCATGAACCGCGGGTGGTCCGCCGCCGCCGTGGTGACGGGATTCCGGCACACGACACACATCGCGACTTGACCCACCATGCCCACGTCAGAGGAGCGCATGGCCATGGGCATGGCGAGCATTCCCACCAGGGTGGTCCTTCGAGCACTGTTCGCTCGCGTCACCCATGGCTTGTACGACATTGACCGCCTCACGGTGAAACCTGAGATCGGCAAGCGTGTATCCGATCTGAGCCTGCCACCGGCCGTCGCAGCTCTGTTGGCGCCCGGACCTCGCCTATTCGGCGGCCATGCGGTTGGGGATGGCGATCTGCGGCAAAGCGGCGAAGAAGCGCTTGAGCGCCGTCGCGAGCAGCCGCTCGAGCAGGGCGAAGCCCTGAGAACGGCGGAATGTCAGCTCGTTCATGTACAGGCCGCGGTTGATCTCGACTTGGAGCGCATGGGTGCCGTTGGCCGGGCGCCCCCAGGCGGCGGTGATATGGCCGCCGGCATAGGGCTTGTTGCGGATGACCGAGAGTCCCTGGGCGGTCAGCGCCTCCTCAAGGCAAAGCGCGATATCGGCCTCGCAGGACGAACCATAGCGGTCGCCGAGCACGATGTCGGGGCGGGTGCTGCGGGCGGCGGCGCCCGAGGCGGCGCTCGAGGGCATGGAGTGACAGTCGACCAGCACGGCGACGCCGAATTGCGCCACGGTATCCGACATCAGGCGCCGCAACACGGCGTGATAGGGCAGATAATAGCTGCGGATCCGCCGCTCGGCCTCGCGGAAGCTCAGCCGCTCGGCATAGATCTCCTCGTGCTCGCAGACAATGCGCGGGATGGTGCCGAGGCCGCCGGCAACGCGAGCCGAGCTGGTGTTGACATAGGCCGGTAGCTCGCCGTCGAACATCGCGGGGTCGAGCTCCCAGGGCTCGCGGTTGACGTCGAGGAAAGCTCGCGGGAAATTGGCCTTGAGCATGGGGGCGCCCAGCGCCACCGCGGCGCCGAAGAGCTGGTCGACATGGCAATCCTCGGAGCGACGCAATGTCAGGGGATCGAGCCGGGACGAGGCCAGGAAAGTCTTCGGGTAGCGGCTGCCGCTATGGGGCGAGTTGAAGACGCATGGCACGGCGAGCCGCGGCGGATAGGAGACGCTGAAAGGCGGATCGATCTCGAGGCTCATGATTGTTCCACCGCCGGGTGGACCATCCCATCGGCTGATTTCGTCATTTCTGCATGATAGGAGTTGGCGGTCAACGGCTACGCTCACGGGAAGGGCCGGATCGCCTTCAGGAGTTCATGGGCAATTTACCGATTGCGGTTAATTTCAACCGAACGGCGGTTGGTGGGGGCGGCTCAGGCGCCAGGTGGGGTGTAGGTGTATGGCAAGAATTCTCTTGGCCGAAGATGACGAGGACATGCGCCGGTTTCTGGTCCGGGCGCTGGTCAAGGCCGGGCACGATGTCTCCTCCTTCTCGGAAGGGCTGTCGGCCTTCGAGGAGCTGAAGGGGACGGCATTCGACCTGCTCCTCACCGACATCGTCATGCCGGAGATGGACGGGATCGAGCTGGCGCGGCGGGCGGCCGAACTCGACCCCGGGCTCAAAATCATGTTCATAACCGGCTTTGCGGCGGTGGCGCTCAATCCGGATTCACGGGCGCCCAAGGAGGCCAAGGTGCTGTCGAAGCCGTTCCATCTGCGCGACCTCGTGGCCGAGGTCGAACGGATGATGGCGGCGTGAGGG
>Ga0075431_100002961_pt1 | contig 16438 bp, 15 predicted proteins | sample RhiMetdeltSRZDD5_FD_75297 | JGI IMG/M metagenome (GOLD analysis project Ga0075431, IMG submission 75297) | Populus rhizosphere microbial communities from Tennessee, USA - Rhizosphere MetaG P. deltoides SRZDD5 | ecosystem: Host-associated > Plants > Roots > Rhizosphere > Soil | place: USA... | reverse complement strand
ATTGGAGGCGCCGCCCGGATTTGAACCGGGGATGGAGGTTTTGCAGACCTCTGCCTTACCACTTGGCGACGGCGCCGGCTGGAACTTGTACGAGGATAGATCCGCCCGCGTCTAGATGACGCGACAACAGCGACGGTCCGGCTGGACCGGGGCACTACGCACGATCGAGGGGACCTGCATCATTCCGACACTCTGCCATCCACCTTCACGCTTCGCGGTGGTGGATATCCTTCGCCTGGCTGCCATCCGTAGCTCACGCGCGTGACGGCAAGCGAGAGCGAAGGATGGAGCGGGAAACGGGATTCGAACCCGCGACTTCGACCTTGGCAAGGTCGCACTCTACCACTGAGTTATTCCCGCCCGTGACGAACGTGTAGCGTACCACAGCGATCTGAGGGGCGGCAAGGATGGGGTCCAGGTCCGGCTCGAGCCGGGCACGACGAACACGCAAGCCGGGTCCCAAAGACCCGCCCTACCCGCGCGCAGCGCGATCGTCGGCTCGACGCGCCGCCGCGCGGCGGCCGAAGTACCGATCAGCGCCTACACTCTGGCGTCGCGCAGGACGTCGGCAGCCTCTTCGGGAGACGTCGGATTCAGGTAAAAACCGGTGGCCCATTCGAAGCCGGCGACCTTGGTCAGCTTCGGAATGATTTCCACGTGCCAGTGATAGAAATCAGCCGCCGGCTCGGCGAGCGGCGCGGTGTGAATCAACAGGTTGTATGGGGGGTTACGCAGCGTCTTGTTCATGCGGCGCAGGATGTCGCCGAGCAGCCGCGCGAGCGACGCGTGTTCATGGCGCGGCGTGTCCTCGAACAGCGCCTGGTGCCGCTTGGGCAGGATCCACGTCTCGAACGGAAACCGTGGCGCGTACGGCGCCATCGCCACCATGTCGGCGTTTTCTGCGATGAGCCGGCGTCCGTCGCGCGCGTCCTGCGAGATGATGTCGCAGAATACGCAACGCTCTTTCGCGGCATAGTGCGCGCGCGCGCCGTCCATTTCGTCGCGCACTTCGCGTGGCACGATCGGCAGCGCGATGAGCTGCGAGTAGGAGTGGTCCAGCGACGCCCCCGCCGCCCTCCCGTAATTCTTGAAAATGACGATGTAGCGGAAGCGGCGGTCGCGTTTCAAATCCTGCACACGGTCGCGGAACGCGCCCAGCACCTGCTCCACGGCCGGCTCGCTCATCGTCGCCAGCGTGTCGAGATGGCGGGGCGATTCGATGACCACTTCGTGCGCGCCGATGCCGTTCATCCGATCGAACAGGCCTTCACCGCGGCGATCGAGCGTGCCCTCGACGCGGAGCACGGGAAACTGATTGGGAACCACGCGCAGGTCCCAGCCGGGGCCGTCGCCGTGGCTGCCGTCGCGGCGCCGCGACAGCAGTTCGCGAGGCGTCATGTGCTCGCGGCCTTCGCAGAAGGGACAGCTGTCGTCAGGAGTAATGACCACCGATTCGAGCTGGAAGTCGGAGAGGCGTTTGCTCCGCTCGGTCGAGATGATGACCCAGCGGCCGGTGACGGGATCTTTCCTCAGTTCAGACACAGGGGTGTTGGGATCTCCTTGAGTCCGGCCGGGCCCGACTCGATCGGATCGTACGTACGGGCGCGTCAGGATGAAGCGTCGAAGGCGTGAGCATATACCTGAATTCGCGGCCGGCCACCTTCCATGTCGATGGCCACCACGTCGAAGCGGCACGGCCGGTCGTGCAGGCGATGCCTGGCCAGATAGTCTACGGCCATCTGGGTCAGCCGCTGCTGCTTCCACGTCGTCAGGGCCTCGGCGGCGGCGCCAAACTGCTCGCCGACACGGGTCTTCACCTCGACGAACACGGTCACGCCCTCGTGCGAGGCGACGATGTCAATTTCTCCAAACCGGGTTCGGTAGCGGCGATCAAGAATTGCGTACCCCAGTCGCTCGAGTTCGGCGCACGCGAGATCTTCACCGTGTTTTCCAAGGATTTGTCGGGCATCGTCTGACATGCCCGCATCCCAAGGCACGTTCCGCGCCAACTCCGGGTCAGGGTTGGGGAGACGGAGGCAGGCGCGGACCCAGGCTTGGGGTCTGACCCGGGGTCTGACCCCGGGTCAGACCCCAAACAGATCTGACAACCGTGGTTGACGCGTTAGGATACTGAGAGGACATGCGTAGAGGACTCATACCCGTTATCGTTGCCCTTGGACTTGTGAGCGCGGCCTGCTCGAGCGGTTCTGGACCGCGCTTCGATAAAGCCGACGTCGACAACATCAACCGTCTGATCGAAAACCTGAGGACGGCCTTCAATGCCAAGGACCCGGCCAAGGCCGCGGCCTTGTATTCCACCACCGGCGTCGTCATGCCGCCGAACAAACCCATCATGCGCGGACGGCAGTTCGTCGAGCAGTATTACAAGGATCGCTTCGCCGAGGGCGCGAGCGATCTCGAGCTGACGTCGGCCGACGTCTCCGGTCAGGGCAATCTGGCCTATGCCAGCGGCGACTACCGTCTGAATCTGGTCGCCGAAGGCAAGCCGGCGCGCCGGGATCGCGGCAAGTTTCTGTGGATTTTTCGCGAGAACAACAACCAGTGGTTGCTTGAGTACGTCATCTTCAGCAGTGACTTCGTGACGCCAGCACCGGGCGCCTGACGCCGCTGTCGGCATTCTGGAGGATCACCATGCGCCTCCCTCGTCTGCTCGTCGTTTCGCTGATGGCGGTCAGCACTGCCTCGGTGCTGACCGCACAATCGAGTTCATCGAAGGAGCCCGATCAACTCGTCGGGGCCTGGCAGCTGGTCGTCGCAAAATCCAGATACCGGCCGGGACCGGGCCCGACGAGCGAGACGCGCACCTACGTCCGCAAGGGTGAGGACGTCGTCGGAGTCATTCAGCGCGAGTTTCCGGGTGGCCGCCGCGAGCGGATCGAGTACACGGCCAACTACGACCGCGAATATCCCGTCACCGGCACCGAGGAGTACGACCACGTCGTCCTGAAGAGGATCGACCGGCAGACGTCGGAGGCCGTGCTGTCTCACGCGGGGCGCGTCTTCGGCACCGCGCGCCGGGTCATCGCCGGTGACGGCAAGTCGATGACGATCACGTTCCGGCGGGACAGCGAATCCGGCGTCTCGGTCTTGAATTTCGCGTTTTACGAGAAGCTGCCAGACGCGCAGCCGTGACTGGACGTCAACCAAGGTTGACAGATCCCTTTGGGGTCTGACCCGGGGTCAGACCCCGGGTCAGACCCCAGCCCCAGCCAGGGCCTGATCCAGGATTTCCAGGGCTGTATCAGCTTGTTGTTTCGTTAGTACCAGCGGCGGTGAGAGGCGGATCGCGTTCTGCCCGGCACCGAGGACCAGCAGGCCGCGTTCGAAACAACGCCGCACGACCGAGTCGCGCTCCTTCGTGGCGCGCTCCTTGGTCTCACGATCGCGCACCAGCTCCAACCCAATCATCAGCCCGCGACCGCGCACGTCGCCGATCAGGCGATGCTTGTCCATCAGCGCCTTCGCCCCCTCGAGCATGTACGCTCCGACGACCTCGGCGTTTCGGACGAGACTGTCGCGCAGCAACTTCAGCGTCGCCAGCGACGCCGCGCACGACACGGGATTGCCACCAAACGTGCTGGCGTGCGTACCCGGCGGCCACGCAAGAATTTCCGATCGCGCCGTCGCCACGCCCAGCGGCAGCCCCGACGCAATCCCCTTCGCCATCGTCACGACGTCGGGCTGCACGCCGGTATGCTCCACCGCGAACATCCTGCCGGTGCGCCCCATGCCCGACTGCACTTCGTCCATCACCAGCAGCATGCCGTGCTGCGTCGTGATCTCGCGCAGGCGCTGCAGAAAAACGTCGGGCGGCACGACGTAGCCGCCCTCGCCCTGAATCGGCTCGACGACGATGGCGGCGACGTCGTCGGGCGCCACGAGATGCACGAACAGTTGCTCTTCGATGAAGCGCAGACACTCGGCCGCGCACGTCTCCGGACGATTGCCCACGGGACAGCGATAGCAGTTGGCATACGGCGCGTGATACACGCCGGGCACGAATGGACCAAACCCGCGGCGCTGCGCGAGCTTGCTCGCCGTGAGCGACAGCGCGCCCATCGATCGGCCATGGAAGGCCCCGAAGAACGCGATGATGTTCGGCCGCTTCGTGTGATAGCGCGCCAGCTTGATCGCCGCCTCGGTCGCCTCGGTACCCGAGTTGCCGAAGAACGAACGGTGCGGGCCGGGCATCGGCGCGATCGCGGACAGTTCTTCTCCAAGCTGGACCTGCGGCTCGTAATAGAAGTCGGTGCCCGACATATGCAGGAACCTGCCGGCCTGCTCGACGATCGCCTTGACGACGTCAGGGTGTGAATGCCCGGTCGCCGTCACGGCGATGCCGGCGGTGCAATCGAGAAAGACGTTGCCGTCCACGTCCTCGACGAACGCGCCTTCGCCGCGCGCCATCACGAAGGGATAGTCGCGCGTATACGAGGTCGAGACGACACGTGCATCGCGCTCGATGATGGCAGCTGCCTTCGGACCCGGCAGCGTGGTCTTCAGAGACGGGCCGTTCATTTCTTCTTCCAGCGTGTACCGGCCGGCGTGTCTTCGAGCAGGATGCCGCGCTCGGCCAACGATGCCCGGATCTCGTCGGCGCGCGCGAACTCGCGCCGTTGCTTGGCGGCCTTACGCTCGCCGATCAGTTTCTCGATTTCGTCGACAGGCACGTCGGGACTGGCGTCCTCGGCGCGACGGAGCGCGACGACTCCGAGCACGCGATCGAAGTCCTCGATCGCGGCACGAACCAGCTGCGCGTCGGCGGCGCTCATCTTCCGGGCAGCAATCGCGCTATTGCCTTCACGCACCAGATCAAACACCGCGGCCAGACCGGCGGCGGTATTCAGGTCGCTCGCCAGCGCGTCGCGGAAGGCGTCGCGGGCACGGCCGACGGCGGCCTCGAGCTCGGCGCTGCGGCCGTCACCCGCGCGTGCGTGCGTCATCTCATCTAGTTTCGCAAGAAAGTCGACGATGCGGCGCAGTGATTCCTCAGCCTGCTCGACGCCGGTCCACGTGAAATTGAGCTGCTTGCGATAGTGAGACGACAGCAGCAGATACCGCAGCGCCGACGGCCGGTATCCCTTCGCGACGACGTCCGGCACTGTATACACGTTGCCGATCGACTTCGACATCTTCTCGTTCTCGACGAAGAGATGCTCGACGTGTACCCAGAATCGCGAGAACGTCTGCCCGGTCGCGCCTTCCGCCTGCGCGATCTCGTTCTCATGATGGGGAAAGATCAGATCGACGCCGCCGGCGTGGATGTCGATTGGCGCATCGCCCAGCAGACGCAGCGCCATCGCCGAACACTCGATATGCCAGCCTGGCCGGCCGGACCCGGCGCCATTGCACGCCCATGACGGCTCACCCGGCTTTGCCGCCTTCCACAACACGAAATCGCGGGCATCATCTTTCGAGTACTCGTCGACGTCCACACGCGCGCCGGCGTGCAGGCCGTCGTGATCGAGCCGCGCGAGCTGGCCATATGACGGCAGCGACGCGATCTTGAAGTAGACCGACCCGTCGCGGTTGTAGGTGTGGCCGTTGCGTTCCAGCGCGTGAATCATCTCGCACATCGCTTCGAGATTCGCTGGATCGGTGGCCCGCGGCAGCTGCTCCGGAGTCTCGATGCCGAGCTGCGCCGAGTCTTCTCTGAATGCGCGAATCCATTGATCGGTATATTCGCGCAGCGGCATGCCCGCCTTCTGGGCGCCGGCGATCGTCTTGTCGTCGACGTCGGTGTAGTTGACGACCTGCTGCACCCGGTACCCGCACAGGTACTTCAACGTGCGGCGCAGGACGTCGAGGCACACGTAGGTGCGAAAGTTGCCGATGTGGCCGCGGTTGTACACGGTCAGGCCACACGCATACATCCGCACCGTGTTGTCGCGAAGCGGTGCGAACGGTTCTTCCTGTCGCGACAGCGTGTTGTACAGGCGGAGCATGTCGGCCGCGTCAGAGCTCCAGTGCGATGGTGCGCGTGTCCACCCGCACCTCGAGGGGACCTGTCGAACGCCGCACGACGACGGGAATGAGTCCCGAGGTGTGGGCACCGGCGCCATTGAGTTGCGCGCCCACCGCTTCGGCGACCCGCTCGCCGAAGGCAGCCGCACCGAGCTCGTTGCAGCCAGCGTAGCGCGCGGCCTGTTCGGCCAGCATGCGCACGACGGCCGCGACTTCCGCATCACGGGGCACCGACACCTGGAATTCGAAGGTGGTGGCGTCCACGTCTACACCGAGATCCGGCTGAAGAGATGATCGGCGCGGCGCTGGTCGGCTTCGATCTGCGCCCGCAGCGCGTCCACGCTCTCGAAGCGACGCTCGTCGCGCAGCCGCTGCACGAAGGACAGGCGCACGCGGCGGCCGTAGAGATCGCCGGAGTAGCGCAGCACATGCGTCTCGATCGTGGGTTCGGTTTCGCTGAAAGTTGGCCGGACGCCGATGTTGGTCACCCCGCCATGCACGACGCCATCGATGGTGGTCGTCGTGGCGTAGACACCGTGCGGCGGGATCAGCTCGTTTTCAGTCACCATGTTCGCCGTGGGAAATCCAATCGCCTTTCCCCGCTTGCGTCCCTCGACAATCGTGCCATCCAGGAAATAGGGATGGCCGAGCAGCGCGCCCGCCTCATCCATCCGCGCCTCGGCGACGAGGCGGCGGATGCGGGTGCTGCTGACGACGAAGTCCTTGTACCGTACCGGGTCGATCTTATCGGCTCTGAACCCGTACTGCTGTCCCAGCGTGCGCAGCAGGCTGAAGTTTCCGCTGCGGCCGTGACCGAACAGGAAGTTCGCGCCGACCCATACTTCCGAGACGCGCAGCCATTCGGCGAGCACCGTTCGCACGAACGTATCCGGCGCCCACTCCGACAGCTCGTGCGTGAACCGCACGACCGCCACGCACGCAATCCCGGCCCGATGCAGCGCTTCGAGCCGCTGCGTCTTGGTCATGAGCAGCGGCGGCGCTTTGTCGGGCCGTACGACCCGCGGCGGGTGCGGGTCGAACGTCATCGCCATCGGCGTGCCGCCGTGCTCGGCGGCGCCGCGTCTGACGCGCTCGATGATCTTGAGATGCCCGCGGTGAAGGCCGTCGAAGTTGCCAAGGGCCAGCACCGGATGCACCAGCCACGGCGGCCGCGGGTCGTCCGGGAAGTGGATGGTCTCCATTCACTCCACGTCGACGCTCACGTCGAGCACGAGCCCATCATATGCCAGTTCGACGCCCTGGGGCAGCCGCGCCGATGTCGCGGCGTGCCCCAGATCGTGCGTCATGTGCGTCGTGAATGCGTGGCGTGGCTTGATCCTGGCGACGACGTCGAGCGCCTCCTGGACATTGAAATGCGTGCTGTGCGGCCGATCGCGCAGCGCGTCGATGATGAGTATCTCCACGCCCTCGACGAGAGCCCACGCCTCGTCATCCAGACGATTGCAATCAGTCAAGTAGGCAAGGTTCCCAAAGCGAAAGCCCAGTACCGGCATCCGGCCATGCCACAACGGGACGGGCACGACGCGCACGCCGCGAACCTCGAAGGGGCCGGCGATCTCGTGCGGCTCCAGTTCGGGGATGCCACCACCCAGACGCGGCACGCCGTCAAAGATGTAACTGAACGTCTGTCGCAGCGTCTCCCACGTCAGCGCATTCGCGTAACACGGGATTGCCCCGCCCTGAATCGCGTTGAAGCGCCGCAGCTCGTCGAGCCCGAGGATGTGATCGGCATGGCCGTGCGTGAAGAGGACGGCGTCCACGCGTGTCAACTCGTGAACGAGCGCCTGCTGGCGGAGATCGGGCCCGGTGTCGACGAGCAGCGCCGCATGCGTGGGAACGTGGAGATAGATGGACGGTCGCAGCCGCTTGTCGCGCGGATCGGTCGATCGGCACACGCTGCAACTGCAGCCGATCATCGGCACCCCGTGCGACGTGCCCGTGCCAAGAAACAGCACGCGCGCTGGAACGCGTGTGTTCACCCTTCAGGAGCCTCAGGGTGATGGTGAGCTCGTCGAACCATCATCCCTCGGCGGTGCTCGGGATGACCCTGAGTGTCAATCGAAGGGTCAAGGGATGATGATGCGCGAGGGCTCGGGCGGCTCGGTCCTGCCCGCCTCGACATAACGCAGACGAAGCTCGTAGAGGATCTGCTCGAGGAGCTGACGCTCCTCAGCGGTCAGGTTGCCGCGCGTCTTCTGTTCGATCAGCGCCAGGATGTCGATGATCTGCTGCGCGGCGGGCAGATTTGCCGTGCCCTGGTTCCCGGTCACCGGATCGGCGACATCACCGAAATGGAACGCGGCGGTGTGCGCCAGCGACAGCACGAACCCGACGAACGTGACCGCGGTCGCGCTCTCCGCCTCTCCCGACGCGCTGTGATCCTCGCCGCTCACGCCATAACCTGCACGATCTCGAATGGTAGCATGTCGCCATGGTCGATCGTGTTGGCGAGCGATTCGAACGTCTTGTCGAGATCATGCGCGCACTGCGCGCGCCGGATGGGTGCCCGTGGGACCGCGAGCAAACCCATGCATCGCTGCGCCCGTTCGTGCTCGAGGAGACCTACGAGGTGCTCGAGGCGATCGAACGCGGCGAGCCGGCACACCTCTGCGAGGAGCTCGGCGACTTCCTGTTCGAGGCAGTCTTCCTGGCGCAGATCAGCGAGGAAGCCGGCGACTTCGCGATCGGCGACGCCATCGATGCGATCTGCAACAAGCTCGTGCGCCGCCATCCCCACGTTTTCGAGCGGCAGAGCGGCGATCCGGCGCTGACGAGCGGCCAGGTCATCGAGAAATGGGAAACGCTCAAGGCCAAGGAACGCGCCGCCGCGGGAGCGCCCGCGAAAACCAAGACCACGCTCAGTGGCGTGCCGAAGACGCTGCCATCCCTGCTTCGCGCCTATGAGGTCAGTTTTCGCGCCGCGGCTGTCGGTTTCGACTGGGCGAAGCCGGACGATGTGCTCGACAAGATCGAGGAGGAAGTTGCTGAAGTCCGTCGCGAAGTCGAGTCGGGCGCAACCGGCGATCTGTCGCGCGCCGAAGAAGAGATGGGCGATCTGCTCTTCGCCATCGCGAATCTGTCGCGCAAGCTCGGCATCGAGCCGGAAGCGGCGCTGCGCCGCGCCACGGACAAGTTCACGACGCGGTTCGAAGCAATGGAAGGTACGTTCGCGGCCCGCGGGAAGCGCCTGAACGAGTCCACGCTGGACGAGATGGAAGCCGAGTGGCAGAGGGCGAAGAACAAACCTCTCTAACGGTTTGTCCTCCTGAATGTCATGGTGCGAAGGGAACGTCCATCGGTCTCGATCGTGATTTGCCCGTCCAGATCGGTGCGCAACAGCGTGGCGCCGATCGCCTCGAGGCGCTGCAGCACCTCCGGCGCGGGATGGCCGAAGCGGTTGCCGCGGCCGCAGCTGATCACCGCAATCTGCGGCCGCCAGGCGTCGAGCAGCGCCGCGGACGATGACGTGCGGCTGCCATGGTGGGCGACCTTGAGGATGCGAACGCGCGACGGAGTCAGCTGCGGAACGATCGCGCGTTCGACGTCGGAGCCGATGTCGCCGGTGAGCAGGATCGCGACGTCACCGTAGACGACCTCGACCACGACCGAGTCGTCATTGCGTACGCGGCGGCGCTCCCAGTCAGGCGGCGGCGGATGGAGCACGCGCAGGAGAACATTGCCCTGCCTCATCACCTGACCGGCCCGCAGTGGCGCGACCGGAATATGGAACCGCGCCGCTTCGTTCAGCAGTTCCTGCGTGGGTACGTGCTGCGGAAGCCGGATACCCTCCCAAACCTGTCGCGGCCTGAAGTCATCCACCACGGCCAGCGCCCCACCGAGATGATCGGGGTCGCCGTGCGTGATGAGCATCGCGTCGAGCGAGCGAATGCCGCGCGCCCAGAGTGCGGGTGCGAGGACGCGGCGTCCGACGTCGATGCCGCCGCCAAACGGCGCTCCACCGCTGTCGACGAGCAGCGCCTGGCGGCTGGTTTCGAGGAGCATCGACTCGGCCTGCCCGACATCGAACACGGTCAAGCGAAGCGAAGCCCCGGTTCGGATGCCGCGACCAAGCTTCGAGACATCGACGCCCGCAGCGATCGCGATGAGCGCGGCAACGAACACGACTCCGCCGGCCGCGCGCAGGCGGCCTCGGCCCATCACGCCCACCAGCAGTGCGGCGTAGTAGACGAGCACGAGCGCCATCCCCGGTGGTGGCACACGAGCGGACAGCCACGGAGCAAGCGCGACAAGCTCGGCACTCGATACCAATGCGCTCGCGGCGACGTGAGCTATCCAGCCTGCCACGAACGCCAACAATGGAATCTCGCTCACGAGCGTCACGACCATCGCCGCGATCTGCACCACGCCCATCGCGGGCACAGCCAGCAGGTTGAGGATCAGACCTGCGCTCGTGACGCGTGAAAACGCCAATGCCGACACGGGCAGCAGCGCCGCCTCGACGGCGAGCGACGCAACGATGGTCGCGACAATCCACGACAGCACCCGGGCACGTGGCAGGAGCACGGCGCCACGTCGAGCGCCCTCGACGAGCGCAATCGTCGCACCGAATGTCAGGATGAAACCGGGATCGGTCAGATCGAGCGGATCGATTACCAGGATGATGGCGGCGGCGACGGCCATCGCCTGCCATACCGGCGTCCGATGATCGAGAGCGCGCGCGGCGAAATAAGCGACGGCCATCACCGTTGCACGCCAGACCGAGGGTCCAGCCGTCACGACGACAGCAAACGCCATGAGCACGACGATCGTCAGCAACGAGCCAGGCCGGCCGCGGATACCGGCGAGCGCAAGCACGCCGCATGCGGCGCCGGCGACAATCGCGATGTTGCCGCCCGAGATCGCAATGACGTGATACGTACCGGCGGCCTGGAGTGCGTTGCGTGTCTCGTCGGGCAGACCGGTGCGGTCGCCGATGAGAACCGCCGCCGCAATCGCGGCCGAAACCGCGCTGTGCGGAGCGATCCATGACGCGAGTGCCGTCCTGACGTGTGCGCGAATGTCCGCGGCGAGCTCGTCGAGTGCATCGCCGGGTGCGATGACATTGACGAGGAGGGCGCTCTTGATCGAGGCGAAGAGCGCCGTACCTTCACGAGCCAGCGCAACTTCGAAGTCGGGGACACCGTCGTTGAGAAAGCGGGCCGGGCGGCGGTACGTCAGCGGCGCCTCGATGGTCCGTCCAGCGCGCCAGCCACGTACACGCTGGACCGGCGCTGCTCCGCCGACGCTCACCGTTACCGCGCCATCGACAGGCTGCCAGACGTTTTTGAGGCGAAGCGCTGTGACCTGCAGCCGCAGCGAGACGAATCCTTCGCGGAGTGACGCATCCTCGGTGAGTGTTGCCCGGGTGACGATCGGCTCATGGTCGCCCTCAGGACCGAGCGTCGTGATATCGAATCCGCCAAACTCCGCCTCGAGCGTCTGACGCAGCGACGGATGCAGCGCATGCTCGGCGGCGTGCGATGCGAGCACGAGACTGGCGACCCAGAAGCCGGCCGCGAGGCACGAGACCGCCACCCGATCGGCGCCGCGATGCCACGCGATCGCGCTCGCCACGAGAAGCGGCGGGAGAGTCCACAACAGCAGCTCGGAAGAGGCGCCGAGCAGCGGCGAGCACAGCGCTCCACCGATGATCGACAGCGCTGGGACGATGGCGACGGCACGCATGCCGTCACGCCTGCAAAGTGCGCGCGTCAGCGCGGCCGCGACGGGCTCAGAGACTTAGCGAAACAGGTGGCAGTTCCTGACAGTCGGGGCCGAGGCGATCCGCGCAGATCCTGCGTACCGATCTATCCGCCAGCTCCGTTGTGTTGAAGGCTCCTGTCCGAGGGTTAGACGTCGGCCCATCGGCGCAGGAGGTTGTGATACACCGAGGTGAGCTGGACTGCGGCGGGGTGATCGGGCAGATCCAGCGTCAAGCGCTGAATTGCCGTATCCAGATCGAACAGGAGCGTCCGCTCGCCGTCGTCGCGGAGCATGCTCTGGATCCAGAAGAAGGAAGAGACCCGCGCGCCACGCGTCACCGGCGTGACATTGTGCAGGCTCGAGGCGGGATACAGCACCATGTGCCCGGCCGGCAGCTTGACCGAGTGCACGCCGAAGGTGTCCTCGACCATCAGTTCACCGCCGTCGTACTCCTCCGGCTCGGTGAGAAACAGCGTCGCCGATAGATCCGTGCGCACCGTGGATCCGTTCGTTCGTGACTGTCGAATCGCGTTGTCGACGTGATTGCCGAACGACTGTCCGCCGCGATAGCAGTTGAAGAGCGGCGGGAAGACGCGCAGCGGCAACGCCGCCGAGACGAACAGCGCGTTGCGGCTCAACGCCGTCAGGATGACCTCACCGATCTGCCGCGCAACTGGATGTTCCTCGGGCAGCTGCATGTTGTCTTTCGCGCGAGCCGACTGAGGGCCGGCGGTCACGCGGCCGTCGACCCACTGAGCCGATTCGAGCAGGCGGCGCGCCTCCGCCACCTGCTCCGCGGTCAGCACGTCGGGGATCTGCAGCACCATCGGGCGTACTCAGAACGTCACGTGCGTGGTGAGCAGCGCCGACCGGGGATGCCCCGGGTTGTAGCGGCCACCGTTGTTGTTCACGTTGCGGAGATAGCGTTCGTTCGTCAGGTTGTAGACGTTGAGGCGCAGGCTGAGATGCGTGTTCACTTCGTACTCCGCCAACGCGTCGACGAGGTGATAACCCGGCGATCGGATGGTGTTCGCCGCATTGATCCACACGTCATCCGTCTGGCGAACGCCACCGCCGACGGAAAAGCCGATCGGGAACCGGTAGGTGCTCCACACACTGCTCGACCAGTCGGGGGTGAGCAGGAGACGACGACCGTTGTTGGCCGGGTTCTGCGACTGCTGTTCGCTGTCGAGATAGCCGATGCTGGCCATGACTTCCCAGCGATCGGTAATCCGGCCCATGGCGCCAAGCGTCACGCCCTTCACCAGCTGACCATCGTCCTGATTGAAGATCGGTGGCACCGCCGTCGCGTCCACGGTGAAGATGACGTTGGTATTCTTCGTTCTGAACGCGGCTCCGTTCAGGGACAGCCGCCCGTTGGCGAAGTCCCACTTGGTGCCGACCTCGACGTTGGTCGACTCCTGCGGATCGACGTTCGGGTTGTTCTGGTTGTTCGGCTGCGCGCTCAGCGTGAAGTTCGCATTGCCAGGAGGCGTAACCGACGTGCCGTAGGCGACATAGGCATTGCCGGCATTGTTGATGCGATAGAGCACCGACGCCTTGCCGCTGATCAGACCGTCTGCCCCGTCCAGTTCGGCCGTCGTGATCCCTGCGGCATCCTTCGACTCGAACTGCGTGTCGTAGTACTCCCAACGAAGACCGCCGCTCACCTGCCAGCGGTCGTTCAACTCGACCGAGTCGAAACCGTAGAACGCGATGGTGCTCGAGTCGCCGCGGCTGAACGCGCCTGTTCGTGATGGCGCGAAACCCATCACGGGATCACGCGGATTCGGGTGGAAGATGTCCACCGGCGCTCGTGTGCCCAGCCCGGTAAGGGTCGGCGCGAACTGCTCTTCAGAGGTCACCTCCATGCCGGCGTTGGCGGCATGGCGCAGGCCGCCCGTCGAGAACCGCGTCGACATGCTGGTCTGATTCGACACGACGTTGTTCTCACGCTCGTTGCCTTGCCGCGCGACCGTCACCAGCCCGGTATCGGCGTTGAACGCGGCGACGTTCTGCACGGTGGAGATGACGGCGTCGCGGTGCGTCTTGTTGTAGCGCGTCTGATTTCTCAGCGTCAGGTTGCGATTGACGTCGTGCTCGACGCGAGCCGTATAGCTGTTCTGCCGCGCCTTGTCGTAGTCGTAGCCGACGGTGCCGTAGAAGTTGCTCTGATCTACCGGCGCCGAGGCTCGCACCGTCGTCGGCGTGAGCGGCTCGTCGAGCCACGCCGCTCCAGGAATTCCGTAGTCGGGCAGGTTGTCCTGCCGCATGATCTGCGCGGCGAGCGTGACGCGCGTCGAGGTGCCCAGTCCCAGTGCCAGCGAAGGCGCGACGGCGCGACTCTCGAGCCTCACCTCGTCGCGACCGGGGACTCCCGAGTCCTGCCACAGCACGTTCAGACGGAATGCGCTCCGGCTCGCCCAACTGCCCTGGTGATCCATCGGCCGGCCCCAGTTCGCATCGGCCGACAGGCGCGACTGTTCGGCGGTGCCGCCGCTGAAGGTTGCCGAGTGCGAGGAGCCGGCCTGCGGCGCCTTGGTCTGCATGTTGACGTAGCCGGCGGCCGTACCGCGGCCGATGTCCGATCCGGTCGGACCAAGAAACACTTCCACCTGTTCGATGTTGAAGACGTCGCGCGAGATCAGACCGTCATCGCGGACGCCGTCGACGAACAGGCTGTTCGAGGCATTGAAGCCGCGCATGTTGAACATGTCGCCGGCGGTGTTCGATGATCCGCCGCCCTCGCCGGCTTGCAGCGTGATTCCAGGCACGTTGCGGAGCGCCTCGCTCAACGTCGTCGCGCCCTGCTCCTCCATGACCGTACGAGGGATCACGGCGATGGTCTGCGCGATGTCGCGCAGCGGCACGGAGTACTTCGGCGATTGCACTCCCGGCGCTGCCGCCGTCACCTCGACCGACTCGGACTGTCCGGCGATGTCGAGCACCGCGACGCCGGGCGCCGTGAATCTGAATGACAAGCTCGTCCCGGCGACAAGTTGCTCGAGCGCCTGCTCCACGGTGTAGAAACCCGACACACCGGGCGACTGAATCATCGCGAGCGACTCCATCGCGAGCGTCACCGTGACGCCCGAGGCCTGCTCGAATCGCTCGAGCAGATCGCCGAGCGGTCCAGACGCGATCGCATATCGCGCTCGCGTCGGCTGTACGGCACGGGCGCTCGCCGGTGTCTGCTGCGCCGGCTCCAGCTGTCTGGCCAGTGCCGGTACCGATGTCGAGGCCATGAATGCCGCGCCGAGCACGAACAGACGCGCAGTGCCGCGCCGGCGACGCCGACCGTTCCTGTCGGCTTTCTTGAAAGTCCGGTTCTTCACGAAGAAGTCTCCAGTGTCTGACTAGGCCGCTGAACTTTGTGTGGAAACCGGCTCGGCTCGATCCGAGGCACGACGTTTCATCCACGCGCGCCAGCGCCGCCACGCCAATGCCAGACCGGTCCACACCAGCACCACGCTTCCGGCGGTTGCGAGACCGGCGATTGTCTGTCCGGGGATGCCGAGCACCTCGCCGGTATGCGCGAAACGCGAGATGCTGCGCAGGCGGCGGCCAAGGCTCTGATCGTCGAACGCTTCGTAGGTGACGACCGCGCCCGTTGCGCGATCCAGGGTCAGCGTCGATCGCAATTGCGGCTGTCCGCCATCGCCCTTGTCGATGGCGAAGACCACCGGCCCGCGGTTCGATTCGGGCACGCGAACGTTGATGGTGCGCCAGCCATCGACATGCTGCTCGGCCCGTGACCACAGATTGTTCAGGCCGTCGAGCGACGGTGCAGCGCGCTCTTCACCGCGGCCGCCTCGGCCCGGGCCGCCTTCCCTTCCGCGAGCCGCGGGTGGCTCTTCGCCAACCGCACGATAGACGAGCGCGTTCGCCCATGGAAACGAGATCGGCAGTGCGGAGAGGACCACGATGAACAGCGGGACCGCCGACCAGACGCCAATCACGTTGTGCCAGTTGAAGTCGCGTGCCTTGCCACTCGCCTTCCCGTTGAACAACACCACCGCCCGGAGTTGGGCCCACGTCCACTTGCGCGGGAACCAGAGGTAGAACCCCGACACGACGATGAACAGGAAAACGAAGTTCGACCAGCCGGTGATGAAGCGGGCGACTGGCCTTCCCTCGCCCTCCACCGCCAGCCAGCGATGCCAGGCGCGCGTCTCGCTCATGAAGCGGCGCATGCCCTGGCTGCTCTCCCCGAGCCGGCGACCCGAGTAGGCGTCGAAATAGAGCGTCCGCTGCGGAACGGCGACCGATACTGGCGCGTCGACCGCGGAGCCCACCGTCAGCGCGGTCGGGGCGAGGTCCGGGTGCTGTTCGCGAATGGTCTGCAGCAGGGTTTCTACCGGCAGACGGTTCGCTCCGCCAGCCGGTACCTCCGAGCGGTAGTGGCTGTCGGACCAGGCAATCATTTGCCGTTCGTACGTGAGGATGACGCCGGTGACCGACATCAGGAGAATCACGATGCCGGCGGTAACACCCGCAACGAGGTGGGGCCAGAAGATAAGAGTCCGAAGTTTCATCGCCGCCTGCCTGGGTCGGCCGCCAGCCGGCCGAGACTGAGACTGAGTCTCACAATCAGGCAGCCAGTCTATGTCCGACCAAAAGGGTCCGTCAAGTACGGTTTGTTGGTAGGTGGGTTAGCGGACGCGCTGTCCCGCGGGCAGTGCGAAGTACCCGCGGCGCGCACGCACGAAGTACCCGCCGCTGCGAACGC
>Ga0075431_100002960_pt1 | contig 16439 bp, 14 predicted proteins | sample RhiMetdeltSRZDD5_FD_75297 | JGI IMG/M metagenome (GOLD analysis project Ga0075431, IMG submission 75297) | Populus rhizosphere microbial communities from Tennessee, USA - Rhizosphere MetaG P. deltoides SRZDD5 | ecosystem: Host-associated > Plants > Roots > Rhizosphere > Soil | place: USA... | reverse complement strand
CGAGCTCAGGGCCTTGAGCGGATCGCTCACGCGCGCCGTGGCATCGCTCGCGAGCCTGGACGAGGTCATGCGCCGTGAAGGTGGGGTGGAGGCCGCGCCAAACTTCGAGCCCCTCTTGACGACGTTAAAGAAGGCAGATTTCGTGCTGCGGGGGCGACTGGCCATCCACCCCGAAGCGACGCGTGTCGAGGCCAACGCGGACGGAGGAGTGGCTGGCGAGGGTGAGGAGGCAGGGGTGGGCGCCGTGATCGGCGTTGGCGGTATCAGATCTCGTGACGATGCCATTCGCACGCTAGACGCTGTTGCCGAGTTCTTCCGAAGGAACGAGCCGTCGAGTCCGATCCCGCTGTTTCTCGATCGCGCGAAGCGTCTCGTGTCGAAGGATTTTCTCGAAGTGTTGGCCGACGTCGCGCCCGATGCGCTTCCACAGGCGCGGTCCGCGGGCGGCTTGAAGGATTCGTAGCGAGTTCGAGTCGTGTGCCAGGAGGTGTATCGTGGCTAAGGCTAGTAGTCAGAAATTCATCGCCAGGAACCGCGCCCCACGCGTGCAGATTGAATATGACGTGGAGCTATATGGTTCTGAGAAGAAGATTCAGCTGCCGTTTGTCATGGGCGTGTTGGCCGATCTCTCGGGAAACCCGACAGAGCCGCTGCCTCCCGTTGCCGACCGCAAGTTCCTCGAGATCGACGTCGACAACTTCGACAGCCGGATGAAGGCGATGAAGCCGCGTGTGGCGTTCCAGGTGCCCAACACGCTCACCGGTGACGGCAACCTGAGTGTCGAGCTCACCTTCGAGAGCATGGACGACTTCTCGCCGGCGGCGGTCGCCCGCAAGGTCGATGCGCTCAACAAGCTGCTCGAGGCGCGACAGCAGCTGTCGAACCTGATCACCTATATGGACGGCAAGACCGGCGCCGAGGAACTGGTCGCCAAGCTCCTGCAGGATCCGGCGCTGCTCAAGACGCTCGCGTCGACGAAGAACGAAGAACCCGCCTCCTAAACGATTACCTAGCGGAGAACAGGCATGGCTGATCCAAAAACCCAGCAGGATGTGCAATCGGGTGCCGGCGCGCTCGAAGTCACCGATTTCGATTCTCTGCTGAAGAAAGAATTCAAGCCGAAGAGCGACGAGGCGAAAGAAGCTGTCGAGCGGGCAGTGCGCACGCTGGCCGAGCAGGCACTCTCGCAGACGTCTCTCATCAGCGCCGACGTCGTCAAGTCGATCGAGGCGATCATCGCGCAGCTCGATAAGAAGCTGACGGAGCAGATCAACCAGATCCTGCACCACGAGGATTTCCAAAAACTCGAGGGCGCCTGGCGCGGTTTGCACTATCTCGTCAACAACACCGAGACCGACGAGCAGCTCAAGATCCGGGTGATGAACATCAGCAAGCTGGATCTTGGGAAGACACTCAAGCGCTACAAGGGTACGGCGTGGGACCAGAGCCCGATCTTCAAGAATATCTACGAAGCCGAGTACGGCCAGTTCGGTGGCGAGCCCTTCGGCTGCCTGGTTGGCGACTACCACTTCGATCAGAGCCCTCCTGACGTTGAGCTGCTGGGGGAGATCGCCAGGACATCGGCTGCCGCGCATTGTCCGTTCATTGCCGGCGCGAGTCCAACCGTCATGCAGATGGGGTCGTGGCAGGAACTCGCCAACCCACGTGACCTGACGAAGATCTTCACGACGCCCGAGTACGCGGCCTGGCGATCGCTGCGTGAATCGGAGGACTCACGCTATATCGGCCTGGCGATGCCGCGCTTCCTGGCCAGACTGCCGTATGGCGCGAAGACCGATCCGGTCGAGGAGTTCGACTTCGAAGAAGACACCGGCGCCGCCGATCACACCCGCTACACGTGGGCGAACTCGGCGTATGCGATGGCAACCAACATCACACGCTCGTTCAAGATGTACGGGTGGTGTTCGCGCATTCGAGGCATCGAGTCTGGTGGCGCGGTCGAAGGTCTGCCGGTGCACACGTTCCCGACCGACGATGGCGGCGTTGACATGAAATGCCCGACCGAGATCGCGATCAGCGACCGGCGCGAGGCCGAGCTCGCCAAGAACGGTTTCATGCCGCTCGTGCACCGGAAGAATTCCGATTTCGCGGCATTCATCGGTGCGCAGTCGCTGCAGAAGCCGGCCGAGTACGACGATCCCGACGCCACAGCCAACGCAAACCTGGCGGCACGCCTGCCGTACATGTTCGCCTGCTGCCGCTTTGCGCATTACTTGAAATGCATCGTGCGCGACAAGATCGGCTCCTTCAAGGAGCGGAACGACATGCACCGGTGGTTGAACGAGTGGATCATGAATTACGTCGACGGAGATCCCGCGAATTCGTCCGAGACGACGAAGGCGCGCAAGCCGCTTGCCGCCGCGGAGGTCGTGGTGGAGGAGGTCGAGGGGAACCCAGGCTACTACTCGTCGAAGTTCTTCCTGCGCCCGCACTACCAGCTGGAAGGCCTGACGGTATCGCTGCGGCTCGTCTCGAAACTGCCATCGGCCAAGGCGGGCTAGACCGGGACCAAGGGGGTCAGACCCCTTCACACGTTGTCACATGTGAAGGGGTCTGACCCCGTCACCACATCCTGGACGTGCATTGTGGCTATCGCGGACATGTTCCTCAAGGTGCAAGGTGTCACTGGCGACGCCAGCGACGGCGACCACAAGGGCGAGATCGACATTGTGACCTGGTCGTGGGGCATGGAGTCCTCGCGCCAGGCCATAACCGGTTCGGCCAAGGGGCATGTCACGATTGACGAACTGCACATCGTCAAGCGTGTGGATCAAAGCTCGCCCACCCTCATGAGCTATCTGCGCACCAACAAGGTCGTGCCACAGGTTTCGCTCAGCGTGCGCAAGGCTGGCGATACCCCGCTCGAATACTTCAGGATCGAACTCACGAACGCCAGAATCACCGCGCTCAAGACGGAATCGAGCGGTGACGAGCTAATGGAGCACCTGGAAATCGGGTTCTCAAAGGTCAAAGTGATCTACACGCCGCAGGGCAAGACCGGCGGCACTGGCGGCGGGAAGGTGGAATTCGAAACCGACGCGCACGCGGGGGTCTGACCGCGCGGCGGTCGGTGCCGCCTGAGGCGATCTCGTCTGGAACTCGCTTGTGTTTGGTCGTTCGGGCGACGGCGAATCCTTCGGAGACGGGCGGCTGGGCGTGGTGCGGAAGCACCGAACACAAGCGAGGAGTGAGTACATGTCTCTGGAAGCCGCCGAACAAGCCGTACGCGACGGCGATCTGCAGGCCGCCTTGCGCCAGCTTCAGGATCAGATCAAACAGCAGCCGGCTCGCGCCGAGCTGCGCGTGTTCCTGTTTCAGTTGCTCTCGGTGATGGGGCAGTGGGAGCGGGCACTGACGCAGCTCAATGTCGCTGCCGATCTCGACGCCAAGACGCTCGCGATGGCCCAGATGTACCGCGAGGCGATCAAGTGTGAGGCGCTGCGCGCCGATGTCTTCGCGGGCAAGACGTCGCCCGTTGTGTTCGGACAGCCGGAGGAGTGGCTCGCGCTGCTTATTGAATCGATGCTGGTGCACGGGCGCGCGCGGGCGAGCGAGGCTCAGTCGCTGCGCGCGCGCGCATTCGAATCCGCGCCCACGACGACGGGATCGCTCGACGGTCAGGCGTTCGAATGGATTGCCGACGCAGACATGCGGCTCGGGCCGGTGTGCGAGGCGGTCATCAACGGTCGCTACTACTGGGTACCCTTCGAGCGGTTGGCGCGCATCGACATTGAGGCGCCGGTAGACTTGCGTGACGTGGTGTGGATGCCGGCGCATTTCGAGTTCGCGAATGGCGGTGACTCGGTTGGCGTCATTCCGACGCGCTACCCCGGATCCGAGAGCGCCGACGAGGCGGTGTTGGCGTTGGCGCGCAAGACGGTCTGGAGAGAGGATGCGCCCGAGGTGTTCTCCGGTATCGGGCAGCGAATCTTGACGACTGACAGAGGCGAGCATCCGATCATGGATGTACGAACCATCGTGCTGGGCAATGCCGCAACTGAAACTCCGGGAAGCGGGAATGCCTGAGCTCACACCACAGGAACGGCTTCAGCCAGCCCTCCTTGATCGACTCACGGACGAGGAACCCGAACGCCAGCAGGAGCCACGCGAGAATCGGGTGATGTCGAAGAGCCGTCTGCGCCAGGCAGTACTGCGCGACCTGGCGTGGCTGTTCAATACCACGCGCCTCGAATCGGGTGTCGACCTTGCCGATGTCCCGCACGCGCGCCGCTCGGTGATCAACTTCGGGCTTCCCGCGCTCTCGGGCCGGGCAGCCAATTCCATCGACGTGCACGAATTGGAGGGCGCGATCCGCGAAGCGATCGTCGAATTCGAGCCGCGCATCCTCGCCGGCACGCTGCAGGTGCGCGCCATCCTCGAGGCGAGCGCGCTCGACCATCACAACGTGATCGGGGTGGAGATCCACGGCCATCTCTGGGCGCAGCCGGTGCCTCTCGAACTGCTCGTCCGCACGGAAATCGACCTCGAGACGGGGAAGGTCGAGATGTCCGATCTGATGCCGTCGCGAGTCGTCTGATGGATCCCCGGCTGCTCCAGTACTACAACCTCGAGCTGCAGCACTTGCGCGAGATGGGCGCGGAGTTTGCCCTGCAGTTCCCCAAGATCGCGGCACGCCTGGGCATGAACGGCCTGGAAGTAGCAGATCCATACGTCGAGCGGTTGATCGAGGGCGTGGCGTTCCTCGCCTCGCGCGTGCAACTCAAGCTCGACGCCGAGTTCCCTCGATTCACGCAGGCGCTGCTCGAGATCGTACACCCCCACTACCTGGCGCCGACGCCGTCGATGCTGGTCGCGCAGCTGCGGCCGGACACCGGAGATCCCAGCCTGGCATCCGGTCTCAAGGTCGTGCCGCGCGGAAGCACGATGTTGGGAATCGCTGCCGGGGAGGACGCTACCGCGTGTGAGTTCCGAACGGCGCAGGACGTCACGCTTTGGCCGATTGAAGTCGTGTCGGCGAGCTACTTCACGTTCGCATCCGATTTGCCGCTGAATCGGCTCTCCGTCGCTCAGCGTATCAAGGGCGGCGTTCGCATTCGCCTCAGGAGCACTGCCGGGCTCAAGTTCGCGCAGGTCGCCCTCGATCGCCTGGTCTTCTACGTCTCCGGTCGCGACGATGTGGCGAACAAGCTCTGCGAGTTGTGCCTGGCGTCGCCGCTGGGGGTATTGGTGATACCGGGCAAGGGCCCGGTGAGCACGTATGAGTTCCTGCCTGCGTCGAGCGTGAGGCATGTGGGCTTTGCCGATACGCAGGCTCTGCTGCCGGTCACCGAGCGCTCGTTTCAGGGCTATCGGCTACTGCAGGAATACTTCTCGTTCCCGCATCGCTACCGCTTTCTCGAAATCTCTGGTCTCGCGCCGCCGGTGGCTCGCACGGGGGCGGACGAGATCGAGCTGGTTGTGCTGCTCGGCCGCGGCGACACGACGCTCGAGCGCGTCGTCGACGCGACCAACTTCGCGTTGTTTTGCACGCCGGCGATCAACCTCTTTCCCAAGCGTGTCGATCGCATCAACGTCAGCGACGGCGCCCACGAGTACCACGTGGTGCCGGATCGCACGAGGCCGCTCGACTTCGAGATCTATCAGGTCACTGCCTTGACCGGTCACGGAATCGGCTCGGATAGCGAGCAGCAGTTCCTGCCGTTCTATCAGTCATACAGCTCCCACCGCCGCCACGGTCACGCCGCGTACTACACCGTGCGCCGCGAGCCGCGCCTGCCGTCGACGACGCAGAAGAGAAGGGGGCCCCGATCGAGCTATATCGGAAGCGAGGTCTTTCTGTCGCTGGTGGATCCGACTCACGCCCCGTTCAGCGGCGACCTTCGGCAGTTGTCGGTCGAAGCCCTCTGCACGAATCGGGACCTGGTGCTCCAGATGCCGATGGGCGTCGGCAAGGGTGATTGCTCGCTCGACATCGCCGCACCGGTGACGAGCATCCGGGTGATCAGCGGCCCCAGCCGGCCGTACGCGCCGTTGGCAGACGGTTCTGCGGCCTGGCGCGCCATCAGCCATCTCTCTCTCAATTACCTGTCGCTCGTGAACTCGACAGGAGAGGAGGGCGCAACCGCATTGCGCGAGCTCCTGCAGCTCTACGCACTGCCGGCAGAAGAGGGTATGCGACGCCAGATCGATGGCATTCGATCGGTGAAAGTCGCGCGGGTGGTCCGCCGGCTTCGCGAGCCGGGGCCGCTGGCGTTCGGTCGAGGGCTCGAGATCGATGTCTCGGTGGACGAGCTCGCGTTCGAAGGGGCCAGCGCGTTCCTCCTCGGCTCGGTGCTCGATCGCTACTTTGCCCGGCATGTCTCGATGAACGCGTTCACCGAAACGGTCCTTCGATCAGAGGGTCGCGGTGAGATCAACCGATGGGTACCGCAATGGGGCGCGAGACCAACGCTCTAGCCGGCTTGACCGGCTCGATTGCTGACAAATGAGTGAGCTATTCCCGGGTCAAGACGGCTCGCCCCGCGAAGGGCACCCCATCGCGCACAGTCCGCGCGATACGGACCCCGGCGCGGGGCCAGAAGACACTGTGACGAGCGAGGCGCTCCGAGGCAGAGCCTCGCTAGAGTTCCTCTCGTTGGTGGCGGCAGCACCCTATCAGTACGACTTTTATCAGGTGCTGAGGCGCCTCGAATGTCTCCACGACGATAAGCCGCGCCTTGGTCGCGCCCTGCGTCCCATCGATGAACCGGTCAGGCTCGGTCAGGATCCTGACCTGTCTTTTGCGCCCGCGCCGCTCGCCTCGTGCGATCTGCAAGCGCGGCCACCCCGAGTGCAAGTACGACTCTTCGGCTTGCTGGGGCCGAACGGACCCTTGCCGCTGCACATCACGGAGTACGCGCGCGAGCGGCTCCGGAATGCCGGCGATCCGACGCTCAGTCGTTTCCTTGATCTGTTTCATCATCGGTTTCTGTCGTTTCTCTATCAGGCGTGGGCCCAGGCGCAGCCGCACGTCAATCTGGATCGGCCGGAGAACGATCGCTTCGCGGTGTACGTGGGCGCCTTCCTGGGGGCGGCGCCGTCCTCGCTTCGTCATCGCGACGGCGTGCCGGATGAAGCGAAGTTCTTTCACGTTGGCATGCTCGTGCGCTCGGTTCGCAACGCCGAAGGGCTCGCGGCGATTCTGCGGGACTACTTCGACGTGCCGGTCGCGATCGAGGAGTTCGTCGGCCACTGGTTGGCGCTCGCCGTGTCCGAGCGCACGTGTCTCGGGCGTGATGATGCCGTGCTTGGCGCAGGGGCGGTGCTCGGTGAACGCGTCTGGGATCGGCAGTCGAAGTTTCGGGTCAGGCTTGGCCCACTGGGGTTTGACGAGTACGCGAATTTTCTTCCCGGGCAGACGCCGCTGGCGGAAACGGTGGATTGGGTGCGGCTCTACCTGGGGTTCGAGCTCGATTGGGATCTGCACCTGGTCTTGCGCCGCGACGAGGTGCCCCGCCTGCAGTTGAAGAGCGCTGATGCGGTACTCCCGGGTAAGGGTCGGTTGGGATGGACTACGTGGTTGGGTTCGCGTCGAGCGGATCTCGACGCGGATGACTTGTGCCTGGACGCGGAAGCGTCCATCGGTCGATGCGGAGTGTCAGCATCATGAGTGAAATCAGTCGAACCGCGCTCTTCGGCAAGCTCAATAGCCTCGCCTACAAAGCCATCGAGGGCGCCACCGTTTTCTGCAAGCTGCGGGGCAATCCGTACGTCGAGCTGGTCCACTGGATACAGCAGATTCTCCAGACCCCGGACTCCGACCTTCATCGCATCGTCCGCCACTTCGAGCTCGATTCGTCGAGGCTGGCCAAGGACGTCACCGATGCGCTCGACAGGTTGCCACGTGGGGCGACATCGATTTCTGACCTGTCTCCACACGTGGAGAACGCGGTCGAGCGCGGCTGGGTGTACGCCACGCTGATGTTCAGCGACAGTCGCGTGCGCAGCGGGCACCTCGTCATCGGGATGTTGAAAACGCCCTCGCTGCGCAATGCCCTGATCGCGATCTCGCGGCAGTTCGAAAAACTGAGCGCTGACAGGCTGACCGAGGACCTCGCGCGAATCGTCAATGGCTCGCCCGAAGATCAACTGGCAGCCGCCGACGGCACGACGAACGCGGCGCCCGGCGACGCGAGCGGGGCGATGGCCCCGGCACAGATGGGGAAGCAGGAGGCGCTGAAACGCTTCGCCACTGACCTGACGGAACGGGCGCGCAAGGGGCAGATCGATCCGATCAGCGGCCGCGACGAAGAGATTCGGCAGATCGTCGACATCCTGATGCGGCGACGCCAGAACAACCCGATCCTGACCGGCGAGGCCGGCGTAGGGAAGACGGCGGTCGTCGAAGGCTTTGCCATCCGGCTGGTGCGCGGTGACGTGCCGCCGCCCCTCCAGAACGTGTCGCTCTATACCCTCGATATCGGGCTGCTGCAGGCCGGCGCGAGCATGAAGGGGGAGTTCGAGAATCGCCTGCGCCAGGTGATCGACGAAGTCCAGGCGTCGCCCAAGCCAATCATTCTCTTCGTGGACGAGGCTCACACGCTGATCGGAGCCGGAGGCGCCGCGGGCACGGGTGATGCCGCGAACCTGTTGAAGCCGGCGCTGGCGCGCGGCACGTTGCGAACGATCGCCGCGACCACGTGGGCAGAGTACAAGAAGCATATCGAGAAGGATCCGGCGCTGACGAGGCGCTTCCAGGTCGTGCAAGTCGAGGAGCCGACCGAGGACAAGGCCATCCTCATGGTCCGGGGCGTCGCCTCGGTGCTCGAGAAGCATCATCGCGTACAGGTCCTTGACGAGGCGCTCGAGGCGGCGGTCCGCCTGTCGCATCGCTACATCCCCGCGCGCCAGCTTCCGGACAAGGCCGTGAGTCTGCTCGACACTGCGTGCGCGCGTGTCGCGATCAGCCAGCATGCGGTGCCGCCACAGCTCGAGGACTGCCGCCGCGCGATCGAGGCGCTCGAAACTGAGCTCGAGATCATCGGGCGTGAGGAAGCGGTCGGTGTCAACGCCACCGAGCGGCGGAAGAGCGCCGAAGAAAAACTCGCGGTGGAGCAACGTCGGCGTGAGGAGCTGGAAGCGCGCTGGCAGGCGGAGAAGGAGGTCGTCGAGCGCGTGCTCGCGATTCGAGCGGCGCTGCGCAAGGGCGCCGAGAAGATCGAGGGCACGGGCAGCGCTCTCGAGCAGGCAGCGACCGCGCAGCAGGCCACCGCGCAGGTTCCGCTCGTTCAGCCGGCCGGGCCGGAAGAGCGTCAGGCGCTGCTGAACGAACTGTCGGTTCTGCAGGCCCGGCTGGCGGAGCTGCAAGGTGAGTCTCCACTCATTCTGCCGAGCGTCGACGAGCAGGCAGTGGCCTCCGTGGTTCAGGATTGGACCGGCGTTCCCGTCGGGCGCATGGTCAAGAACGAGATCGAGGCGGTCCTCAACCTGGCCGAGACGCTGAATCAGCGCGTCATCGGCCAGCGCCACGCCCTCGAGATGATCGCGAAACGCATCCAGACCTCGCGCGCCAAGCTGGATAACCCAAACAAGCCAATCGGTGTCTTCATGCTGTGCGGGCCTTCCGGCGTGGGCAAGACGGAGACCGCGCTCACCGTCGCCGAGGCGCTCTACGGCGGCGAGCAGAACGTCATCACCATCAACATGAGCGAGTTCCAGGAGGCGCACACCGTCTCGACGCTCAAGGGCTCGCCACCCGGGTACGTCGGTTACGGCGAGGGAGGCGTGCTGACCGAGGCAGTCCGGCGGCGGCCATACAGCGTGGTGCTGCTGGACGAAGTCGAGAAGGCGCACTCCGACGTCCACGAGCTGTTCTTCCAGGTCTTCGACAAGGGATGGATGGAGGATGGCGAAGGGCGTCGCATCGACTTCAAGAACACCATCATCCTGCTCACGTCCAACGTCGGGACCGAGTTGATCATGAACATGTGCAAGGACCCGGAGCTGTTGCCGGAGCCCGAAGGCATCGCGAAAGGATTGCGAGAGCCGCTGCTCAAGAAGTTCCCGGCGGCGCTGCTCGGCCGCCTGGTCGTGATTCCGTACTATCCCTTAGGCGACGAGATGCTGGCCAACATCGTCCGGCTGCAATTGGGCCGGATCAAGAAACGGGTGGGGGAGCATCACCGGATTCCGTTCAATTACGATGACGAGGCCGTTAAGTTGATTGTGAGCCGCTGTACCGAGGTCGAGAGCGGCGGGCGTATGATCGACGCCATTCTCACAAACACGGTATTGCCGGCGATCAGCCGGGAATTCCTGATGCGCACCATGGCGGGCACACCCATTGGCGGTGTGCGCCTGGGGGTGGCGGAGGGTGATTTTGCGTACCGCTTCGAATAAGTCCGGTGGTCGGAGGCTGGCATGGCGCGGTTGATGGAAATCTCGACGCCGCTCGGCTCCGACGTGCTGCTGTTTCACGGCATGCACGCGCGGGAAGAGCTCAGTCGCCTGAGCGAGTTCCACATCAACCTGCTCAGTGAAAAGGACAGCATCAACGCCGACGACATCCTGGGCAAGGCCGTGAGCGTGGCGTTGGAGCTGCCCAAAGACGGGATCCGCTATTACAACGGCTATGTGACGCGGTTCTCGGCCGGCGGCACCGTGGGCCGGTATCATCGCTATCGCGCCGAGGTGCGGCCGTGGCTCTGGTTTCTGAGCCGGACGTCCGACTGCCGGATCTTCCAGGAGATGACGGTCCCCGACATCATCAAGAAGGTGTTCGCGGACCACAAGATGGCCGACTTCTCGATGGAGCTGACCGGCTCCTACAAGACGTGGACCTACTGCGTGCAGTACCGGGAGACCGACCTCAATTTCGTGAGCCGCTTGATGGAGGAAGAGGGCATCTACTACTACTTCCGCCACACCAAGGGGCACGACACGCTGGTCGTGACCGATTCGTCGAGCAAGCACAAGCCCTTCAGCGGCTGCGAGAAGGTGCCGTTCATCGCGCCCGAGAAGGGCGCGCGGCCAGACGTCGATCACATCGTCAGCTGGGACTTCTCGCGCGAGGTTCAACCGGGCGTCTACGCGCAGGACGACTATGACTTCGAGCGCCCGAGCGTCGAAATCAAGACGCGGAAGGTGCTGACGCGCTCGTACACGCCGAGCGATTACGAGATGTTCGACTATCCCGGGCGCTACCTTCAGAGCGCCGATGGCCAGCAACTCGCGTCGGTGCGCATCGACGAGTACGGGAGTCAGTTCGAGACGGCGAATGCGGTTACCAACGCGCGCGGCCTGTCGGTCGGTTGTTCGCTGAACGTCTATGGCTGTCCGCGGGCCGATCAGAACCGCGAGTATCTCGTGCTGTTGGCCGAGTACGACCTCGAATACGGCGAATACGAGTCCGTGCCGCAGCCCGAAGGCGCGGACTATACATGCAGCTTCGTCGCCATGTCGACGAAGCAGCAGTTTCGCCCGCGGCGGCTCACGCCCAAACCGTTCGTACAAGGACCACAGACGGCGATGGTCGTCGGGCCAGGAGGAGACGAGATCTACACGGACAAGTACGGCCGCGTGAAGGTGCAGTTCCATTGGGACCGCTACGGCAAACAAGACCAGAACAGCTCGTGCTGGGTCCGCGTGTCGAGCCCGTGGGCCGGCAAGGCCTGGGGTGGGATCTCGATCCCGCGCATCGGCCAGGAAGTCGTCGTTGATTTTCTCGAAGGGGATCCCGATCAGCCGATCATCATCGGGCGCGTGTACAACGCCGAGCAGATGCCGCCGTACGCGCTGCCGGGGAACATGACGCAGTCCGGCATGAAGACCCGCAGCTCCAAAGGGGGCGGTCCCGACAACTTCAACGAGATTCGCTTCGAGGACCTCAAGGGGTCCGAGCAGCTGTTCATTCACGCCGAGAAGAACCAGGACATCGAGGTCGAGAAGGACGAGACCCACTGGGTGGGGCACGACAGAAAAAAGAAGGTCGACCACGACGAGACAGTACTCATCGGCCACGATCGCGTCATGACCGTCAAGCACGACAAGTCGGAGCAGGTGGACAACAACAAGACCATCGTAGTCGGTCAGTCACATACAGAGTCGATCGGCAGCGCCATGTCCGTCAGTGTCGGCGGGTCGCTGACGGAGACTGTCGCGATGAACTATGCCGAGACCGTCGGCGTTGCGATGGAACTGACCGTCGGAGGTGCGCTCGCGATCACCGTCGGCGCTGCAATGGCCGAATCAGTTGGTGGCGCCAAGGTGGAGACGATTGGTGCCGCAAAATCCGAGAACATCGGAGGAAGTCGTTCTCTCAACATCGGCGGTGATGCGTCTGACAAGATCGGCAAGAGCCGCAACTTGACTGTGGCAAAGGACGACAAGGTCTCGGTCGGGGGGCAGAACAAGATCTCTGTAACGAAGGAGTACGTCCTCAACGCCAAGAAGATTCAGCTCGTTGGCGAGGATGAGGTCCATCTCAAGTGCGGATCCGCCGAGGTGCTCTTGAAGTCGAACGGCGACATCACGATCAAGGGCAACAAAATCAACATCAAGGGTAGCGGCGACGTGATTATCAAGGGCAGCAAGATCGCGGAGAACTGAATATGAGCATCGCAACCGTTAGAGATCGGCAGCACGCGAGCGTCCCGATTCCCGTGGTGCCATGGCCCATCGTCGGCACGCTGTGCGTTGTGACGCCCGAAGGGGTGCCTTTCGTCGACTATCCGGGCAATGCTTGCGGGCCCTTGCCGGCGCGCGTCATAAGCACAGTGGACGCGGCGACGTGTGTGCCGGGTGTGGACGTGGTGTTGCTGTTCGAGGATCAGGATGCGCAACGGCCGGTGGTCGCTGGCGTCGTCTCCGATCGGGTGCCACCAGCGACCAAACCTTCAGTGGCAGTGAACCGCACTGATCAGGATGTGGTCATCGATGGCCGGCGGTTGGTGCTGGAAGGACACGATGAGATCGTGTTGCGCTGCGGCCGAGGCTCGATCACGCTCACGGCGAACGGAAAAATCATTCTTAAGGGAACAGAACTGGTCAGCCGGTCGTCCGGCGCGAACAAGATCAGGGGTGCGGTAGTCAACATCAACTAGAACGGCATCGAGCACTGGCGGGCAGAGTGAATGAAGCCATGGAGTGAACGCCATGAGCGTCACGGTTTCGGTTAACAATCTCACCGTTGTTCACGCGAGCAGCAACGGGACGACGATCGCGTTTCCAGACGTCTGCAAGACGCCGAGCCCAGGCGGACCCATCCCGATCCCCTACCCCAACGTCGCGAAGTCGTCGGACACCGCAAAGGGAGCGTCGACTGTCAAGTGCGATGGGAATCCCGTCTGTGTGAAGGACTCGAATTTCAGCATGAGTACCGGTGATGAGGCGGGGAGTGCGGGCGGCGGCGTCGTGTCGAATAAGATCAAGGGCAAGGCCGAGTTCGTCAACTTCTCGTTCGACGTGAAGTTCGAGGGGAAGAACGTCCCCCGCGCGCTCGATCTGATGCTCCACAACGACAAGAACACGCCTCCGTTTCCATTACTGCAAGGGCCAGCGATGGCGATGCCTCCCACGTGCGACGAAAACTGCTGGATGTGTAAGGACCCGTTGTGACCTCTTTTGTAGTGACCGCGATCGGCATGACGACGAGTCTGGGACTTGACAGCGCCGATGCCTGTGCGGCGGCGCGTGCCGGACTCGTACGTCTGACCGACGTCGATACACTTAACGCCACGATCGAGCCGGCGATGGCGAAGGAAGACTTGGACGGCATACCTCCATTCGCGGGGCACATGGCTCCGGTCGTCGGGTCGGGATGCGCCGGCCTCGCGAAGCTGCTCGCGCTGTCGCGGCCGGCCCTGACGGAACTCGTTGGGAAGATGCGCCGTACACCGGAAGGCGTGGGCCGGACCGGCTTGTGCGTCAACGTGTCCGACGCCTTTGTCGAGAGCCGGTTTGCGGAGGAGCCCGAAGGCTTCGATGAAGAGGTGCCGCCAACCTACGCCGAGCGCTGGGCACGAACCGTGGCCGCGTTTCCGGACCGCCTGCGCGCATTGTGTGACCTGGACGTCCCGCGAGAGGCGCTGGTTGTATTCGCGGGGGGGCATGTCGGCATCATGGCCATGCTGCGTCACGGTGCCCAGTTGATTCGGAGTGGTGCTGTCGACCGCTGTATCGTTGGAGCTGTCGACAGCTGCTTCGATCCGATCGCGCTCCGCGCGTACGCCACGGCGGGCATTCTGAAGTCTGCGGCCAATCCCGTGGGGTTCTTCCCCGGGGAGGCGGGAGCCTATTTCTTGTTAGAGCCGGAGACGGCGATGAGCGCGCGTGCTGCGATTCGTATCAGCGCCACGGCTTTGTCGAGCGATCATCCGTCATTGAGTACCGAGGCCGTCCCGTGTGGCCGCGGAATCAGTGATGCCGTGGCGGAGGTGGTTGGTCGTGACACCGACGCGAAAGCCTTTCCGGCGCTCTTTATTGCCGATCTGAACGGTACCGAGGGCCGCGCACTCGATTGGGGTCACGCGTTGGTTCGACTGCGCTCGATGTTCGGCGAGCCGACGTTCGATGTGTGGCTTCCAGCGCAGTCGTTCGGCGAGACCGGCGCGGCAGCCGGGGCCCTCGCCGTCTGCATGGCGCATCGAGCGGTCGAGCGCGGCTACTTTCCGGCTTCGGCGGCAGTTGTGACGCTGGCGTCCGAGGATGGTCGAAGGGGGGCCATGCTCCTCGAGGACGTCCGGCGTTGAGTGCGTGAAGGAGATCGGGTTCTATGGCGGGCGGTAAGAAGGAGCACGTTGACAAGGTTCGCGAATCGAAATTCAACCGACAGCGGTGTGAAACGGCCGAACTCCGCAGTAATAACGGTAAGGACGGCTACGTGTTCAACAACACCGTGGCCAGCGGTGCAAGCGCGGGAACGGTGAACGCGGCCGGGCAGTGCGAGTTCCATCATGTCCTGCCGATCACGTCATTGCAGGACGCGAAGATTCTTGAGGACAAGCCCACGGACAAGCAGAAGGAATTTCTCCACAAGTGCATGGCGACAACGAACTGGAACATTAACAAGCAGCCCAACCTAATCGGGCTGCCAACGAAGCGTCCGTTCGAACAGGCCGACCGCCGTGTGGCACACAAGAAGAAGGACAAGCGCCTGACGCTGACGCAGATCTTCGCGTTGAAGGCAGCGTCCGGTGAGTTCGGCGCACTCCCGAACCTCCCCTGTCATCTCAATGACCACCCGGACTATACGGACGAGGTCATCAAAGATCTCGACAAGAATCTCTGGCCGGATCTGCTGAAGGAGTCCAAGAACTGCGAAGACAAGGGTAAGAACATCAGGTCGCTGCTCCAGGGGTTCAGCAGGGACTGGAAGTCTTGGCTCAAGACTAGAGGGACAGACCAAGGGGGCGCCGCCGACTGCTGGTTGAACCGCGAAACGCCGCAGAAGCGCAACGTGTGGTACATACCGCTCTCGATGGCTAAAACGCCGCGAAAGGCTGATCCGCCTCCGAATATCTACAAGGCCACCGGATCAACGCAGGACTGGCTCGAGACGATGTTCGGGGCTGTGAAGTGACGATTCTCATCTGACGACGAGGCCAAATCGATGTCCTACCTTCTCTGGTCGGCTCACACGGAGCCAGGGCACTGCGTGCTTGCGTCTACGATCATCGATGACGTGGACAGGCTACATCTCGGTGAGGCCGTTCCGGCCGATTTCGGCCAGCCCATCGAGTATCCGATGAACGACTTGTTCCCTGATGATATCGAGTTGAGCGACAACTACGAGCGCGCTGGACAGATTGTGATCTCAAAGCGTCTCAAAGAGGCTGTCGAGAAAGGACTCAAGAATCACCATCTGCAATTTCTGCCCGTCACTATCCGCAATCACAAGGGACGTGTGGCATCGAAGGACTACTTTCTCTTGCATTCACAGGACATGTGCGACTGTATCGACCAGAAGAAGTCGAAGGTCAGGTGGAGTCCTCTCAACAAGAAAAAGATCATTCGCTGCGAGTCACTCGTCATAAAGCCCGATGCAGTGCCGAAGAGTCTCTCTCTGTTTCGTCTGGAGCACTGGGGCTCGAACATCGTGGTGTCGAAGGCTTTTGCAGACTCGTTGTTGAAGCAGAAATTCGTCGGTCTCAGCTTCGTCGAGCCATCGAAATACAACGGGATGTGACGGGGTGCAATCTCTGCAGCAGGGTCTGACGGCATGGATATCGACACGGTAACGACTCTCGTGGTCGAGGAGACCCGTACGCGGATGGCGCAGCTCATTGCTCCCGTTCCCGTCCGCAACAAGGCGGACAACCTGCGGCGTCTCTGCCGCCTCTTTCAGGCGCTGGGTATCTGCAAGCTCATCTCGACGGCGGATGTCGATGGATTTCGCACGAACCTGATTCGCGGGGCACAGGCGCGCAGGTACTATCTGCGGAAGTCCCGTGAGGAGAACAGCCTCGACGACCGGTTTCTCG
>Ga0075431_100002953_pt1 | contig 16460 bp, 17 predicted proteins | sample RhiMetdeltSRZDD5_FD_75297 | JGI IMG/M metagenome (GOLD analysis project Ga0075431, IMG submission 75297) | Populus rhizosphere microbial communities from Tennessee, USA - Rhizosphere MetaG P. deltoides SRZDD5 | ecosystem: Host-associated > Plants > Roots > Rhizosphere > Soil | place: USA... | reverse complement strand
GACGAGCGGCGCAAGCGGGCCCTTCCTGCCCTGCCGCGGAAGATCGGCGTCGTGACCTCCCTCGATGGCGCGGCGATCCGCGACGTTCTCAAGGTGCTTGGCCGCCGCTACGCGAACGCCCACGTGATCATCCGTCCGACGCGCGTGCAGGGCGAAGGCGCGGCACTGGACATCGCCCGCGGACTCTCCGCCATCGCTCGCGTCGGCGGTGTGGACGTCATCATCGTCGGCCGCGGCGGCGGGTCGCTCGAAGACCTCTGGGCCTTCAACGAAGAAGTCGTGGCGCGCGCGATTGCCGGTTGTCCCGTGCCGACGATTTCCGCGGTCGGCCATGAGACCGATGTCACGATCGCCGACTTCGTCGCCGACGTTCGCGCTCCCACACCATCAGCGGCCGCCGAGATGGTCGTGGCGCGCCAGGATGACTTCGTCGCCCGCATCGACCGTCTGACGCGTCGCGTGGGTGCCGCCATGGCGGCGCGACGGCATCGTCTCGAGTCACGGCTGCGCACGCTGGAGGCGCGGTCGGGGCTCGCCGGTACGCGCGGACGTCTCGCCATGCGCGGGCGTCATGTCGCCGAGCTCACGCACGAGCTCGGTCGCGCCATGCGCGGCGGGTTGTCGCGGCGCGAGCGACGTTACCAGCATTTACGGTTGACGCTCGAAACCTTCGACCTGCGGCGCCGGCTCGCCGGCGTGCGCACGCGGCTGGTTGCCGGAGAAGGCAAACTCGCCTCGGCCATCGATCGACGCCGTCACGCGTGGCAGTCGCAACTCGGCGCGGTCGCCGCCAAGCTCGAGAGCCTCAGCCCGCTCGCCGTCCTCGCCCGGGGCTATGCTGTCTGTTGGAACGGCGATCGCACCGCGGTGATTCGCGACGCGGCAAGCGTCGACGTCGGCGATTCGGTGACCGTCACGCTGCAGCATGGCGAGCTGGCGTGCGAGGTCACCGATCGGAGACCCGAGAGTTCGTAGAGGCAGGGTCCTGGACCCGCCGGACCGGAGACAGTAGCACTGTGGATTCAACGATCAAGGACTTCGAGGCTGCGATCGCCGAGCTGGAGACGATCGTCAAGAAGCTCGAAGAGGGTGACCTGCCCCTCGAGTCGTCGCTGCAGCTCTACGAGCGCGGGGTGCACCTCTCGCGCTACTGCCACGCGCGTCTCGAAGAGGCCGAGCGGCGCATCGAGATCCTGAACGAGCGGGGGCAGCTCAAACCGGCGCCGGCGGCGCTGGCCTCTGACGATGAGTCGAAGGTTTGACGGCGACCGAGCTCACCGCCTATCTGGATGCGCGCCTCGCTGAGGTCGAAGCCGCACTCACGTCGATCCTCCCACCCAGGCCCGACTGCCCTCCCGTCGTGTTCGAGGCGATGCAGTACAGCCTCATGGCCGGCGGCAAACGTCTGCGTCCGATTCTGTGTCTGGCGAGCGCCGACGCTGTGGGTGGCGATCGATCGCTGGCGATGCCCGCCGCGTGCGCCATCGAATTGATCCATACCTACTCGCTGATCCACGACGACCTGCCGGCCATGGACGATGACACGATGCGGCGCGGACGGCCGACGCTGCACGTCGTGGCGGGAGAAGGGATGGCCATTCTCGCCGGCGACGGGTTGCTCACCGAGGCGTTTCACGTGCTGGCGCGTGAGCCACGCACGACCAACCCCGATCTCGTCGCGCGAAAGCTTCATGTCATCGAGACGATCGCCGGCGCGGCCGGCGCGGTCGGGATGGTCGGCGGACAAGCGCTCGATCTCGCATCGGTCACACCTGATCGATCGGGCCAGATGCCGGCGCCACTCGACGCCACGGCCCTCGAGACCATGCACAGCAAGAAGACCGGCGCGCTGATTCGAGCCTCAGCGAAGGCGGGCGCCATCATGGGTGGCGGCACCGCTGCGCACGTGGATGCCATCGATCGCGCCGCGGGCGAGTTCGGGCTCGCGTTTCAGATCGTCGACGACATCCTCGACGTGGAGGGGGCGTCGGCGGATCTCGGCAAGACGGCTGGTAAAGACGCCGCAGCCGGCAAGCCGACGTACCCGCAGCTGTACGGTCTCGACGCCTCGCGCCGGATGGCGCGCGAGTGTCTGGCCCGCGCCGAACACGTCCTCGCCGGCGCGAACGTGGCCGACGCACGCCTGCTCGGCATCGGCCGCTGGATCGTTGAACGATCGAGATGAAGTGCGAAGTGGAAAGTGGAAAGTGCAAAGTAAGTTGGCAAGTGGCAGGCGCGAAGTCTCCCGAAGAAGCCACTTTGCACTTTACACTTTGAACTTCGAACTTGCGCATACGCCTTGATCAATTACTGCTCGATCGGAAACTGGCGCCGTCGCGCGAGCGCGCCCGGGCGCTGGTCATCGCCGGGCAGGTGACCGTGGACGGGCGGGCGGTGACCAAAGCGGGCACTGCCGTGGACGACTCGGCGGAGGTCGCGCTGATCGCGCCCGATCACCCGTACGTCGGCCGCGGCGGTCTCAAGCTCGCGCACGCACTCGACACGTTTCACATCCCGGTTGCCGGCCGCGAGTGCCTCGACATCGGCGCCTCCACCGGCGGTTTCACCGACGTCATGCTGCAGCGCGGCGCCGCGCGTGTCGTTGCACTCGACGTCGGTCATGGGCAGCTGGACTGGCGGCTGCGAAACGATCCGCGCGTCGTCGTCCTCGAGCACGTCAACGCACGCGCGCTCACGCTCGACCTGCTGCCGGGGAAAGTCGATCTGATCTCGATCGACGTGTCGTTCATCTCGCTGGCGCGCATTCTTCCAGTCGTGCCTCCTCTGCTGCGGCCCGGCGCGGATGTCGTCGCGCTCGTCAAGCCGCAGTTCGAGGCCGGACGCGGCGAGGTGCGCAAGGGAATCATTCGCGATCCGGACATTCATGCGCGCGTGCTCGACGAGGTTGCAGCGGCGGGCGCTGAGGTAGGATTGACGCGCGTGGCGTCCACCTCGTCGCCCATCACGGGCCAGAAGGGCAACGTCGAGTTCCTCGTCCACTTCCGCGCGTCATGAACCAGGCACACATCACCCGCGTCGGCATCGTCGCCAAGACCGGTCTGGTTGCAGCGGCCGATCACCTGCACCGCCTCGCCCGCTGGCTTCGCGATCGCCAGCTGCAGGTGGCCTTTGAAAGCGACACGGCGGCGCTCGCCGGCGATACGGGCGGCGCCGCCACATATTCGCGCGACACACTGCCATCCGAAGTCGATCTCGTCGTCGTGATGGGCGGCGACGGCACGCTGCTCAGCATGGCGACGCGAACGGCACATTCCGGCCGCGACGTCCCCATCCTCGGCGTCAACTTCGGCAGCCTCGGATTCCTGACCGAGACGCGGATCGACGAACTGTATACGGTGCTCGAGTCGGTCCTGAACGGCACCGCAACGTTCGACGATCGAGCCATGCTCGCCGCCGACGCGTACCGGACCCGCGAACACTTCGACGCGCGCATCGTCCTCAACGACGTCGTCTTCACGAAGGCCGCGCTGTCGCGCATCATCGAGCTGTCGGTCGCGGTCGGCAGCGGGCTGATGATGAAGGTCAAGGCCGATGGACTGATCATCGCGAGCGCGACCGGATCGACCGCGTACAATCTGGCCGCGGGTGGCCCGATCATTCATCCGAGAGCCGATGCCATCGTGCTGACGCCGATCGCCCCGCACACGCTGACCAACCGGCCGATCATCGTGCCGGGGAGCGAAATCATCGAAGTGCGGCCGCAAGTACAGGGCACGCTGGACGAGATCTTCGTCACCTACGACGGGCAGGCCGGGTATCCACTGCAACAGGGCGACGTCGTACGCGTCCGGCGATCGGAGCGAACGCTACGGTTGGTCAAGGCGCCGCGCAGCTACTTCGAGTTGCTGCGCGAGAAGTTGAAGTGGGGCGAACGCGGCGGCCGCGAGTAACGTGGGGGCCGTCTTCAGGCGGCACCGAGGAGTCAATGATGTTTCGACGACTGGCATTCACGGTTGCCGCGCTTGCCGTGGCCGTGCTCACGCTGACAGCCGCGCAGCCGCGTCCACCTGCCGTCAAGAGCGTGCGGCTCTACGTGTTCGAGAACGGCTCGATCCGTGGACTGGATCCCAAGCTGTTCAACTTCACGCGCGAGGAACTGAAAGAGGTGGACTTCACGAACACCTCGTACCTCGTCGTCCATCCACGAGGAACGCTGATGTTCGACGCCGGCGCCATCGAGGACAGTCACTTCAAGGGCGCCGGCCCGGTGACTGAAGGAATCTTGACGGCGACCAAGCCGCTGCTGCCGCAACTGGCATCCGCGGGCTACAAGCCATCGGACGTCACCTACTTCGCGATGTCGCACTATCACTCCGACCACACGGCGAACGCGAATGCGTTTGCCGGCGCGACATGGATCGTGCAGAAGGCGGAACGCGACTTCATGTTCTCGGACAACCCGCAGGGGATCATTCAGCCGGCACACTACAGCGCCTTGAAGGACACGAAAACCAAGCTACTGAACAACGAGGATTTCGACGTCTTCGGCGATGGGACAGTCGTCGTGAAAACGGCGCCGGGACACACGCCGGGCCATCAAGTGCTGTTCGTGAAGCTGCCGAAGACCGGTCCCGTGCTGCTCGCCGGCGACCTCTATCACTATCCCGAAGAGCGGACCACCGGGCGCATTCCGACCTTCGAGTTCAACGCCGAACAGTCCAAAGCGTCGCGCGCAGCCATCGAAGGCTTCATCAAGCAGGCTGGCGCGCAGCTGTGGATCGAGCACGACATCGCCACGCACGCGAAGCTGCCCAAGCCGCCCGCATTCGTGGAATAGGGGACGTCTCGTAGGGCTGTGTCGTAGGGGCCGGTGTCGTAGGGGCCGATGTCGTAGGGGCCGATGTCGTAGGGGCCGCCTTTAGGCGGCCCGCTCCTCACGGCGTCTGATCCGCGAGCTGCAGCAGGCGAGAGCTGATCTTCAGTCCCGCGTCTTCGGCGCTCTTGTTGTTGATTTGCAGGCGCAGGCGATCGTCGGCTCTGAACAGGCGCACGATCCCACCCTCACGCAGGAAGGCCGTCGTCTCGCCAACCGTCAGAACCGGCTTGCGGCGCGCCCATCGCAACAGCATCGTCGACCTGACGTCTTCACGAACGCCGACGAACAACATCTGACAGCCGCACGTCTCGTCCGAGTCGACGAGGCGCCGGACCATTACCTCGCGGTTGTTCAGCTTGCGGCCGCGTGCAGCAGCGATGAGTGTCTGGCTGAACTCCTCGTCTGCCGCAACAGCGATCACGAAGCGATCGTTCATCGACGTGGCCGGCCAGTCGACGAACAATGCCACCTTGAGCAGCGCCGCCGCCTTGACCAGCCCCTCGTCCAACTGCGCGTACAGGTGTACTCGACTGATGACCCCGACCAGGACCGCCATCAGCAAGCAGACCGTACGCATCGGCCTGCTCAGTTCCACTAGAACCTCGCGATGATACGCACGCGCGCGGTACGCCCATCCTGCCTGATGGCCCGCTGCGCGTGCTCCTCAGCGCCGGGATCCGCATATCCCGTGTCGAGCACGTTGTACACCCCGAGCTCGAGGTCCAGTTTCTTGCTCAGCGATGTCGTCGCGGTCGCGTTCCCGACGACAAATCCCGGGACGAGGCCGCCATCGAGGCTTCGTCGCTCGCCGACGCCGCGCAGCTCGAGGCCAAGGCGTGAGGCCAGTGGCTTGATTGGCGACGACACCCGCACATGCGCGAGATGCCGCGGCGAGTTGGAGAGGACGGCGTGCGTGGCGCCATCCCTGGCACGCACATAGCTGTAACCCGCCGCGGCGCTGAGTCCGTTGCTCCACCCACCCTCGATCTCCGCGTCGGCGCCACGTGCGGTGCTGCTGCTGTCATTGGCAAAGTAGATTCCGCCGCCGAGCAGACCAGGCGCCACGAGCATGCGCTGCGAAATCAGGTGATCGGCCTCGTACGAGAAGACCGAGACAGCGGCCCGCAGATGGGCGCCGACGTACTCCTCCCACACCACTTCCGTCGTCTCGATCGTTTCAGGCGCCAGCGTGAATCCGTATTCCTGCATCGTGCCGTAGTAGTAGAGCTCGTACGAATTCGGCGCGCGGAACGCGCGGCCGTACAGCAGCTTGATCGCCGACTGCCGGCGCGGCAGCAGGACGAGACCCGCGCGCGGCGTCAGGCTGGAGCCGAACGCGTCGTGATGATCCAGCCGCAACCCGGCGTTGAACAGCAGCCCGGGCCGGAGCGTGATCTCGTCCTGCGCGTACACACCCAGCACGGTGGACGGATTCTCGGTGTCCAACTGCGTGGCGAACACGTCCCACGCGCGCTGGTGGTTGTGCATCGCGCGGCGCACTTCCGTACCGAGCGTCACGACGTGCCGGTCCACACGCCGGTTCAGCGTCAGCTCGCCTGAGAGCTGCACCGAGTGGGAGGAGTCGTTGGAGATGACGATGCCATCGGCGCCATAGTCGAACGGGTACGCACCTGAGTAGCCGTAGTAGTCGATCCCGCCGCGCGCGACGCCCGTCCACTTCTGCCCGAACGGACCGGCATAGGCCACATCGGCGTACGCGCGCGTGTCTTCGGTGCGCTCGCGGCCGTCGCCGAAGACCGTCAGGAACGATGCCGTGGGAATGCGTTTGGCCCGATCGATGAGTGCGCCGCTGAATCGCACGCGACCGACGACGGCTTGCGCCTGCATCGACGCCGACCGATCGCCATCGGCGTTGATGGCGATGCCGTCGCCAATGCCGGGCGCATCGAACTCGGGGAAGTAGAGCCGTGAGTTGCCCGCCGAGTCATAGCCCGACCCGGCCACCAGCACCTCGTTGCCGTTCGCGAACACCCGGCCGACGCTGACTGTGGCGCGGCGGGTGGCCTGCGAACCAACGGACGCGTCCACACGCGGCCCGGGCGCCGAGCTGCCGGTCTTGGTGAGGACGTTGACCACCGCGAAGAAGGCGCTCGTTCCATAGAGTGACGATCCCGGTCCACGAATGACCTCGACACGCTCGATCAATGCGACGTCGATCGGGAAATCGGTGCCGATCGGCGCCATGTCGTAGATCGGCTCGTTCAGGCGATGGCCATCGACGAGCAGCAGCACGCGCGTGTTGTAGTCGCCCGGCCGGGCAAAGCCTCGCACGCCGACGTAGGTGTAATTGCGATCGTAGGTCGTGTAGAAACCGCGCACGCCGCCCAGGATGTCGGCGAGCGTACGGTAGCCGTGCTGTCGAATCTGTTCGGCCGTGACCACCGTCACCGATGCGGGCGCGTGAGTCACTTCCTGCGAGAACTTCGACGCCGTCGACGTCAGCTCGACGTCGAACAGCTGTTCGATGTCGAGTGTGGTTGGGTCAGGCGGTGACGGCTGGGCGTGTGCCGAGCATGGAACGAAGGCGGCGATCATTGTCGCGACGACCACCGTGCGGACCGGAAACCAAGATGAAGGGCTGATAGCGCACACTCCTGCGAGCGGCCTTCAGTGCAGGAGCGATGCCGGGAGCGCAGCGCGGTTCGAAACCGTACTCCTCGCGAAAATGTGAGGAAACCGTCCGACGATTCTGGCGGTGATGTCGGCTGCCCGACGGTGTTATCGCCTTCCCGGCGATCGAGCGGCGCGCTGCTGCCGGAAGTAGAGCACCTGGTATTGATAGACGTTCGCGTTGTGCTCCTTGAGCGTCGCCGCGAACACGTGCGAGCCGTCGTTGCGGCTGACGAAATAGAGATACGGCACGTCGGCCGGCGTGAGGGCCGCTTCGAGCGACGCGCGCCCTGGCGCCGCAATCGGGCCCGGTGGAAGCCCCGGATAGCGGTAGGTGTTGTAGGGCGAATCGAAGCTCAAGTCCTCGCGCCTGATGTTGCCGTCATACTTCCCCGCCCTGGTCAGGGCATAGACGACGGTCGGATCCGCTTGCATGCCCATCCCCTGCTTCATGCGGTTGCGATACACGGCCGCGACCAGCGGACGCTCTTCGGCCCTCGCGGTTTCCTTTTCGATGAGCGACGCCAGCGTCACGACTTGCCGTGTCGTCAGCTGCTGCGCCGCGGCGCGCGATCGCAGGACGTCGTCGTACGAGGCGCGGAACCGATCCACCATCATCGCGACCACGCGCGACGCATCGGCACGGCGCGGCAGCGAATACGTTTCGGGAAACAGATAGCCCTCGAGGTCGGCGGCTCTCGGGTCGAGGTCCTTGACCAGCGCGCCCTCGCTCGCCGCCTTGACGAACGCGCGCGCCGGACCAAAACCGCGCGATTCGAAAACCTTGCCCATCTCGGCAATCGTCAGTCCTTCGGGAAACGTCAAGCGCTGCGTATACACGTCGCCGCTTGCGATCCTGTCGACGACGGCAAGCGGGCTGATCGGCTGATCGAAGCGGTATTCACCCGCCTGCAGCGAACGCGAGCGGCCCGACCACCACAGTGCGGCGCGCAGGACGAAGTCATCGGACACGACACGCGCATCGAGGAGGCGCCGGCGAATCTCCGCCGAGCCGGCGCCTGGAGGGACTTCGACAAAGACCTCGGCGCTCTCATAGCCCTTGAACGGCTCCTGCAGCCGGCGGCGCAGTTCGTTGGCGACAAGGCCTCCCGCAATCGCCACGATCACGAGCACCACGACAAGAGCGACCAGCAGTTTCCGTATCACTGTTCGTCGAGATAGTCCTGAAGGATGATGGCCGCGGCGGCCGCGTCGAGCTGCTTCTTTCGCGCGCGCCAGTCTTTTTCACGCAGCGCGAGACGGCTTTCGGCTTCGCGGCTGGTCAGGCGCTCGTCCTGCAGGGTCACCGGCAGCGCGGTTCGCGCGCGCAGGGCCGCGGCGAACGCCTGGACGCGCGGCGTCATGTCGCTCGGCGATCCATCGAGCCGGCGCGGCAGGCCAACGACCAGCGACGCGAGCCCATCCTCTTCGGCGGCGAGCCGTCCCAGCTCGGCGACGGCGCGTTCGATGGCGTCGCCCTCGAGGCCCGACGTGTGCAGCACGGCGACCGGACGGGCCAGTGTGCCGGTGACGTCACTGATCGCCACTCCAATCCTCCGCTCGCCGACATCCAGCCCTGCCACGCGTCCCACGTCGTATAATTCTCGCATCCCTCGTTCTTCTTCTATTCTCGGTCGAACTGCGGTGGCGGTCATGGCTGCCGCGGCGGCAGTTGTAGCCGCCGCGTTGACGGCTGCGCTGCTGCAGGCGCAGGCCACACCATCAAACGACAGTCAGGGGCAGCGCATCACCGAGCGTATTCGCGCGCTTCAGCGCGAAGCCGACCGTCTGGCTGGTGAAGCGCGCACGCTCGTCGGCGACCTGCGCAAGCTCGAGATCGAGCGTGACGTCAAGGCCGAGCAGGCAAAGCAGGCCGCGGCGGAAGCCGCGACGGCGCAGCAGACGCTGCGCGAGACGACCGATCGGCTGGCCACGTTGGAATTGCAGCGGCTGGCCCAGCTGCCCGACATGAAGCAGCAGCTCGTGGACGTCTACAAGCGCGGACGCAGCGGGTACGCGCAGATGCTCTTCGGCGCACGAGACCTGCGCGAGTTCGCCCGCGCCGCACGCGCGATCGCCTCTCTGGCGAGCATCAACCAGAAGCGCGCGGAGGAACACCGGCGCACGCTCGACGCACTCAGCCGGGAGCGGGCCTCGTTCGCTCAGCGGGCGCGCGAACTCCAGACGCGCGAGGCTTCGGCCCGGCAAGCGCGGACGGAAGCCGAACGCGCCGTCGCGGCGCGCACGGCGCGCATGACGGAGATCGATTCACGACGGGATCTCACGGCCCAGTACGTCGGCGAGCTGCAGGTGGCCTACGACAAGATTCAGCAACAGCTCGACGCATCAGAAGGAAAAGGTGACGCCGTCGCGGTCCCGCTGCTGCCGTTCCGCGGCGCGCTCGACTGGCCGGCTAACGGCCGGATCAGTAGCCGGTTCGGGCAATCGGAAGGCCGGCTGGGGGGAAGCGCCGTCAAAAACGGCATCGAGATCGCCGCAACGGAAGACCTTCCGGTGCGCGCGGTACACGGTGGAACGGTGGCCTTTGCCGATGCCTTTACCGGTCTGGGTACGCTGGTGATCCTCGATCACGGCGGCAACAACTACTCGCTCTACGGCTATCTGGGGTCGGTCAGCGTGCAGCAGGGCGCCAGCATAGAAACAGGTGCCGAGGTCGGCCGGGTCGGCGCCTCGCCAGCTGGACCGGCCGCGCTCTATTTCGAGCTCCGGATCGACGGCAAACCGATCGATCCCGTACAATGGCTTAGGCCTCGGTAAATCCCCCAAACGGAGTTCTTGATGACTGCCCGCACCCGACTCTGGGTTCTCGCCATCTCGATGCCAATCATCGTGTTCGTCCTGGTGGGTGGATACCTCGGCCAGGTGATGGCGAAAGACGACACCTATCAGCACCTGCGGGTGTTCGATGATGTGGTCACGCACGTCGTCAACAACTATGTCGAGGAAGTGGATCTGAAGCAGGCCATGCGGGGGGCGATGCGCGGCCTCGCCGAGGCGCTCGACGCCGACAGCGCCTTCCTGACTCCGGACCTGGTTCGCACGGTCGAAAGCAACTCGAGCGCCGGCCCCGCCGATGTGGGTATCGAGCTCGTTCGCCAGTACTACCTGCGAGTGGTCTCGGCCCGGGAAGGATCTCCTGCCGCGAAAGCCGGACTTCGCACCGGCGACTTCATTCGCGCGATCGACAACAAGCCGACACGCGACATGTCGGCGTACGAAGGCGCGCGCCTGTTGCGCGGCGCCCCCGGCTCGAAGGTGACGCTGCTCGTGTTCCGCGGCAATGCCGCCGATCCGCACGAGCTCGCGCTGGTGCGCGAGCGCATCGCCGGTCCGGATCTGACCTCGCGGATGGCCAATCCGACGACGGGCTACGTCCGAATCATCGACTTCACCAAAGAATCGCCGGCCAGGATCAAGCAGGCGTTCGACACGCTGGCCAAGTCGGGTGCCACGCGCTACGTGATCGACTTGCGCGGCGCTGCTCGCGGCGATCTCGACGAGGGCGTCGCCGCGGCGCGGCTGTTCGTGCGCGCCGGGATTCTGTCGGTGAAGCAGACGAAGGCCGGGCGCGACACGGTGACGGCGCAGGTGGCCGACGCGGTGATCAGCGCGCCGGTGGAACTGCTCGTCGATCAGGGCACCGCCGCGGCGGCCGAAGTGTTTGCCTCGGCGCTCGCCGGCAACGACCGCGCGGAACTCGTCGGCGAACGCACGCTCGGGCGCGCCGCGCGCCAGCAGCTCGTGAAGCTGCCCGATGGCAGCGGACTGCTGCTGTCGTCGACTCGCTATCTCACGCCCAAGAACGAAGGCATCCACGAGCGCGGTCTCACCCCCGACGTGGAAGTCGATCAACCCGACGTCGAGTTCGGCGCCACGCCGCCGGCGAAGGACGAGACGCTCGACAAAGCACTCGAGCGCATCGCCGACAAGAAAGCCGCCTAGTTCGTTATTGACTCTCCTCTGAGCGTCGCGTATAACCGCCAGCCATGATCGCGTGCGCGTGAACACGTCACGCGTCTGCGCTCGGGGAGGAGATCTCGATGAACAAGCAGGAATTGATCGCCAAGATCGCCAAGGACACTGGTTCGTCGAAGGCCGGCGCCGCCGCTGCAGTCGATTCGTTGATCGACGGCATCACCAGATCGCTCAAGAAGGGCGACTCGATCACCTTCGTCGGCTTCGGCACGTTCAAGACCGCGCTGCGTAAGGCGCGCACTGCCCGCAATCCCCAGACCGGAGAGTCCATCAAGATTCCGAAGCGCCGGGTGGTCCGCTTCAGCGCCGGCAAGGCCTTGAAGGAACACGTCCGATAGAGGCGTGTTCCTTGAAGGGCAAAGGGCTGGCCCTTGACCTTTGCCCTCTCCCTCTCCCTGCACCTTCCACCTCGCCTTTGCCCTTTGCCCGTCTGTTCTTCTGTTATACTGAACGTTCGTTTTCGGCCTGTTTTAGCAAGCTATAGGCGCGTAGCTCAGTTGGTTAGAGCGCCTCCCTGACACGGAGGAGGTCAGTGGTTCGAGTCCACCCGCGCCTACCACTTTGCACTTTCCACTTTGAACTTTTAACTTTCCGATGAGCCAGGTGACGATCACACTTCCCGACGGATCCAGTCGGAGTGTGCCTGCCGGCACGACGGTCGCGGATCTGGCGACGTCGATCTCGCCCGGGCTCGCGAAGGCGGCGCTCGCCGCCAAAGTGGACGATCGCCTGGTTGATCTGTCGTACCCGCTGAACACGGACGCGCCGGTCCAGATCATCACGTCGAAAAACCCGGCGGAGGCGCTTCCGCTCTACCGCCACAGCACGGCGCATCTGCTCGCCGCGGCGGTGACGAACATGTTCCCCGGCGTGCAGTGCGGCATCGGTCCGCCCACCGACGAAGGCTTCTTCTATGACTTCGTCGTGCCGCGCCCGTTCGTGCCCGAGGATCTCGAGGCCATCGAGCAGAAGATGCGAGAGCTGGCCGATCAGGATCTCGTCTTCGAGCGCCAGATGTGGCCGCGCGACGAGGCCAGGCGTTTCTTCGGCGCTCGCGGCGAACCGCTCAAGGTGCAGTTGATCGACGAGAAGACCGAGGGCCAGACGCACGTCTCCTGCTACACGATCAAGGACAAGGAGACGTTCATCGACTTCTGCGTGGGTCCGCACGTCCCTTCGACGGGTAAATTGAAGGCGTTCAAGCTGCTGACCACGTCGAACGCCTACTGGAAAGGCGATGCCCGCAACCAGCCGATGCAGCGGGTCTACGGCACGGCCTTCCTGTCCGAGAAGGAGCTCCAGGAGCATCTGCGCCGGATCGAGGAAGCGAAAAAGCGCGACCATCGGAAGATTGGCCGCGACCAGCGGCTCTTCATGTTCCACGGCTGGGCGCCGGGTGCGACCTTCTGGCTGCCGAAGGGAACGGTGCTGTACAACACACTCGCCAACTACATGCGCGACGTGCTGATTCCCGCCGGCTATGCCGAGGTGAAGGCGCCAATCGTTTTCAACAAGGCGCTCTGGGAAACGTCGGGGCACTGGGCCCACTATCGCCAGAACATGTTCCTCGTCGAGTCCGAAGGCGAGCAGATGGGCCTGAAGGCGATGAACTGCCCCGGGCACTTCCTCATCTACGCCAGCGAGCTTCGCAGCTACCGGGATCTGCCCATCCGCCTGCACGAGCAGACGCCGCTGCATCGCAACGAGGCCTCTGGCGTGCTGTCGGGATTGACGCGCGTCCGCCAGTTCAGCCAGGACGATGGCCACTGCTTCGTGATGGAGTCGCAGATCGGCAGCGAGGTCGAGCACGTGCTGCGTCTCGTGCAGCGCGTGTATAGCGATTTTGGGATGAAGCCCGAAATGAAGCTCTCGACGCGGCCGCCGGAATTCCTCGGCACCATCGAGCAGTGGAACCATGCCGAGTCGGAGTTGCGGAAGGCGCTCGACGCCGTCGGCGAGCCGTACACGGTCAACGAAGGTGACGGCGCTTTCTACGGGCCGAAGATCGACTTCGACGTCGTGGATGCGATCGGGCGGAAATGGCAGTGCGCCACCATTCAGCTCGACTACATGATGCCGCAGCGGTTCGACCTGAAATACATCGGCGCGGACAACACGGAGCACCGGCCTGTCGTAATCCATCGTGCAATCTTCGGCAGCTTCGAGCGGTTCATCGCGCTATTGATCGAGCATTTCGCCGGCGCATGGCCGCTGTGGCTGGCGCCGGTTCAGGCCGTCGTCATGCCGATTTCCGACCGGCATCGGGATTATGCTGTCGGGGTTCGCGACCGGCTGGCCGCGGCCGGGTTGCGCGTCGAACTGGACGACCGCGTAGAGAAGATTGGTTATAAGATCCGGGAGGCCCAGCTGCAGAAGATCCCTTACATGCTGGTGACTGGCGATCGCGAGGCCGCCGAAGGGGCGGTTTCCGTGCGTAGCCGTTCGGCCGGCGATATAGGATCCCGTGCACTCGACACGTTCGTCGCGGACGCGCTCGAGGAGATTCGCCGGAAGGATCAATCGGGACCGGCGCCCGTGGCCGAGCAGAAGCCGGCGTAGGAGGACGTTATCGCATTCGATCGCTCGCCCAGACGTGATGATCGCGTTCGTACCAACGAGCGCATCCGTGTTCGCGAAGTCCGCGTCATCGATGAGACCGGGCAACAGCTGGGGATCATGCCGCCGCCGCAGGCGTTGGTCATTGCGCGTCAGAAGGGACTCGACCTGGTCGAGATCTCGCCGACCGCGATGCCACCGGTGTGCCGCATCATGGACTTCGGCCAGTATCAGTACCAGGAACAGAAGAGGGCTCGCGAGGCCAAGAAGCACCAGCGGGTGATCGAGGTCAAGGAGATCAAGTTCCGGCCCAAGGTCGATGTGCACGACTACGAGTTCAAGAAGAAGCACATCGAGCGATTCCTGGCTGAGGGTGACAAGGTCAAAGCGACCATCTTCTTCCGCGGCCGCGAGATGGCGCATCCCGAGATCGGGCGGCGCATTCTCGAGCGTCTGATGTCGGAACTGGCCGACATCGCTCTGGCCGAGACGATGCCCCGTCAGGAGGGCAATCAGATGCACGTCATCCTGACCCAGCGGACGGGACGCAAGAGCCCGCCGAAAGCGAAGCCCGACACGGCCGCCGGGCCCGAGACGACAGACGAGTAGAGACATGCCGAAACTGAAAACACATCGGGGCGCCGCCAAGCGCTTCAAGAAGACCGGGACGGGCAAGATCGTCAGGGCCAGCGCCTTCAAACGCCACATCCTGACGGGCAAGACGACGAAGATGAAGCGGCAGAAGCGCGGCACGCTGCAGGTGGCCGATCAGGACGCCGCCAAGCTGGAGCGCATGCTGCCGTACAAGTAGAGGCGGACCGCCAGGTCCACCTGGTTTGGTTAGAGGATGAAATGCCGAGAGTAAAAAGAGGAACAGTTCGTCGCGCCAAGCGGAAGAAGCTTCTGGCCCGTGCCAAAGGCTTCTATCAGACCAAGAGCAAGCTGTATCGCGCCGCGAAAGAGTCGGTCGACACGGCGCTGAAATACGCCTATGTCGGCCGCAAGAACAAGAAGCGCGAGTACCGCCGGCTGTGGGTCGTTCGCATCAACGCCGCCGCGCGCGAGAACGGACTCACCTACTCGCAGATGATGCGTGGGCTCAAGGCCGCCGGCAGCACCATCGACCGCAAGATACTCGCCGACCTCGCCGCGACGCAGCCCGCCGCGTTTGCCAAGGTCGCCGCCCAGGCGAAGGCGGCGCTGCCTGCCGGTACCGCAGCCTAGTCAATGCACAATGCCCAAGGCCCACTGCTCAATCGCTGGGCATTGGGCATTCCGCATTGAGCATTGACGATGTCTGAGAACCCTCCCGATCGTTCGACCATCGACGACCTGCGGGACCGCTTTCGGGCCCACCTCGAGTCGTCGGAGACCGTCGCGGCGCTGAAGGCGCTGCAGGATCAATTCCTCAGCCGCAAGTCCGGAACGCTGAGCGGTCTCATGAAGACGCTCGGCTCGCTGCCACAGGACGCGCGGCGCGAGTTCGGCAGCCTGGTCAACACGCTCAAGACCGAAATCGAAAACGCGATCGAAGAGAAGCGGCAGGCGCTCGAATCGTCGCGGCCACCCGCCGGTGCCGTGGACATCACGCTGCCCGGCCGGCCAAGCCCGATCGGCCACGTGCATCCGCTGATGCGCGTGCGTCAGCAGGTCGAGGACATCTTCACGCGCATGGGCTACGAGATTCTCGAGGGCCCGGAGGTCGAAGACGACTTCCACAATTTCGAAGCGCTCAACATGCCGCTCGAGCATCCGGCGCGCGACATGCAGGACACGCTCTACCTCGCCCAGCCGATCGTCGGCGGCACCTGGGGGGCGCATCGATCGCCGGTCCCGGGTCACGTCCCGGAGGCGCAAGTCCGTGCGGCGACGCTCCTCCGCACGCACACGTCGGCGATGCAGATCCGCTACATGAAGACGTTCCCGCCGCCGGTCCGAATCATCGTGCCGGGACGGGTCTACCGCCGCGACAACCTGGACCTGACGCACACGCCGATGTTCCAGCAGTTCGAAGGCCTCGTCGTCGGCCGGGGAATCTCGATGGCGGATCTGAAGGGCACGTTCGAAGCAATGCTGACGGCGCTCTTCGGCACGGTGAAGGTCCGGCTGCGACCGAGCTTCTTCCCGTACACCGAGCCAAGCGCCGAAGTCGACATCTCGTGTCAGAGCTGCGGCGGCTCCGGATGCAGCGTCTGCAAGCACACCGGGTGGCTCGAGATTCTCGGCAGCGGCATGGTGCACCCCGCCGTCTTCGAGGCGGTCGGATACGACCCGGAGAAGGTCACCGGCTTTGCGTTCGGGCTCGGCCTCGAGCGCGTCGCGATGCTGAAGTACGGTGTGGACAACATCCGTCTGTTCTACGAGAACGACGTCCGTTTCCTCGAGCAGTTCCCCGTCCCATGAAGATCCTGCTCTCCTGGCTGCGCGAGTTCGTGGACGT
>Ga0075431_100002944_pt1 | contig 16483 bp, 1 predicted proteins | sample RhiMetdeltSRZDD5_FD_75297 | JGI IMG/M metagenome (GOLD analysis project Ga0075431, IMG submission 75297) | Populus rhizosphere microbial communities from Tennessee, USA - Rhizosphere MetaG P. deltoides SRZDD5 | ecosystem: Host-associated > Plants > Roots > Rhizosphere > Soil | place: USA... | reverse complement strand
ACTCACAACTGACGCTGTGCCGGCGAAAGGCGTCACATCAGATAATTTAGCATATGTAATTTACACCTCTGGTTCCACCGGCAAGCCGAAGGGAGTGATGGTCCAGCACCGAAACGTGGTGAACTTTTTCACCGGCATGGACGGCGCCATCGGTGCGGAGCCAGGCACATGGCTGGCGGTGACCAGCATTTCGTTTGATATTTCCGTGCTGGAACTGTTTTGGACGTTGTCGCGCGGATTCAAGGTGGTGATCCAGGCGGAAGAGAGCCATGCGCGAAAGGATTACCTGATCGCTCCGCAAATCGCACGGCACGAGGTGACGCACTTTCAATGCACGCCGTCGTTAATGGGGATGCTTCTGGATGATCCAAGGACGGCCGAAGCGCTCAAGAGCGTTCGCAAATTCTTTCTCGGAGGCGAGGCCCTGCCGGCGGCCCTGGTGCAGCGCCTGAGCGGCTACGGAGAAATTTTCAACATGTACGGCCCAACGGAGACGACGGTGTGGTCCACGGTGCATCCGGTAACGCGCGCGGGAGGCCTTTGCATAGGGCGGCCGATCGCGAACACGGAAATCTACATCCTCGACCAACATCAGCAGCCCTGCCCGATCAATGTTCCTGGCGAACTCTATATTGGAGGCGCGGGAGTGGTGCGCGGTTATTTAAATCGGACCGAACTCACCACTGAACGTTTCGTGCGGAATCCATTCGGTACCGAGCCCGGCGACCGGATGTATCGCACTGGCGATCTGGCGCGGTATCTCTCAGACGGGCGGATCGAATTTCTTGGACGCATGGATCATCAGGTCAAGCTTCGCGGCTTTCGGATCGAGTTAGGGGAAATCGAAGCGGCCTTGCGCCAGCATCCCGACGTAAAAGATTGCGTTGTGTCAGTGTGGGAAGCGGGGGCCAATGACAAACGCCTCGTTGGATACCTTGTCTCGACCAATTCGCCAAAGCCCGTCGAGTTGCGCCGGTTCCTGAAACAAAAGCTGCCCGAATACATGGTGCCCTCGATGTTTGTGACGCTCGAAGCGCTGCCGCTGACACCCAATGGAAAAATCGATCGCAAAGCGCTGCCGAAGCCGGGTGCGACGGCCAAAACGGCGGCAAGCAACGCGATGGCGCTGCCATTGACCGAGCCGCAAAGGGAGATTTGGCTGGCGGCGCAGATGGGCGAAGCGGGGTCGGTGGCGTTCAATCAATCGTTCCAATTGGAACTCAGCGGGACGTTGAATGAGAACGCGTTGCGGACGGGCGTTCAAAAGCTCGTCCAGATGCACGAAGCGTTGCGGCTCACGATTGCGCCCGATGGCGAAACGCAGTACGTGCACGCGAGTGTTCCCTTTGTGTTGCCCGCGGAGGATTTGACCGGACGAGAAGAATCATTGCAGCAGGTGCTCACTCGGGAAGGCCGATCCCCCTTCGATTTCGTCAAAGGGCCTCTATTCCGCATGCGCCTGGTGAAGCTCGAACCCGAGCGGCACATCCTGATTGTCACTGTGCATCACATTATTTCTGACAGCGGCGCGGTGGCGTCGTTGCTGCAGGACCTCGGGAAGCTGTATGCATGCGAACTGGGTCTTGGGCCCACACCGCCCGCGCCGCCGCAGTTGAGCGCCTTTGTTACGGAACAAAAACGTCTTGAGCAGACGCCAGACCGCGCGACCGCGGAGAAATTCTGGACCAGGCAGTTTGAAATCCCGCCGCCGGCACTGAACCTGCCCGGAGACCGCCCGCGACCATCGACACGCACCTTCAATGGCGGGACCGCTTGCATGGCGATCGACCCAGCAATCGTGAATAACCTGCGCAAGATCAGCGCGAAAAATCGTTGCACATTATTTACAACGCTGCTCTCGGCGTACTATGTCTTCCTCCACCGCCTGAGCGGGCAAAACGAAATTGTGGCCGGCGTGCCTTTCTCTGCACGCCAGGGCGAGGGCAGCGAAAGACTGGCGGCTCATGGCGTGAATTTCCTGCCGCTGCGCATGAAGCTCGAAGGCAACCCAAAGTTTACGGAACACCTCGCTCGCGTGCGCGGGTTGTTGCTTGATGCGTATGAAAACCAAAATTACACCTACGGAAATCTGGTACAGAGAATTGAACTGCCGCGCGATCCCAGCCGCATGCCTTTGCTCGATGTGATGTTGAATCTGGATCACCTCACGGAGGACATCCAGTTTCAGGGAATCGAGGATGCGCGCCTCACCCTGAATCCTTTTGGGCGGTGCAGTTTCGACCTGAACATCAACGTGCTCGTAGAGCCAAGCGCAGCGGAATTCCAGTGCCAGTATTCGAGCGACTTGTTCGATCCGGAGACGATTCAAAGGTGGCTGCGGCATTTCGCTACGCTGCTCGAGGGGATTGCCGCGGCGCCGGAAACTCCGATCGGGAGGCTCCCGCTGCTCACGGCGGAGGAGCGAAAGGTGATAGTCGAGGATTGGAACCGAACCGAGCTGCCGCACGCAAACGACTTGCTGATGCATAGGCTTTTCGAACGCCAGGTCCGGGAAACGCCGGATCGGGTGGCATTGCGTTGGGGCAAGATGGCATGGACCTATGCGGACCTGGACCGGCGCGCAAACCAGGTTGCGCACCGGCTGGTCGCGCAAGGAGTAAAGCCGCAAACATTGGTTGGCGTATGTATGGAACGCACGCCGGATTTGATCGCCGCTATGCTCGGAATCATGAAAGCCGGCTGCGCGTACGTTCCGCTCGACCCGGCTTACCCTGAGGAACGGTTGCAGTCGATGCTCAAGGCAGCCAACGCGCCAATCGTGATTTCGGGAGCGGAGATGCAATCTCTCGACGACCCGGCAACTCCGGTGATGGCAGAGGTGAAACCCGAAGACCTCGCATACGTGATGTTTACATCCGGTTCAACCGGTGGGCCCAAAGCCGTCGGGTTGGAGCATCGCAACGGCGTGGCTTTCCTGCATTGGGCCCGGCAGACTTTCAGCGATGAAGAGCTTTCGGGCGTGCTCGCCTCGACCTCCGTCTGCTTCGACCTTTCCGTTTTCGAAATTTTCGCACCGCTGAGTTGGGGCGGGACAATCGTGCTGGCCGATGGCCCGCTGCAACTGTCGGCACTCCCGCAAGCATCGGCGGTCAAACTGGTGAACACCGTTCCGACTGCCATGGTGGAACTGGTGAAGCAAAAGGGCATTCCTCCATGCGTCAAAACTGTAAATCTGGCGGGCGAAGCGCTCTCGCAAAAGCTCGTCGAGGAGATTTATGACAACCCGAACGTCAGCCAAGTCTTCGATCTTTATGGTCCCACCGAAAACACGACGTATTCCACGTTTACGCTACGGCAACGCAACGGGCGCGCAACCATTGGCAAGCCACTGGCCAACAGCGAAGCGTACATTGTTGATGCGCACGGCGAACCGGCTCCCATAGGCGTGCCGGGCGAACTGTACGTTGCGGGCGCGTTGTTGACACGTGGTTATCTCAACAACCCCGAACTGACAGCGCAGAAGTTTATCGCGCATCCCTTCAAGCATGGCGCGCGTGCCTATCGCACCGGGGACCTTGCGCGCTATCTGCCAAATGGCGACATCGAATTTCTTGGCCGCATCGATCACCAGATCAAGATTCGGGGCTATCGCATCGAACCTGGGGAAATCGAGAATGAACTGGCGAACCACGCGGCCGTGCAAGAGAACGTCGTGGTGATGCGCGACGAAGTTCCGGGCCAGCCATACCTGGCGGCTTACGTGGTCGCGCGCCCGAGCGCCGAAGTTGCTGCCCAGGACCTGCGCCAGTTTCTGCACGAACGGATTCCTGCCTACATGGTCCCAACCACTTTTGTGCTTATGGATAAGCTACCCCTCACCCCCAACGGCAAAGTGGACCGCCGTGCCTTGCCTTCGCCGGAAGAACTGTCCACCCAAAACTCGACTCAATCAGAAGCGCCCCTTAACGAAATTGAAAGCGCCCTGGCAGACATTTGGCGCGAAGTCATAGGCCTGGACGCGGTGCAGCGCGGGGATAACTTTTTCGATCTCGGCGGCCACTCGGTGCTCGTCACCCAGATGTTAACGCGCGTGCGCCGCGCCTTCGGTGTCGAGTTGACGCTGCGAAATGTATTTGAGACGCCCTCACTCGGCGAACTCGCGCAGCTCATCGATCAACAACTGGCCGAAGTCCCAGCAACCGGGATCGAGGAGGCCGAGCGTTCTCGCGAGCCTATGGAAGCACTTTCAAAGGAGTAAAATGACGACAAAGACCAGTTCCGTGTTGCCACCACCGGGCTTGTCCAATTCAAAGAAGTTGTTGCTCGAGCAACGATTACGCGGAGCCCGCCAGCAAGCGCGCGCGCCAGCCATTCCACGCCGCGCCGATTCCAAACAAGCGCCGCTATCATTTGCACAACAGCGACTCTGGTTCCTGGACCAGCTCGAGCCAAACAGCCCGATGTACAATATGCCTGTGCCCGTCCGCGTACGTGGGCCGATGGATCAGCTCGCCCTCGAACGCGCCGTCAATGCCATCGTGGCTCGCCACGAGATTCTGCGCACACGCTTCGTCGCCCACGACGGCGAGCCCGTGCAGGAGATCATGCCACCCGGGCCGGTGACAATCGGCGTAATCGACCTGCGTTCGGTTCCAGCCGAGCAGCGCGAAGCAGAATTGCTCGCCCGTCTTCGCGAAACCGCGCGCCAACCATTCAATATTTCCAGAGACCTGCTCGTGCGCATGACCCTGTTCCAGTTGGACGACGAGGATCATGCGCTTATGATCAATATGCATCATATCGCCTCTGATGCCTGGTCGTTTGAGGTGTTCTTTAAGGAACTGCAGGCCTTCTACAATCACTTCCTCAATGGCGGTGCGCTGACAATTTCCGAATTGCCAGTCCAATATGGCGATTTCGCAGCATGGCAGCGCGACGTCCTGTCCACAGATGTCTTGAGGGAACATAGCGACTATTGGCGCAAGAAACTTGCCGGCGCACCGGAACTGCTTGAGCTGCCAACGGATCACGCGCGGCCGTCCGTACAGACTTTTCGTGGAGCCCATGAACTTCTGGCATTGCCCGCGGAACTGATTCCCGGTCTGCGTAAGATGGCCCAACAACATCGGGTCACTCTGTTCATGCTGTTGCTTGCGGCATTCAAGACCTTGCTGCACCGCTATTGCCGGCAGGACGACCTGACGATTGGCTCTCCCATTGCGGGCCGGAGCCAACTCGAGACCGAGCCGCTCATCGGCTTCTTCATCAATACACTGGTCTTGCGAACGGATTTTTCCGGCGACCCGGCGTTTGTGGAACTGCTCGACCGCGTGCGGACGACGACACTCGAAGCCTATGCGCACCAGGAAATGCCCTTCGACAAATTGGTTGAAGAGCTGCGCCCGGAGAGAACATCCAGCTACTCGCCGCTGGTTCAGGCAATGTTTGTGCTGCAGAACAGTCCGACGCCCACGCTCACTTTGGGAGCCGCCACGCTGGAATACATTGACGTCGACACTTCCACGAGCAAGTTCGACCTCGTGCTCTCCATGGAGGAGGCGAGAGGAACGTTGGTCGCGGACATGGAATACAACGCCGACCTGTTCGAAGCGGCCACCATCAAACGTTTGCTGCAGAACTTCGTGGTCCTTCTTGAAGACATTGTCGGGAATCCGCAGCGGCGCATATCCAATGTGCCCCTGCTCACTGAAACCGAGCAGGAGTTGATCGCGAGTTGGAATGAGACGGAACGCGAGTTTCCACGTGATGCCAGTCTGGCTGAACTGTTCGAACGAGTTGCGGCCGGCGCGCCCGATGCTCCGGCGGTCATAGATGGCGGAACGCGCTGCACCTATGCCGAACTAAATGCGCGCGCCAATCAGCTCGCGCATTATCTCCAGGAACTCGGCGTTAAGACAGGAACACCGGTAGCCGTTTATTTGGAGCGCGGGCTGCCCATGATCGTGACGTTCCTTGCGATTGTTAAGGCCGGCGGTGCTTACGTTCCGCTGGACCGTTCGTATCCTAAAGATCGCATCGCGTTAATGGTCGAGGACACGCACGCGCCGGTGCTCGTCACGACCCAATCGCTTCAAGACGCCCTGCCAGTCACCGGCGCCACTCTGCTGCGCCTGGATGCGGCTGGAGAACAAATCGCGGGCGAATCGAAGAACAACCTGCCCGCGACGGCGTGTGGTGACAGTTTGGCGTATATTATTTATACTTCAGGCTCAACCGGCCGGCCCAAAGGCGTGTGCGTGCCGCATCGCGCGATCTCGCGCCTGGTGATCAATACTGATTACGCCCAGCTCACGTCCGGCGACGTGATGGCGCAAGTTTCGAATTGCTCGTTCGATGCCGCCACATGGGAAATCTGGGGCACGTTGCTGAACGGCAGCCGCCTAGTGATCTTTCAGCCCGAACTATTGCTAACCGTCCATGACTTCACTCAGGCTCTTGCAAAGCATCAGATCACGGCCCTCTTCATCACAACCGCCCTTTTCAACCAAATCGCAGCCGAAGCCCCGGCCGCCTTTAAACATGTGCGCCACCTCCTCTTCGGTGGCGAAGCCGCTGATCCGAAATGGGTCAGGGAAGTCCTGAAACACGGCGCCCCGGAGCGACTTCTGAATGTTTATGGGCCAACGGAGACTACAACGTTCGCGACCTGGCACCTCATCAAGGATTTGGCATCGGGCTCGGAGTCGGTCCCCATCGGACGGCCGATTGCCAACACGAAGGCATGGGTTCTCGATAGAAAACTAAATCCGGTGCCGATTGGCGTGCCTGGCGAATTGTACATTGGCGGCGATGGCGCCGCGCTGGGCTATTTGAATCGGCCGGAGTTGACGGCGGAAAAATTCATCACACACGAGCGACTGGGCCGCCTCTACCGCACGGGAGACCTGGTGAAGCGATCGCCATCTGGTGATTTGGATTTCCTTGGCCGCATCGATGGGCAAGTCAAAATCCGCGGCTTCCGCGTCGAACCTGGCGAAATTGAAAGCGTTTTGAGCAAGCATCCGGCGATCAGCCAATGCGTGGTGATTGCGCGCAAGGACGCCGCCGGAACGAAGCAGTTGGTCGGATATTTCGCGCCTCGGCCAACACATGCGCCAACGATGGACGACCTTCGTGCATTTTTAAGAGCCAAACTGCCGGACTACATGGTACCTGCATTTCTTGTCCCGGTGACGACCCTGCCATTGAGCCCGAACGGAAAGGTGGATCGCAAGGCGCTGCCCGAACCTGAAGCGTTACGCGCCACTGAACAAAAACGGCTCGAACCGCGTGATGCCATTGAACAACAGCTTCAGGAAATCTGGCAGTCCGTCCTCCAGATTTCGCCGATCGGCGTGCAGGACAAGTTTTTTGAGCTTGGGGGACACTCGTTGCTGGCGCTGAGGTTAATCGCGCAAATCGAGAAGAAATTTGGACGTAAACTGCCTGTAACAGCCATCTTTCAATCGCCCACCATCGAACAGCTTGCCGCGATTTTGCGCGCTGAGGGAGATTGGGCTCCCGCCGGTTCGCTGGTCGAAATACAACGCGGTGGTGGCAAAGGCCCGCCGCTTGTGCTGGTGCACGGCGTCGGCGGCGGCATGTTTTGGGGCTACAGCAACCTTGCCCGTCATCTCGATCCGGAGCAGCCAGTCTTTGCTTTCAAATCCCGCGGCATGGACGGCGCGCAGGAGTTCGAGACTATCGAAGAAATGGCCACGCACTATCTGGTGGACCTGCGGCGCTTCCAGCCTCACGGCCCGTACTATCTGGGAGGCTACTGCTTCGGGGGCATTGTGGCTTATGAGATGGCGCGGCGATTGCAGGCCGAAGGCGAAGAAGTCGCCTTGCTTGTTCTCTTGAATTCCTGCCCGCCAAACTCTTCCTACACGCAAGCGCGGTTTGGTCCACAGTTTGTGTGGCGATTCATTACGAACCTCGGCGAATGGTTCGTCAATTCGTTGAAATGGACCCCCGAACAGCGCAGGGGCTTCCTGCAATGGAAGTGGCGCCTTGTGCGCAAGCACTTGCCAGGTGCCGCGCGCGCCGACAATCGCGATATCGACGAATGGGTGGATCTTTCGCCCTTCCCGGAAGATCAGAAAAAACTTTGGGAAACCCATATTCGGGCGCTCATGAAATATCAGCCCAAGCCATACGCTGGCCATGTGACGCTATTTCGCAGCCGCGCGCACCAACTCATGTCTTCTTACGATCCGCAATACGGCTGGGGCGAATTCGCAAAAGGTGGTGTCACGGTAAAGGTCGTTCCAGGGGCCCACGAAAGCATTGTTGAAGAGCCCAACGTCCGCGAATTGGGCCGCGAACTCGCCGGCATCCTCCAACACGCGCAGACGAAGACGCCCACCTATCCCGACCTTTTCCGCGAGCAGGCCCGCAAAACGCCGTCAGCAGTCGCCGTCCGGCACGAGGACCGCGAATTAACGTATGCTGAACTTGACCGGCGGTCAGACCTCGTGGCCGGCTTCCTGCAACGTCAAGGTGTCGGCCCTGAATCCATTGTAGCCGTAGCGCTGCCTCGTTCCATCGATTTTGCCATCGGAGTCCTGGGCATCATGAAGGCTGGCGGGGCCTACCTGCCGCTGGACCTTTCCCACCCTGCGGAGCGCCTGGCTTATTACATCTCGGATTCTGGCGCCAAACTCGTGTTGGCCTCCAGCAGCCAGTTCCCGGCATCAACCGCCAAAGTTGTGTGCATCAAGCAAGCATACGCCGATCCCCTCCACGAGGGCGCAAACGCTTCGCCCGACAATCTCGCGTATGTCATGTACACCTCGGGCTCGACCGGGGCGCCAAAGGGTGTTCAGATTACACAGCGCTCCCTGGTGAATCACAACCTCGCCGTTGCAAAAGCGTTTCAACTCAGCCCTTCCGATCGCGTGCTGCAATTCGCCAGCCTCAGCTTCGATTTATCCGTAGAAGAAATTTTTCCGATCTGGTTGCGTGGCGGTACCCTGGTGTTTCGGCCGGACGATCTCGCTTCGTCATCCATTTCACGATTCCTGGAGTTCGTCGAAAAAGAGACCATAACTATTTTAGACCTGCCCACCGCCTACTGGCATGAACTGGTGGATGCCTGCAAAGGCAAGTTCATTCCAGAATGTGTGCGCTTAGTCGTCATCGGCGGTGAGCAGGCCACTTTTGATCGCCTGAAAATCTGGTCCAGTGACATTCAGCATCGCGCCCGGCTCATCAATACCTACGGCCCGACCGAAACAACGGTCATCGCCACGATGTACGAAGCCGGGCCTGATTGCCTCGACCGGGCTATGTTCCCGATCGGCAAGCCCATCACCAACATCTTCGCATGCGTCCTCGATGAAAAACTCGATCCTGTGTCCGCAGGATCAGTTGGCGAACTTTGCATTGGTGGGGCGGGTGTTGCACGCGGCTACCTGAATCGTCCCGAGCTCACCAGCCAGAAATTCATAGCGCATCCGGAATTGGGGCGCCTCTTCCGCACCGGTGATCTTGTCCGCGAGCTGCCGGACGGCAACCTTGAGTTCCTCGGACGGCTCGACAATCAACTCAAGATTCGCGGCTTCCGCGTCGAACCTGGTGAAATCGAGAGTGTCATGCGCCAGCACCCTGGCGTCAAAGATGCCATCGTCACGCAACGCCAGGGCCGGCTCGTGGCTTATTACGTGCCGAACGCGCATTGCAAGAAGGACCTCGCTCAATTTCTCCGCAGCCAGCTTCCGGATTACATGGTGCCGGCAGCGCTGGTCACTCTCGAAGCATTCCCGGTCACGCCCAACGGCAAGGTGGACCGTGCCGCGCTTCCCGCCCCTGAGTTTGCGCGACCCGACCTCGAGCAGCCGTTCGTTGCCCCAGTCGGCGACCTCGAAAGGAAGGTCGCGCTTATCTGGTGCGATGTCCTGGGATTCGACAGAGTCGGCTCGAAGGACAACTTCTTCCAGCTCGGAGGGCATTCTTTGCAGGCCATGCAAATCATCTCCCGCATGGAATGCGAACTGGGGCTCGCCCCGTCCGTAAAGGCCTTCTTTGATGATCCCACCGTTGCTGGCCTGGCCGCCTCGGACCAGAAAGCTCCGCAGTCGGTCGCGATCGAACATGAAGGACCGCTGCCCTTGTCTTTTGCCCAGCAGCGCCTTTGGTTCCTCGACCAGCTTCAACCCAACAGTGCCGTCTACAATATCCCGCAGCCGATTCGCCTCAAAGGCGCTTTGCGCGTGGAGGCGCTCCAGCAGGCCTTGGACGAAATCGTCCGGCGCCACGAAGTGCTGCGCACCACTTATCCCACGGTAGAGGATTCCCCAGTCCAGCAGATCAATCCGCCTGCTCGAGTCGCTTTGCGCATCGTGTCGGTTGCCGCTGAGAATGACCTGCATCGCGAACTGATACCCGAAGCGCAGAAGCCCTTCAACCTGCGCGAGGACTTGATGATTCGTGCCCTCCTGGTTCAACTGGCGCCCGAGGAGAATGTGCTGTTGCTGACGATCCATCACATTGCGGCAGATGCATGGTCCCTCGGTGTGATCCTGAGTGAGTTGGCCACGCTGTACAATTGCTTCAGCAAAGGCCAGCCTTCGCCCTTCGCCGAGCTTGCCGTGCATTATCGCGATTACGCGGTGCGACAACGCACGGAAGCCGATGGCCTTGCAAGGCAAATCGCCTACTGGAAAGACCAGCTGGCGCAGGCGCCCTCTGTTTTCGAATGGCCGGCCGACCATCCACGCCCTGCGATTCAATCCCATCGCGGCGGAAGCCACCGTTTTGTCATTCCGCGCTCGATCGCGGAACGTGTCCAGACTCTCGCTCAAAAGGAAGGGTGCACCACCTTCATGACTCTGCTCGCCGCGTTTCAGACCCTTGCGTTTCGTTACACGGGCCGCGAGGACATCATCACCGGCTCGGCCATTGCCAACCGCAGCCGGCCGGAATTCGAGCCGTTGGTCGGCTTCTTCGTCAACACGCTGCCATTGCGCACGCGGATCGAGTCTCACATGACTTTCCGGCGGCTCTTGCAACGCATACGCCAGGTCACGATAGAGGCTTACGAGCATCAGGATGTGCCCTTCGACCGCCTCGTGGAAGAACTGCAGCCGGAGCGAGACACGAGTTATCAGCCGCTCATCCAAACCATGTTCATTCAGCTTAATGTCCCATTGCCGGAGACGCCCGGCTCTGGGTTGACATGGCTGCCCTTCGAATTGGATTTCGGCCAATCCCGCTTCGATCTCACCCTCGAAGTGAACGATACGCACGGAGGCTTCGAAGGAAGGATGGAATATGCGGCTGACCTGTTCGAAGCAGGCACCATCGCCCGCATGGCCGCGCAGTATCAAACTCTGCTTGAGAGCGTCATCGAAAACCCTGACCGGCAGTTGTGGGAGTTGACCATCCTTCCCGAATCCGAGGAACATCAGGTGCTCACCGTGTGGAACGACACCACGCTCGAAGTTCCGAGGGATCGGTGCCTGCATTCTCTCTTCGAAGACCAGGTGCGCAAAACCCCTCAGGCCGTCGCGATCGTCAAAGGCGATCAATGCCTGACTTACCGGGAACTCAATGCCCGTGCCGACGCTATCGCCACCGCCCTCACTCAACTGGGTACTCGCCCTGAGAAGCTGGTTGGAATTTGCCTCGATCGCAGTCTCGACCTGGTCAGCGGCATCCTTGGGATACTCAAGTCCGGCGCTGCATATGTCCCACTGGATCCTGCATACCCGAAAGAACGCCTCGAATTCATGCTCGGCGATTCCAAAGCCGCCCTCGTTCTCACACAGCGCAAATTCGCCGACCGTTTCACCCAGAATGTCCTCTGCATAGAAGACGTCAACCAATCCAGCAATCCACCAATCCATCAGTCCGCCCCGGACCATCTGGCCTATGTCATTTACACCTCAGGCTCGACCGGCCGGCCCAAAGGCGTTGCCGTCGAGCACCGTAGCGCCGTCAATCTGGTTGGCTGGGCAAAAACCGTGTATAGCACTGAGGAACTGGATGGTGTCCTCGCCTCTACGTCCGTTTGCTTCGACCTCTCGGTATTCGAGCTGTTTGTTCCCCTTTGCCTGGGCGGAAAGGTCATTCTTGCCGAGAACGCGCTGGAATTGCCTGGCCTCACGGGCGTGCGCCTGGTAAACACGGTGCCCTCGGCCATCACCCAATTGTTGGAGCTTCAGGGCGTTCCTCCCTCCGTGCAGGCGATCAATCTGGCCGGCGAACCGCTCACACGTCAACTGGCCGATCGCATCTACTCTGAAACCAAAGTCCAAAAGGTCTATGACCTTTATGGCCCCACCGAGGACACGGTTTATGCCACTTATGCTCTGCGCAAACCGGGCGGCCTCGCCACTATCGGCCGTCCAGTGGCTAATAATAAATTATATATTCTTAGCCCCCAGGGCCTGCCAGTGCCTGTCGGCGTTCCTGGCGAACTCTTTATCGGCGGGGAAGCGCTCGCCAGGGGTTATCTCCACCGGCCGGACCTCACCACCGAGCGGTTCGTGCGCAATCCCTTCGGCGACAATCCGGATGCGCGCATGTATCGCACCGGCGACCTCGTCCGCTACCTGCCGAATGGCGACATCGAATTTCTCGGCCGCATGGATCATCAGGTCAAGATTCGCGGCTTCCGGATCGAACTCGGCGAAATCGAAGAACTTTTGCGCGAGCATCCGACCGTCCGTGAAGCTGTCGTAATGGCTCGTGATGATCGCCGGGGCGACAAACGTCTTGCCGCGTATATCACCGCCCGGAACGGCCGCCCGCCACAGCCAAATGAGCTGACCGATTGGCTCAACCAAAAACTTCCGGACTACATGGTACCGCGCCTCTACACGGTGCTGAACGCCTTTCCCCTCACCGCCAATGGCAAGATCGACCGCAAAGCCCTGCCCGAGCCGGAACTCACGCGCGAGGCCGATGCGCCTTTTGCAGAGCCTGCCAGCGAGATCGAGAAGCTGCTCGCCAACATCTGGTGCGAAGTGTTGGACCTGCGATCGGTGGGTGTGAACGACAATTTTTTCAAGCTGGGAGGGCATTCCCTCAAGATCACGCAAGTCATTTCGCGCGTGCGCGAAGCGCTCGATGTCGAGTTGCCCATGCGGGCGATCTTTGAGGCGCCCACGATCGCCGGCCTCGCATTGCGCATCGAGGAACTGCTGATCCAGCAATTGAACGAACTTACGGAGGAGGAAGCGCAAAGACTGAATGAACGTTCAGACTAAGGTGGGGGAACCATGGATACAATCAAGCTGGTGAGTCATTCACAAGTGACGGAACTGTCGCGCGTCAAACGGGAACTGCTCGAAAAGCGTCTCAAGGGGGCTCTGAGACCAACCGGTTCCAGCGCTCCCGCAATTCCCGCGCGCAATCCTGACGCGCCAATCCCGCTTTCTCATTCGCAGGAGCGGCTTTGGTTCATACAGCAAATGGAGCCGGGTAATTGCGCATACAACCTGCCTACGGCCCTTCACATCGCCGGCGAACTTAACGTCGCGGCGCTCGAAGCCGCGATCAATGCCCTGGTCCAGCGCCATGAAATTCTGCGCACCACCGTGTGCGCCGTCGATGGCAGGCCTACGCAGATCATTCAGCCCGCGAAGACCGCCGTTCTGACAATAGTCGATCTGCAGGCGTTCGCCGATCACGAGCGCCAGGTGCAACTCGACGAACTCCTCGCGCGCGAAATCCAACGCCCGTTTAGCCTTGAAGATGGCCCATTGATTCGTTGCGCCCTGTATCGCATCAACGAACGAGAGCACCTTTTCCTCGTGGTAACGCACCACATTATCTCGGATGGCTGGTCCCTCGGCGTGTTCTTCAAAGAACTCGAACAGCTCTACCACGCCTTTGCCAACTATCTTGCCCCCAGCCTCCCGCCGCTGCCTCTCCAATACGCTGACTTTGCCGCATGGCAGCAGCAGGACACCACCCCGCAGGTTCTGGAAGATCACGTTAGCTTTTGGAAGGAAAAGCTCCAGGCCGCGCCGCAGATGGTCGATTTGCCCACAGACCGGCCGCGGCCTACTCGGCCCAATTTCCGCGGCGCCCATTTTACCTTGTCATTCCCCGAGGGCTTTTATGAAGCCATGATCGATTTCAACCGCGATCTGGGTCTCACCGCGTTCATGCTCCTCATGACCAGCCTCGGCATCGTGCTCTCCAAATGGTGCCGCAATCCGGATATGGTGTTGGGCACCGTTGTGGCTTGTCGCACGCGCCGCGAGATCGAAAATCTGATCGGCTGCTTCATGAATTTTCTTCCCATCCGCCTCACTCTGGCGGGGATGCAAACCGGGCTGGACCTTTTGAAGCAGATCAAAGGTACCATCCTCGAAGCGCATAGCCATCAGGACTGTCCTTTCGAAAAAATTGTCGAGGCTCTCCATCCTGCGCGCACGTTCACTAAGAATCCGCTCTACAACGTCGCGTTGCTCCTCCAGAATTTTCCCGTCGGCGTCCTCAACGCCGATGGCATCCAATCTTCGTTCATTCCGATGCACACCGACACCTCACTGTTGGACCTGCGCCTCATTGCGGAAGAAAGCGGCAGAAAACTGTCCATTACCTGTGAGTACGATCCCGAGCTGTTCGACCCTGGAACGATCCACTACTTGATGCGCTCCTACCAGGCCGTGATTGAGCAATTGATCAAAGCGCCTGAAACGCCCCTCAGCGACTTCACCATTGCCGAGCAATTGCGCGAGCAGGCCGAAGCATCACGCCGCCGCGCCGCGAAGGAAACAGTCGCCATCACCTCGACGTTCACCGCGGAACCACTCGAAGCCGCGCTGAAGTTCTGGCTGAAAGAACTTGAATTGCCCGCCATCGCCACCTTCGCTCCGTATCAGCAGGTCTTCCAAGAACTGCTGGATCCCGCAAGCCTGCTTTCTCAAAACCAGCGCGGCGCCAATGTCGTTCTCCTGCGGCTTCAGGATCTCCAGAATGCCGATCTCGACAAGGTGGCCGATGAATTGGTCCTCGCCATCAAGACCGCCGCCGCGCGCAGCTCAGTTCCGATCCTTTTGTTTCTCTGCCCGCCCGCGCAGGTCGCCCGCGAAAAGCGAATCGCCACGGAACTGAAGACTGTTCCCAACGTCTACGTGATTACCTCGGACGAACTCCTCAACCTCTATCCCGTGGCCGACTACGAAGACCCCGAAGCCAACGCGCTCGGTCATGTGCCTTACACGCCGCCCATGTACGCTGCGCTCGGCACACTCATCGCTCGCAAATATCACCTGCTGAAACGCCCGCCCAGAAAGGTCATCGTGCTGGACTGCGACAACACGCTCTGGACCGGCGTTTGCGGAGAAGACGGCCCTCGCGGCGTCCAATGCGATGCCGGGCGTCAGGCGCTGCAACACTTCATGCGTGCCCAGCATGATTCCGGCATGCTCCTGTGTGTCTGCAGCAAGAATAACGAGGAGGACGTCCAGGAAGTCTTTGCGCAATGCACCGACATGGTTCTTCGGAAGGAGGACTTTGCAGCCTGGCGCGTCAACTGGCGCCCAAAATCGGAGAACCTCAGGTCTCTGGCGCACGAACTTCGCCTCGGCTTGGATAGCTTCATTTTCATCGACGATAATCCGATGGAAGTCGCCGAAGTCGAGGCCAACTGCCCCGAAGCGCTCGCGTTGCAACTCCCCGATGATTGCGATTCCGTTCCCCATTGGCTCAAACATGTTTGGGCCTTCGACCACGCCAAGCTCACAGCCGAGGATCGAAACCGCGCCGCCCAATATCAGCAGAACCGCATGCGCGAGCAATTGCTCGCTGAGTCCATGAGCATGGGGGATTTCCTCGCCGGCCTGAATCTTCAGATCCGCATTGAACCCGCCCAACCCGGCCAGATCCCGAGGCTCTCGCAACTGACACTCCGCACGAACCAGTTCAACATCACCACCAAACGCCGCTCGGAAGGCGAACTCACGCGGATAACCAGCGAACCGAAATACAAATTATTTAGCGTATTCGTCACCGACCGTTTTGGTGATTACGGCCTGGTGGGTCTGATGCTCTGCGAAATCGCGCGCGACTCGCTGCTCGTCGATTCATTCATGTTGAGTTGCCGCGTTCTTGGCAAGGGCGTCGAGCATCGCATGCTGGCCGAGCTTGGCCGTATCGCCCAGGCCGCCGCTCTCCGCCATGTTCACGTCCCCTTCCTGGCCACCGCCAAGAACAAGCCTGCCCTCGATTTCCTCAACAGCGTCGGCTCGTCCTTCCGTCAGGACTCCAACGGTTCCCGATTCTTTCACTTCCCGGCCGACATTGCAGCGCGCATCCAGTTTGATCCGCAAAACGTGGAATTGCCGCCGGCACCCGTGCAAAACCCGCTCGCGGCCAATCCGCCCTCCGAGGAATTGCCCAGCGTCCGCTTTCGCCGCTTCGCATGGATTGCGCACTTCGCCAACAGCGCATCGGACATCCTGAAGCTGGTGGACGCCAGGTCCGCCCCAGCCGGCACTGCCTCCCCCGTCGCCTATCAGCCGCCTTCAACTGAACTGGAAAAGCAACTCTGCGCCGTCTGGAA
>Ga0075431_100002934_pt1 | contig 16514 bp, 13 predicted proteins | sample RhiMetdeltSRZDD5_FD_75297 | JGI IMG/M metagenome (GOLD analysis project Ga0075431, IMG submission 75297) | Populus rhizosphere microbial communities from Tennessee, USA - Rhizosphere MetaG P. deltoides SRZDD5 | ecosystem: Host-associated > Plants > Roots > Rhizosphere > Soil | place: USA... | reverse complement strand
GTCTCCTCGGTCACCGGGTGCTCCACCTGCAGACGCGTGTTGACCTCGAGGAACGAGACCGTGCCGTCGGCGCCGACGAGATACTCGACCGTGCCGGCGCCGTGGTAGCCCGCCTCGCGGCAGATCGCCTTCGCGGATGCGTGGATGCTCGCCCGCTGCTCGGCCGTCAGGAAAGGCGCCGGCGCCTCCTCCACCAGCTTCTGGTGGCGCCTTTGCAGCGAGCAGTCGCGCGTGCCCACGACGATCACGTTGCCGTGCCGGTCGGCCAGCACCTGGGCCTCCACGTGGCGCGGCTTGTCGAGATAGCGCTCGACGAAGCACTCCCCGCGCCCGAACGCGGCGACGGCCTCGCGCGTGGCCGACTCGAACATGGACGGGATCTCCTCGATCGTGCGGGCCACCTTCAGGCCGCGGCCCCCGCCGCCGAAGGCCGCCTTGATCGCGACGGGGAGGCCGTGCTGCTCGGCGAAGGCAATGATCTCCTGTGCGTCCTCTGCGGGTTTTTGGGTACCGGCGACAAGTGGCGCGCCAGCCCGCTGAGCGATGTGACGGGCGGTGACCTTGTCCCCCAGATCGCGGATGGCCTGAGGCGTCGGTCCGATCCAGGTGAGCCCGGCATCGATGACCGCTTGGGCGAAGTCGGCGTTTTCGGCGAGAAAACCATAGCCGGGGTGGACCGAGTCGGCGCCGGACCGCTTCGCGACGTCGAGAAGCTTGTCGATGCGCAGGTAGGTCTCGGCGCTGGTGGCCCCGTCGAGCGAGTAGGCCTCGTCGGCCATGGTGACGTGCAGGGCGTCGCGATCACCGTCGGCGTAGACGGCCACGCTGCCCAGCCCCGCGTCGCGGCAGGCCCGGATGACCCGGACGGCGATCTCACCCCGATTGGCGATCAATACCTTGGACAGCTCGGCCATGGCCCGGAGTCTAAACGACCGATCAGTAGCTTCGCTCTGTGATGTGAGCCAACGCTGTTTACGCTTTGGGGGTGTCCACCACTCGCATGATGATTCTCGGCGCGGTGAAGCTTATGCAGCCCGTGCACGGCTACGACGTGCGGCGGGAGCTGTTGAGCTGGCATGCCGACAAGTGGGCGAAGGTCCAGCCCGGGTCGGTTTATCACGCGCTCAAGCGCCTCGCCGAGGAGGGCGCGCTGCGCGAGGTGGGTCAGGAGCAGGTGGCCGGGCGCCCGGCACGCACGCGCTATGAGCTGACCGCCAAGGGTGAGGAGCAGTTCCTCGATCTGCTGAACAATTACCTGTGGGGGCAGCACGAGGGTGAGGACCCGTTCATCGCGGCGCTGTCGTTCCTGACCGAGGTGCCCAGGCAGCAGGCGTCGGCCGCTTTGCGCAGCCGTGCCAAGGCTTTGCGCGCCTTCAACGACGGCGTGCGCAACGCGTACACCTCGGGCTGGGCGGCGCCGTCGAACAAGCCGACGAACGTGCGGTGGATGCTCGAGCTGCTGATCGCACGCCACGAGGGCGAAATATTGTGGTGCGAACGCGTCGCCGATGAGATTGACTCCGGCATGCCCTATGTCTCGGAGGAGCTGGCCGCCCGGTGGTCCGATAAATGGTCACATCAAGAATAATCAAGCGAGATTAATCAAACTTGACTAGTGTCGTACCCCCCAGGTACGGTGTGCCATATGATCATCGAGACCACTGGACTGCGGAAATCGTTCCGCTCCCGGGCTGGCCGCGAGACCAAGCTTGTCGAGGCCGTGCGTGGCGTTGATCTCCAGGTCGCTGAGGGGGAGATTTTTGGGTTCCTCGGGCCGAATGGGGCGGGCAAGACCACGACTTTGCGCATGCTTGCCACCCTGATCGAGCCGGACGGGGGATCCGCGACGGTCGCAGGCGTAGACCTGCGCAAAGACCCGGGCGAGGTCCGCAAGCGGATCGGCTACGTCGCACAAGGCGGCAGCACCTGGGATGATTCGACCGCGCGTGAGGAGCTTGTGCTCCACGCCCGGATGTACGGGCTCAGCAAGAGCGAGGCCCAGCGGCGCGCCGCCAAGGCCCTGGGAGACTTCCAGCTGATCGAGTATGCCGATCGCAAGTGCAAGACCTACTCGGGCGGCCAGCGCCGCCGGGTCGACATCGCGCTGGGCATCATCCACCAGCCGAAGGTCGTCTTCCTTGACGAGCCGACGACCGGCCTTGACCCCCAGTCCCGCGCGCACATGTGGGACGAGGTGCGCAAGCTGCGGGAGATGGGCATGACCGTCTTCCTCACCACCCACTACCTCGACGAGGCCGACGTGCTCTGCGACCGTCTGTCCATCATGGACAACGGCGAGATTGTGGCGGAGGGCACGCCGAGCGAGCTCAAGCAGGAGGTGCTGGGCGAGGTCGTCTCGGTCCAGCTGCCCACCGGCGCCACCGGCGCCGCCGAGGTGCTCGACACCGCTGAGTATGTGAAGAAGCTGGAGACCACCGACACTGGGCTGAGGCTCTACGTCGACGACGGCGCGACGGCGATTCCGCACGTGCTGCGTTCGCTCGACGCCGCAAGCATCGCCATCACCGGCATCGAGCTGCACCGGCCCAGCCTTGACGACGTGTTCCTGGCCAAGACCGGGCGCAGCCTGAGGGAGAGCTGAGCATGAAGTTCCTGCGTGACACCTGGCTTGTCTTCCAGCGCCAAGCGCTTCTGCTGATGCGCAACCCGGTCTGGGTGACCGTCGGCATCATCCAGCCGCTTTTCTACCTGCTGCTGTTCGCCCCGCTGCTCAAGCCGGCGCTCAGCGGCGCAGGGCCGATGCTGACCGACGCCGAGACCTATCGCATCTTCGTGCCCGGCATGCTGGTGATGCTCTCCATGTTCATGGGCTTCTCCGGTTTCGGGCTCATCGCCGAGCTGCGGGCGGGCATCATCGAGCGCAGCCGGGTCACCCCGGTCAGCCGGATCGCCCTGTTGCTCGGGCGAAGCCTGCGCGACGTCGCCTCGCTGCTGTTCCAGGCCACGATCGTGACGCTGCTGGCGGTCCCGTTCGGGCTGCGCGCCGACATGGTCAACGTGCTGCTCGCGTTCCTGCTCGTGGCGCTCATGGCGATGTTCATGTCGTCCATCGGCTACGCGCTCGGTCTCAAGCTGCGCAGCGAGGACGCGCTGGCACCACTACTCAACATGTTCGTGGTGCCGGTCATGCTGCTCTCTGGCATCCTGCTGCCACTGGCGCTGGCGCCCACTTGGCTTCAGCGCGTGGCGGACTGGAACCCGTTCAGCTGGGGCGTGGAGGCGGCACGGGCGCTGTTCGCCGGCGACCGGGGCAACGACTACATCTGGCAGGCGCTGCTCATCCTCGGGCCGCTGACCGCGCTGGCCGTCGTCATCTCCTCGCGCGCCTTCGCGAAGTCGGTGCGGTAAGGCGGTGACTCGCGCGCCGAGGGCGCTGCGGAAACCCCCGCTGCGCCCTCGGCTGTGTCACGAACTCGCGGCGGTATCGGTCGCGGACACCGGGTGCAGGTCAGGTCAAGCGTTGATTCCACACTGCCATCAGCACGAACGTCGCCAGAACCGCGCCGATGGTGCCAATGCTTCATGAGCCCATGTCTCTCCCATGTAGATCGGTTGAGGGGCGCTAGCACCATCGCTTCCACCGGGGGGCGTGTGCTCAATCACTATTTCGTGATGGAGGGTGGGCGGGGCGTAGCGTCGGATGGTGCCCAAGCTTGCCCGTACCCCTCTTACGTGGCTGACGTATGTCCAACTCGGGCTGTACTGCTACTACCTTTACGCGTTCGGGCCGGTGGTGGCGCTGCTGCGCGACGAACAGGGCGTCTCCAACACGCTGGCGAGCCTGCACACCACCACGATGGCGCTCGGCGCGATGGGCGGCGGGTGGATGTTTCCCTTGCTGGCCAAGCGATTCGGGCGCCCTCGTGTGTTGTGGGGTTGCCTGGGAGGCGTCGCCGTGGGCGTTCTCGGCTTCGTCGCGCTTCCCGGCTGGTACCCCCTGACGCTTTTTCTCTCGGGTTTTGTCTCGCTGTGCGGCATCGCGCTCGTCAGCGGCGTGGTGGTCTCGCTGTCGAGCGCGCACGGCGCGGCCGGGCCGGCGGCGATCAGTGAGGCCAACGCCATAGCTTGCTTCGCCGGGCTGGTCAGCCCGCTGGTGGTGGGCGCGACGATCGCCGCGGGCTGGGGCTGGCGCGCCGGACTGGGTGTCCTGATCGGACTGATCGGGATCACTGCGTTTGGGGCGTGGCTGCTGAAAATCCGGGTGCCGGAAGGGCAGGCGGCGCCGGTCGTGCCGCGCGCGAAGGCTCCGCTGGGGAGAGCGTACTGGATCACGTGGTGGATGCTGGTCATGACGGGTGCGATCGAGATCGTGCTGTCGTTGTGGACCGCGATCGTGTTGCGCGACCGGCTCTCCTTCAGCAGCGCGACGGCGTCGGCGGCGGTGTCGGCGATCCTCGCCGGCATGATGATCGGCCGCGCGGTCGGGGCGAGGGTCGCGCTGCGCGCCCGGCCGCTGCTGTTCTACTTCGGCGCGCTGGCCGTAAGCGCGGTCGGGTTCGGACTGTTCTGGACCGCGCCGGTGGCGGCGCTGGCGGTGTCCGGGCTGTTCGTGGTGGGGCTGGGCAACGCGATGCACTACCCGCTGGGCATCTCGCTGGCGTTAGCCGCGGCGCCGCAACAGACCGACCGCGCGGCGGGGGTCGCGTCCTACGGCATGGGCATCAGCTTCGGCGCCGGGCCGCTGCTGCTGGGGCTGCTCGCCGACGAGGTCGGTGCGCATTCGGCGCTGCTGCTCGTGCCGGTGTTCATCGTCGCGGCGGCGCTGCTGGCCTGGCGGCTGGGCGGCGCGGCCAACGTGCGCCAGGAGGCACCGCAAAGCGCGCCGCAGGAGGCGGTGTCGCCGCAGGACGCATGAAAAGCCGGAGCGGTGTCGCCGCAGGCCGGGCGAAAATGCCGCAGCGGTGTCGCGGCAGGCCCGGCGAAAACGGGAAGGGCGAAGGCGTTAGCGGGGCCAGAAGTCGGTGATGGAGCGGCCGAGCTGGCGGAGCAGGCGGCGCAGCACGGGTAGCGAGAGGCCGACGACGGTACCGTGGTCGCCCTCGAGACGCTCGACAAACGGCCCGCCGAGACCGTCGATGGTGAACGCGCCCGCTACTTGCAACGGTTCCCCGCTGTCCACATAAGACACGATCTCCTCGTCGGTGAGGTCGGCGAAGTGGACGACGGTCGATCCGACCGCCTCGACGCTGCGGCCGGACTCCAGTTCGACCAGGCAGTGGCCGGTGTGCAGCACCCCGGACCGCCCCCGCATCGCATGCCAGCGCTTGACCGCCTCGTCCGCGCTCTCCGGCTTGCCAAGGATCTCGCCTTCGAAGAAAAGCACGGAATCGCAGCCCAGCACCAGATCGGCCGGGTGTGATCGGTGCTTGAGCCGCTCGGCGACCGAGTGCGCCTTCAGCCGAGCCAGCATCGAGCAGAGCGCCTCGGGCGATCCGGCCTCCACCGCCGACTCGTCGACGCCCGAGACCATGATCTCGGGTTCTATCCCGGCGGACAGGAGCAGGGCCTTGCGCGCTGGGCTGGCCGACGCGAGCACGAAGACGGGCATCGGGACAAAGCGCATGGGGTTCACCAGCCCGAGGGTAGCGGCATGCCCTCGGTGAAGCCCGCCGACGACTGCACACCGATCAACGCGCGCTCGTAGAAGTCCTCGAGCGTGCGAGCCCCGGCATAGGTGCAAGCGCTGCGCACGCCCGCCACGATCTCGTCGAGCAGGTCCTCGACGCCGGGGCGCCCCGGGTCGAGGTACATTCTCGCGCTCGAGATGCCCTCCTCGAACACCGCCTTGCGAGCCCGATCGTAGGCCGAGTCGTCAGCAGTCCGGGCGCTGACGGCCCGAGCGGACGCCATGCCGAAACTCTCCTTGTACCGCCGCCCGTCCGCGTCGATGTACAGGTCCCCGGGCGACTCGAAGGTACCGGCGAACCAAGAGCCGATCATCACGTTGGAGGCGCCCGCGGCCAGCGCCAGGGCCACATCACGCGCGTGGCGCACGCCGCCGTCGGCCCAGACGTGCTTGCCCAGCTCGCGGGCGGCGGCCGCGCACTCGAGTACGGCCGAAAACTGCGGGCGTCCCACCCCGGTCATCATCCGGGTGGTGCACATGGCGCCCGGCCCGACGCCGACCTTGACGATGTCGGCTCCGGCGGCGACCAGATCCCGTACGCCGTCGGTGGTTACGACGTTGCCCGCCACGATCGGGACCGAAGGCGACAGGGACCGCACCGCGCGCAAGGCGTTGAGCATGCGCTCCTGGTGCCCGTGCGCGGTGTCGACGACGAGCGTGTCGACTCCGGCCTCCAGCAGCGATGAAGCCTTGCCCGCCACATCACCGTTGATGCCGATCGCCGCCGCGACCCGAAGCTGACCCTTCTCGTCGAGGGCCGGGCGGTAGAGCGTGGCGCGCAGGGCACCCTGCCGCGTCTGTATCCCGACGAGTACCCCCTCGTGATCCACGACCGGGGCCAGCTTGCGGCGGCCATGGCTGAGCGAGTCGAAGGCGTGCCGCGGGTCGGCGTGAGCGGGCAGGCTCAGCAGCTCGGTCGACATCACGTCGCCCAGCTGGGTGAATCGGTCGACGCCGACGGTGTCGGACTCGGTGACCACGCCCAGCGGGCGGCCGTCAGGATCGATGATCACGACCGCGCCGTGGGAACGCTTGGGCAGCAGGTGGATGGCGTCGCCGACGGTATCGGTCGGGCCGAGCGTGAGCGCCGTGTCATGGACCAGGTGCCGCTGCTTCACCCAGCCGATCACCTCAGTGACGATCGGGATCGGGATGTCCTGCGGGATCACGACCAGTCCCCCGCGCCGGGCGACCGTCTCGGCCATGCGCCGGCCGGCGACGGCCGTCATATTCGCGACCACGATCGGGATCGTGCACCCCGTGCTGTCGCTTGTGGACAGGTCGACGTCAAGGCGCGAGCCGACGTCTGAACGGACCGGCGCCATGAAAACGTCGTTGTACGTGAGATCGTGCGCCGGGTGGTTGCCGGACAGGAACCGCATCAGCTCATGATCTCACCCAGAGCCTATTCCGCGTCGTGCGACATGAGCTGACGCGCGGCTTCGGCGATCGATCCGGACAGGGACGGGTAGATGGTGATGGTGTGCGCCACCTGGGCGACGGTGAGCTGGTTCTCCACGGCGACGGTGATCGGCATGATCAGCTCGCTGGCTCGGGGCGCCACCACCACCCCACCGACGACGATGCCGCTCGCCGGGCGGCAGAACAGCTTGATGAAGCCGTCGTCGAGAGCGGCCATCTTGGCGCGGGCGTTGCCGGCCAGCGGCAGCATCACCTCCCGTCCGGGGACCTTGCCGCTGTCCACATCCGACTGCGATACGCCCACGGTCGCCAGCTCCGGGTCGGTGAAGACGTTGGCGGCCACGGTGCGCAGGCGCAGCGGGGCGACAGCTTCGCCGAGGGCGTGCCACATCGCGATGCGCCCCTGCATCGCCGCGACGCTGGCCAGCGGCAACACCCCGGTGCAGTCGCCCGCGGCGTAGATGCCGGGCACGTTGGTGCGGGAGACGCGATCGACGGTCAGGTAGCCGCCGGGCGCCACCTCCACGCCATACTCCGTCAGGCCCAGGTCGGCTGTGTTGGGTACCGATCCGACCGCCATGAGCGCATGGGAGCCGTCGACGACCCGCCCGTCGGTCAGCTGCACTGACACCCCGTCACCCACGCGCGTGACAGCCTCGGCCCGCGAGTTGTTCAGGATGGTCATGCCGCGCGCCCGGAAGACCCGCTCGATGGCCATGGCGGCGTCGGCGTCCTCGTGCGGCATGACCCTGTCGCGGCTTGACACCAGGGTCACCGGCACGCCCATCGCTAGGTACGCCGAGGCGAACTCGGCGCCGGTCACGCCGGAGCCGATCACCACCAGGTGCTCCGGCAGCGCGGGCAGGTCGTAGATCTGGCGCCAGGTGAGGATGCGCTCCCCGTCGGGCACGGCGGAGGGCAGCACGCGCGGCGTCGCCCCGGTCGCGATGAGCACGGTCCCCGCATCGATGATGTACTCTGCGTCACCGTCGTGTGGCAGCACCCTTATCCGATGCGTGTGGCCGAGAGTGTCGTCCCCTATCCGGGCGGTCCCGTGCACGAGCGTCACCCCGGCCTTGATCAGCTTGGCCTGGATATCGCGGGACTGCGCCGAGGCCAGCCGTTTCACCCGCGCGTGCACCGCCGTGGCATCGACAGTTATCGCTTCCAGGCCGTCGGAGTGCACGCCGAACTCCTCGGTGTCCCGGTACCCCGTGACCACCTCTGAGCTGGCGATAAACGTCTTGGACGGCACGCAGTCGTCCAGCACGCACGCGCCACCGGCGCCGGCCGCCTCGACGATGGTCACATCCGCGTCGAGCTGGGCGGCGACCAGCGCCGCCTCGTATCCGGCAGGGCCTCCACCAATGATCACGATCCGAGTCACACTGCCATTGTCTACGAACGCTTCGGCAAGACACGCTCGGGCGGGTTCTCAGCGGGGCCTTTAGCGGGATATCGTCATCGCCGTGCGTCATTACGCAGCGTACGGATCGAACCTGGACCCAGGCCGCATGCGGGCCTACTGCCCGCACTCACCGATGGTGGGCACCGGCTGGCTCGAAGACTGGCGGCTGACTTTCGCCGGGGAGGACATCGTCGGCTGGGAGGGGGCGGTCACCACCATCGTCCCGTCCGAGGGCGATCGGGTCTTCGTCGCACTCTATGACGTGCACCCGTGGGACGAGGTGCGCCTCGACGAGGTCGAGGGCGTCGAGGCGGGCACCTACACCAAGCTGCACCTGAGGGTCTCCAGTTTGGACGGCGATGTGACGGCGTGGGTCTATGTCCTCGTCGGCTACGAGGGCGGCCTGCCCACGTCGTGGTACCTCAACGAGATCGCCAACGCCGCGCAGAAGGCCGGCGCACCCGACGATTACGTGTCGCAGCTGCGGTCCCGCCCAACGCGCAACAACCAGCTCTAGCCCATCGAGATGGTGGACCCCGGCGTCAATCGCTCATAAGGGCAACCCGATCGCCCGCTTAGGTGTGCGTCGACCAGGCCCGCGCTCAGCTCATTGTCCAGGCAGTCATGCAGGGCATAGACCCGGTGTGGCCGCACCGCCCGCACGAAATCGATGGACTCCGCCACCTTCAACCAGGGGCCGGCCACCGGCACGAACAGCGTCTCGACGTCGGCCCCCTCGGGCGGGTCGAACGAGTCGCCGGGATGATAAAGCGATTCGTTTATGAAAAAGCCCAGATTGGGTACCCGCGGAATCTCCGGATGGATGACAGCGTGCCATCCGCCGAACGCCCGCACCGGCAACGCCGCCGCGTGAAATGACTCTCCGGATTGGACGGCGACCGCCAGCCCGGCCCACTGCGACGCATACTTCTCCAGCACAGCCGGGTGCGAGTAGACCGTCGCTTGCGGGCGCTTGGCGAGCGCGTCGGCAAGGCGGTCGGCGTCGACGTGATCAACGTGCTCGTGGGTGAGGAGCACGGCGTCCACAGCGTCGAGCGCCTGCTCCGCCTCGCTCCACACACCCGGGTCGACGACCAGCACCGCGCCGTCGTGCTCCACCCGCAGGCAGGCGTGGGAGAACTTGGTCACCTTCAATTGTGGCCTCCTCGTGGCGAACCTGTAATCAGTCTGCCGGAACCTCAACGGTCATGAGCCCCGTCCGGTACCACATGAAAAGGTTTATCCTCCCGCTCGCCATTGGGCTGCTCGTGCTCTCCGGCTGCTCGAAATCCAGCGACGACAGCGGCTCCACGGCGCCCGCCAGGTCGGAGCAGCTCAACGAGGGTGCCGCGCCGGACGCGGCGCCGCCCGCCCAGCCGGCCCCGCCCGCCAAGGAGGGCGGTGCGACCGGCGGCACCACGGCCCCCGCGCCGGTCGAGGGCCGGTCCCTCATCTTCCGCGCGCAGATCTCGGTGCGCGTCGACGACGTGCCCAAAGCGGCCGAGGCCCTCGGCTCGCTGGCGACGACGGCGGGCGGCTTCCTCGCCTCGGAGAAGCGGGCGATCGACGCCCGTGAGTCGCAGGCGACCATCACCGTGCGCGTGCCGTCCAAGCAGTATGCCGAGGTGCTTGAGAAGGTGGCGAAGCTGGGCCGGGAGCTGTCCCGCGGGTCCAATGTGGAGGATGTGACCGAGGCCGTCGTCGACCTCGACACGCGCATCGCCGCGCAGAAGGCCAGCGTCGAGTCGGTGCGCCGGATGTTCGAGCGCGCCACCACGCTTCCGGACGTCGTACTGCTGGAGAAAGAGCTCAACCAGCGGCAGGCCGAGCTGGCGTCGCTGGAGCAGAAGAAGCGGCGCCTCGACGATCTGGTGGCCCTCTCCACCATCACCGTCACGCTCGTGGGCCCCAACACGGTCATCGAACCGCTGCGCAAGCCGGAGCCGACGTTCCTGACGGGGTTGAAGAGCGGCTGGGAGGCGCTGGTCGACTCGCTGCGGGTGGCGTCGGTCGTCATCGGCTTCCTGCTGCCGTTCCTCGCCCTTGTCGGTATCCCGATCGTCGTGCTCATCTGGTTCCTACGCCGTGGACGGGTCGTGAAGCCGTAATTTTCGCATTGCGGCCGCCGGCGTTCGGGACTGATCATCTGGCAAACACGGTTTTTCGTTTGCCAGATGATCAGGCACGATCGCCGGCTCCATAGGCCGCAATGCCGCGCGTTGCTCTGCACGCGCCAATAAACACTGCGTTAGAAAGCACTGGCCAGTGCCGCGAACGCGGTGTGCATCATGGTGCGGATGCCGTAGCCGATGCAGCGCTCGTCGACATCGAAGGACGCCTGGTGGATGTCCATCTTGATGTCGGAGCCCGGGATCCCGGTGCCCAGGCGGATCATCGCGCCCGGCACGTGCTCGAGGTAGAACGCGAAGTCCTCCCCGCCCATGCTGATCTCCGCCTCGACGACACGATCGGCTCCGAGAGCGGCCCCGGCGGCTCCGGCGATGACGGCGGAAGCCATGCGGTCGTTGATGACCGGCGGGATGCCGCGGGTGTAGTTGACGACCGCCTTGGCCCCCGTCGGGGCGACGACCTCCTTGATCAGCTGCGTGATCAGCTCGGGCGCCTCGCGCCAGGCGTCGCGATTCAATACCCGGATCGTCGCTCTGGTGACCCCCTCGTGGGGGATGGCGTTGAAGGCATCGCCGGCGCTGATCGACCCGAACACCATGGACAGACCGGCGCGCGCATCGACCCGCCGGCTCAGCAGAGACGGCACCTCGGTGACCACCCGCGCCAGGGCGTTGACCAGATCGGCGGTCAGGTGTGGCCGGGCGGTATGCCCGCCCCGGCCGGTCAGCTTCACCTCGACGGCGTCGCAGGCGGCAGTGAACGCCCCGGAGCGGACCCCGACCAGGCCGACCGGGAACTGCGGTGCGCAGTGCAGGGCGAAGATGGCCGACACGTCCTTGAGCGCGCCCGCGGAGATCATCTGCGGGGCACCCGAGGGGAAGCACTCCTCGGACGGCTGGAACAGCAACCTGACCCGGCCGCCGAGCTCTCCCAGCAGATCCAGCTCGGCCAGCGCCAGCCCGACCCCCAGCAGGATCGTGGTGTGCACGTCGTGGCCGCAAGCGTGCGTCACGCCGTCGACGGTCGAGCGATAGGGCACGTTCTTGATGTCGAACAGCGGCAGCGCGTCGATGTCCGCTCGCAGCGCGACAATGCGCTCACCGGAGCCGATGTCGCAGATGACCCCGTTTCCCCCGGGGATCAGGCGCGGCTGCAGGCCCGCGGCGCTAAGGGTGCGGCGGATGAGGTCGGCGGTCTCGAACTCCTTATTGGAGAGCTCGGGATACATGTGAATGTGACGTCGAATCGCTACGAGATCGGAGCCGTGCATGGCAAGCCACTGGTCGAGCTGGCCCGGCAGAGCCTGCGTCGGGGCCTGCGTCGGGGCATGGTCAAACGTCACCGAGGTGCTTTGGGCCGCTGTCGGTGACATCGGCGGCAGCGTCATCGCTCGCGTCACGGAAGATTCTCGATCTCGTTCGATGGGACAAACCTCGACAAGACTAGCCCCGCAGTGGTGACTCTGCGCAATCGCTATCTCGTGGTCAGAAGATTGCTCAGCGTCACATTCGACCTGGTTTTCGACCTCGTGCGAGCGCCGCTCCGCGACCAGTGTGACAGCATCAGGAACGGCCAGCATCCGTCTCACCTCCTACAACGGGGGGACGACGCACCTAGACACGGATGACACGGATCGTCACTACGAGTTGCCAACCCTCGTCGGACACCGTGTGCGAACAGTAAAGCTAGAACGTCTCTCGCGGCCGGTAGACGCCCCACACCCCACGCAATGTGTGACACACCTCGCCCACCGTCGCCCTTGCCCGCAACGCTTCTTTCATGGGATACAACACGTTGCCTGTACCCGAAGCCGTCTTCTCCAACACATTAAGTGCATTCGATACCGCCGCACCGTCACGTTCGCGACGCAGGCGCGCCAAGCGCTCCCGTTGCGCCTGCTCGATCGCGGGGTCCACGCGTAGCGGCTCGTAGGGATCCTCCGTGTCGAGTGCGTATTTGTTGACACCGACCACTACGCGCTCGCCGGAGTCCACTTCCAGCGCGGCCTTGTACGCCGACGCCTCGATCTCGCGCTTCTGGAAACCGGCCTCGATGGCCTCCACCGCCGAGCCGAAACCGAACACCCGATCGATCAGTTCCTTCGCGGATTGCTCGATGGTGTCGGTCATCGCCTCGATCGCGTAGGAGCCGGCGAACGGGTCAACGGTCGCGGTCAGGTCCGTCTCATATGCCAGGACCTGTTGCGTGCGAAGGGCTAGCCGCGCCGCCTTCTCGGTCGGCAGGGCGATCGCCTCGTCGTAAGAGTTGGTGTGCAACGACTGTGTGCCGCCCAGGATCGCGCCGATCGCCTGCGCGGTCACCCGGATCAGGTTTACCTCCGGCTGCTGCGCGGTCAGCTGCACCCCGGCCGTTTGGGTGTGGAAGCGCAGCATCCACGACTTGGGATCCTTGGCGCCGAACCTGTCCCGCATCAGGTGCGCCCAGATGCGCCGTGCGGCACGGAATTTGGCCACCTCTTCGAGCAGGCTCGTGCGGGCGACGAAGAAGAACGACAGGCGCGGGGCGAAATCGTCGACGTTGAGCCCGGCATCGATCGCGGCCTGGACATACTCGATCCCGTTGGCCAGCGTGAAGGCGATCTCCTGAACCGGCGTGGCCCCGGCTTCCGCCATGTGGTACCCACTGATGCTGATCGTGTTCCATTTGGGTATCTCCGCCTTGCAGTAGGCGAAGGTGTCCGCGACCAGGCGCAGCGATGGCTTCGGGGGGAAGATGTAGGTGCCCCGGGCGATGTACTCCTTCAGGATGTCGTTCTGGATCGTGCCGATGAGCGCCGTGCCGGGCACCCCGTGCTCCTCCGCGACCAGCTGGTAGAGCAGGAGCAGCACGCTGCCGGGCGCATTGATGGTCATGCTCGTGGAGACGCGGTCGAGCGGGATGCCGCCGAATAGCACCCGCATGTCCTCGATCGAGTCGATGGCGACGCCCACCTTGCCGACCTCGCCGTGGGCGATCGGGTCGTCGGAGTCGTAGCCCATCTGCGTCGGAAGGTCGAAGGCGACCGACAGGCCCATGGTGCCCGCGTTGAGCAGCTGGTGGTAGCGCGCGTTGGACTCGCTGGCCGTGCCGAAGCCGGCGTACTGCCGCATCGTCCACGGTCGCTGCGTATACATCGACGGGTAGACGCCGCGCGTGTACGGGAACTCGCCCGGACGCTCCCCGCCCTCAGGCCCGTAAACAGGCTCGATGGGGAAGCCGGACTCACTTAGCCGCCGTTGGGTCACGCCCCGATCGTAAGCGCCGGGCGGTAGCCTACGGGTTGAGGTATTTCACACAGCGCCGGATGGTGCAGAATAGGGCCGACCGCTCCAGGCCCTCTCCCCCCGAAAGTTGATGATGCAGTCCCCCTCGCGCGCAGCTCCCGGATCTATCGTTGGTGGACGATATGCACTGCGCACAGCCATCGGTCACGGTGGCATGGGCACCGTGTGGCGGGCCACCGACACGATCCTTCGCCGCGAGGTCGCGGTGAAGGAGGTGGTGCTCCCGCCCGGTCTTGCCGCCAGCGACCAGGAGGCGATGTACGAGCGGACGCTGCGCGAGGCGCGCGCCGCCGCCGGGCTGTCGCACCCGAGCATCGTGCAGGTCTTTGACGTGGTCACGGAGGACAACCGGCCCTGGATCGTGATGGAGCTGCTCGACGCGCGCAGCCTCGCCGACATGGTGCTTGAGGACGGGCCGCTGGCCCCGCGCGCCGTGGCCAAGATCGGCATCGCGCTGCTGGGCGCGCTCGAGATCGCGCACGCCGGCGGGGTGCTGCACCGCGACGTCAAGCCCGCCAACGTGCTCATCACCAAGGAGGGGCGCTGCGTGCTCACCGACTTCGGTGTCGCCAAGCTGCCCGCCGACGTGCAGCTCACGACGCCGGGCATGGTGCTGGGCTCGCCGCACTTCATCTCGCCCGAACGCGCGCTGGGCCAACGCTTCGGCCCGCCCAGCGATCTCTTCTCGCTCGGTGTGACGCTTTACACAGCCGTCGAGGGGCGGCCGCCGTTCGACAAGGGCGACCCGCTGTCCACGATGCACTCGGTGGTGGAAGATCCGCCCCTACCGCCGGAGCGCTGCGGCCCGCTCATCGATGTGCTTTACGGCCTGATGGAGAAGGATCCGGAGCAGCGCTGGGATGTGTCCACCGCGCGCGGGGTGCTGCGCGAGCTGCTGGCCGGCCCGCTCGCTCAGAACGCCAACGCGCAGCACGTGACCGACCCGTACTCGGTGGTGCCGCAGCAGGCCGCGCCGCCGCCGGTCTACGCGCCGCCGCCGCAGAAGCAGGTGGGCGGCCGGGCGATGCTGCACACCGGGGAGATCCCGGCGACCCGCCGCGCCGCGCGCCACTCCACCGCCTCGTTCCCCGCCGTCGAGCCGAAGCGGAGGCCCGACAACAGGATGCGCCTCGCGCTCGCCGCGGGCGTCGGCGTGGCGCTCGTGATCGCGACGGTGAGCTGGGCGATGTGGGACAGGGACACCAAGCAGACGCCCCAGTCACAGCAGTCGGCCGCGCCGGCCAGCCCGACGCGCTCCCCCGGCGTCGACGTCAACTTCGGCGGCATGAACGTGCTCGCCCCGATGGGGTGGAAGCAGTCACCCTCGGCCAACGGCGCATATGTGGATCTCCTCCACCCCACTGACAGCGATCGCCGGATCAGGATCAACGCGGATCCCAAGGAGACCAAAGCCAGGGAGGTCCTGGAGTATGCCGAGGGCAACACGCTGCACAACCAGTGCACGGACGGCCTGGAGCGGGTGGCGCTGCGCGATGTGGAACTGGGCGGGGCCAAGGGCGCGGAGCTGGAGTTCCTCTGCACGCAGAAAGGCAAGGCGCAAAAGCACGGCCGCTGGCGCATCGCGGTGATCGACGGCAAGATGCGGCACGTCTACCTGCTGACATGGCAGGACAGCTTCCAGCAGGACAATGCCTTCTTTGAGACGGCTGTTCAGAGCTTCCGGGTCGCCTGACCCGTTTTTATGCTAAAAAACGGCATGACCGACCTCGCCAATCGTGTACGGGCCTGGATCGACGACGATCCCGATCCAGATTCCCGCGCCGAGTTGCAAGCGCTGCTCGACTCCTCGGACACAGCGCAGCTGGAGGATCGCTTCGCCGCCACGCTCGCCTTCGGCACGGCCGGGCTGCGCGGGCCGCTGCGGGCGGGCCCCAACGGCATGAACCTCGCCGTGGTGCGCGGGGCCGCCGCCGGGCTGTCCTCGTGGGTTTCCCAGCGCGAGCCCGATGGGTTGATCATTATTGGGTACGACGCGAGGCGCGGGTCGCATGACTTTGCCGTGGAGACGTCTCGGGTGGCCACCGGGGCGGGGTTGCGGGCTGCGCTCCTGCCGCGGCCCCTTCCCACCCCCGTGCTCGCATTCGCCGTGCGCCACCTCGGGGCCTGCGCCGGGGTGATGGTGACCGCCTCGCACAACCCACCGCAGGACAACGGCTACAAGGTTTATCTCGGCGAGTCCCTGGGTGGGGATCTGGGCGCGGGCGCCCAGATCGTGCCGCCGGTCGACGCGGAGATCGAGGCGGAGATCCGCGCGGTCGGGCGGCTGAGCGGCGTGCCGCTGGGGCCGGAGGGGACCGTGGTCGGCGAGTCGGTGGTGGTGTCCTATGTGGAGGCGGCGGCGGCGGTCGTCGACCCCGATCAGCCCAAGGAGCTTTCGGTGGCCTACACGCCCCTGCACGGGGTGGGGTGGTCCGTGCTGCGGCAGGCTTTCGCCAAGGCCGGCTTCGCCGTGCCCGCCGTCGCGAAGCAGCAGGAGGAGCCGGACGCTGCGTTCCCGACCGTGAGCTTCCCCAACCCTGAGGAGCCCGGCGCCATGGACCTGGTGCTCGCGCTGGCCCGCGACGGTGGCGACGACATCGTTATCGCCAACGATCCCGACGCC
>Ga0075431_100002931_pt1 | contig 16519 bp, 14 predicted proteins | sample RhiMetdeltSRZDD5_FD_75297 | JGI IMG/M metagenome (GOLD analysis project Ga0075431, IMG submission 75297) | Populus rhizosphere microbial communities from Tennessee, USA - Rhizosphere MetaG P. deltoides SRZDD5 | ecosystem: Host-associated > Plants > Roots > Rhizosphere > Soil | place: USA... | reverse complement strand
CTCGATGTTCGAGCGCGCCACCGTGTTCTGGTAGGAGGCCGACAGCGTGATCCGCGTCGCCTCGCCCCAGAGACTCGGGCCCGCCAGGGGAAGATCGGCGCGGAGCGTGTTGTTGTACTCGTCGTCCGAGCGTCGTTTCGTCCCCGGCGCATAGGTGGGAAGCAGGCTGTTCCGGTGGCCGTACTGGCGGAGGTGGACATCGAAGTCGTAGAAGAGCCGGATGCCGTACCAGGGGAGGGTGTACTGCGCGCCGAGGAGGAGACGGTGGCCATGGTACCGGTAATTCCGCCCCTGCGTCTCCTCGACGTCGTACTGGTAGCCGCCCTTCACCAGGTGGGCGTCCTGTGTGAATCGGAGCAGGTGGAGGATCCCGACCATGAAATTGTCGGCGTCGCGGAACTCGTCGCGATCCGGCAGCGGGTTGCTCTCGAAGAATTCCTTGTTCTGGTAGCGGAAGAATCCCTGGGTGAGATGACGATCGCTCTGCACCAGGAGCGCGGTCAGCGTCGCCGTGTTGCGGCGTAAGAACTCCGTATCGTCCAGGTACAGCATGTCCCAGCTGTACTGGAGCCCGGTGTGCAGTGGCATGCCCGCCACGGCCCGCTTGGAGGTGAGGGCCCCGCTGACCATGTGGTCGGTGATATTGAAGGAGGTGAGCTCGTTGTTGTAGGTGCCGAAGAACGAGTAGCCCGCCGACGATTCCCAGGTTTCCGTCTGCCACCAGAGATAGTTGAATTGCGCGCCGAAGAGCTCGCCGATCGAATCGTAGCGCTTGTCGCGCAGGATCGACACGAGCGGCTGCTCGGTGGCGCTCGGTCCCGGCCGCACGATGACGTTGTCGTCATAGAGAAATCCCAGCCGCACCTCGGCCGTCAAGCGACGACCCTGCTCGGCGGCGGCGCGGATCGTATCCCGCAGCCGCTCGGCGGGCCCCGTCAACGCCGAGCCGGGCGCGAGCCGCAGTGCCTGCTCGACCTCCGCCGAGGCCTGCGCCGGCCGCCCGAGCACCGCAAGCGCCAGTCCCGTGTAGAACCGCGTGAGCTGCTGGAGCTGGGGGTCCGTGGTCCGCCCGGCCCGGAAGGCGGCCAGCGCGCCCCGGTAGTCCTTCCTGCGATACCGCATGAAGCCGACGTAGTAGCCGAGGCCGTCGAGGCTCGGATCTGTCCGGAACACCCGCTCGAGCAGCGGCGTCGCCTCGTCGTAGCGCTGCTGGGCGAAGTAGGCGAGCCCGAGCTGGAAGGTGATGGACGCATCGGTCGGGCTGCGCTTCTGCGCGCGCAACAAATACGGGACGGCGTCGGCGGGGCGCCGAAGTGCCATGCTCACCACGCCGAGGTAGTAGAGCGCCTCCACGTGGTCGGGCTCGCGCTTCAGCGCTTCCAGGAGGTTTCTTTGCGCGTCCTCGAAGCGCTTGTCGTCGAGGTCGAGGATGGCCTGGGCGACATAGACATCGGCTTCGGTGGTCTGGGCCTGGACGGGCGCGGCAACGAGCGGCAACAGCAGCGCCACGACGAGCACGGCGGTTATCGGAACGCGCACTTCTGCGTTATAGCAGACCTTCGGCGGGGACCCCTGATTACGCGATCTCAGGCCTCTTTCCGTAGGTCGCGCGGACCTCGGTCTTGATGCCGCCCCGGACGTTGAAGTCGCCGGTCACCTCGGCCCAACGCGGCCGCACGGTCTCCACCAGGTCGTCCAGGATGCGGTTCGTCACGTCCTCGTGGAAGGCGCCCTCGTCACGATAGGACCACATGTAGAGCTTCAGCGACTTCAGCTCGACGAGGTGCTGGTCGGGCACGTAGCGGATGCGGATGGTGGCGAAATCCGGCTGCCCGGTCATCGGACACAGGCAGGTGAACTCCGGGATGACCATCGACACCTCGTAGTCGCGGTCGGGATGCGGATTCGGGACCGCCTCGAGACGGCGCGTCGGACGAGTCGGCATGCCGGAATTATACCGGGGTCAGCGCGTGGTCAGGCCCATGCCGATGGCGACCGCGACGCAAGCGAGCAGGAGGTGCCCGGTGAGCGGATCGCCCGTGACGAGCGCGGCCGCCACGACGCCGAACAACGGCTGCGTGAGAAAGAACGGTACCAGACTGCTCGGGCGATAGCGCTGCAGCAGCCACAGGTTGACGACGAAGTTGAACCCGGCGATGAGGAGCCCCTGGTACGCGATGGAGCCCGCGAGGCGCGGCGTCCACACCGTGGGCGCCGTCTCCGTGAGCGCCGAGGCGAGCATGAACAGCGCGGAGCCGACGGCAGCCTGCGACAGCAGCAGCTTCACGGGATCGAGCTGCTGTACGGCACGGGCGAGATAGACGAGGCGCTCGGCGAGCAGGAACGCGCTGAAGAAGACGATCGCGTCGCCGAGCAGCGAGGCGCCGCCGCCGCCTGTCTGGCCGCCGAACAGCACCACGATGCCGGTGTAGGCGATGGCGACGCCGGCCGCGCGCCGAACGGTGAGGCGGTCGCCCGGAATCAGGAAATGCGACAGCACGACCGTGTGCACGGAGTAGAGATTCAGGAGAATCGACGCGTGTGCGGCGCTCGTGAGAGAGGTACCGATGTTCATCGTCCCGATCTGCGCCGTGAAGATCAAGGCGAGCATCAACATCGGCCGCCACTCCTCGCGCGCGACGCGGAGGCCCGCGAGACGGCCGGTGGCCCAGGCCCAGATGGCGATGGCGGTCCCGCCGACGACAAAGCGCATCCAGGCCAGGCGCAGGGGCGGGGCGTCGGCGAGGCCGAGCTTGATCGCGACGGTGTTGGCGCCCCAGAAGACCGATGTGAGCAGCGCGAGCAGCGCGCCGGGGGCGTCGACGTCTCTGCGCTCGATCAAGGCGTTACACTATACGACTCGCGACGCTCCTCTATAATCGAGGAATGAAGATCGGTCTCATCGGCCTCCCCAAGAGCGGCAAGACCACGCTGTTCAACTTGCTGACCGGCGCCAGCATCGCCACCTCGCGCTACGACGCCGGGCGCGCGGAGCTCCACACCGGCGTGGCCCGCGTGCCAGATGCCCGCGTGGATCGGCTGCACGAGCTCTTCAAGCCGCGCAAGACCACGTACGCGACCTTCGAGGTCGTGGACCTCGCCGGTATCGCCAAGGGTGAGCGCGCCGCGCTCGAGACGAAGGAGTTCCGCAACGCCGACGCGCTGCTGCACGTCGTCCGCGCTTTCCCCGACGACGCGCTCGGCGCCGCCGACCCGCGCCGCGACATCCTCGATCTCGAAACGGAGCTGATCCTCGCCGATCTCGAGGTGGTGGAGCGCCGCCTCGAGCGGCTGGACGCCTCGCTCAAGAAGCAGCGGAAGGAGGCCGAGGTGCGGGAGCGCGAGGTGCTCGTGCGGCTCCAGACCGCGCTCGAGAGCGAGACTCCGCTCCGGGCCGTCTCGCTGACCGCCGAGGATGAGAAGGCGGTGCGCGGCTTCACGTTCCTGTCGCAGAAGCCGATCTTCCATATCGTCAATGTGGACGAGAAGGCCATCGCCGACGGCGAGCGCGTGGTCGAGCGCTTCGGTCTCGCCGAGGTTGCCGCACGGCCGCGGACGCGCGTCGGCTGGGTCTCAGCCGTCATCGAGACCGAGATCGCCCGGCTCGAAGGCGCCGAGCAGGAGGCGTTCCTGGCGGATCTGGGGCTTGCCGAGCCGGCGATTCGCCGGGTTCTGCGCGAGTGTTACGCCCTGCTCGGCCTCGTGTCCTTCTTCACGTGCGGCGAGGATGAGGTGCGCGCGTGGCCGATCGCGGCTGGAACACGCGCCCAGGACGCAGCGGGCGCGGTGCACTCCGACATCGCGCGTGGCTTCATCCGCGCCGAGGTGAACGGCTACGACGAGCTGGTCGCCGTCCAGGGGTCCTTCGCCGACCTCCGCGCCAAGGGGCAGCTGAGGCTGGAGGGAAAGGACTACGTCGTGCAGGACGGCGAGGTCTGCCACTTCCGGTTCAATACCACAGCCGCGAAAAATAAGGATTTCTAGCCCTGAATCAAGGCCGCCTGCCACTTCGCACCTGACGCTTCGAGTCGCCGCGTCTCACCGTCGAGCAGGCGACCGAGATGGCCGAGCACATCATCGTCGACCACGGCGACACGACCCGGTGGGAGCCCGGCCAGGTCATGCGTCCGAGCGCGCCGAGCCCCGAACCGACGTGGGACGGGCCGCGCACTCGCGGTTGGCGCGTCACGGGGCAGGCGCACCGGCTGCGCGTCGAACAGTTGTTCCTTGGCCCTCGCCGGCGTGCCGTCGACGAGCGCGAGGCCATCGACATCCCCGTGAGAACCGCGAAGCGCACCCTGGCCCGGCGCGCGAAGGCCGCGCTTACCGCTAACCCGGACGCGCCGGAGCGGCCAGCGGGAGGCGTACCGGCTGGTCCGGGTCATAGGCGCCGCCGCAACCGCGCACAACCTCCACGTGGCCGCCAATGATATGGAACAGTGCATGGCGGACGCTGGCTATGTCTACGTCCCGACCCCTGAAGAACGCGAAGCGCGCCTCGAAACCATCCGCGAGCACTGCCGCAGCGTGTCGGGCGGGCGCGCCGATGCCTTTCAGAGCTGCATACGCGATGAGGAGATCCGGCGCGCGCCACGCGCCGGCCGGAAACCGACGCGTGGCCGAGGGCCGGGAACACTATGACGACGAGAGTAGCGCGTGACCTCCGGCAGTGTTGGGAGCGCGGCACGCGTGTCGCCGGCGGCACGCCGCTACCGCTCAAACGTCGCCCAAGCCCTATAGCAGATGCCGTGGAACCGCATGCTGACAAGCCCCGCCAGTGTTACGCGGTGGCACACATCTGTCGGCTGGATCGTCTCGCCACAACCATTGCAGGCCAGAGCGCAGCCAGCAGCGATTTCATGGAACCGATTCGGCGTCGCGAGCGGCAATCGACCACGTCGCGCCCTCTGTACGGTCAGTGCCGCGCGTAGCTCCTCGTCTGGCATCGGGGGCTGCAAGAATAGCACGGCTCTCTGGGCCTCCCCACCTGGGGCAGCGGCCCCGGATCGCCATGAGGCGCGGCGGATGGTTGTCGAGCGCTTCGAGGGCTATGTCGCGAAGGACGAGTCCAGCGCTTACGAGGGTGGCGCGACGCGACGGTGGGTGAAGGTCAAGCAGAAGGGTGGACCATCGGCGACGAGCGGTGGACGCGGCGGATCAGCGTGGCGCCGCGACCAGTGCGCTTGACTTAACCCGACACTCGCCCCAGCATCCGGCATGGACCGCCGCCGCTTCCTGGCGACCTCGCTGGCCGGTGCACTCGCCGCGCCGCGCGCAGCCAGGGCGCAGGAGACGGGCAGCATGCACCGGATCGGCTTCTTGTCCGGCAGCTCCTTCGAGGGAGCAAAGGCGCTCGTCGAGGAGTTCCATCGCGGTCTTCGCGAGCGAGGGCATGTTGAAGGGCAAAGCATTCATATCGAGTATCGATGGGCCGAAGGTAAGTCCGACCGACTTCCGGGTCTCGTAGCCGAGTTGATCAGCCTCAAGGTTGAGCTGATCGTGGCAGCCGCTTCGCCCGCAGCGCGTGCTGCCTATCAAGCAACGCGAGCGATTCCAATCGTCATCGTCGGCGTGGGGAATCCAGTCCAACTCGGACTGGCAGCCAGCCTCGCACGTCCCGGCGGCACTGTCACAGGGTTAACGTCCTACGGGCCGGACCTCACTGCGAAACAGCTCGAACTTCTGATGCAGGCCATTCCTGAGATGAAACGCTTGGCAGTGCTGTGGACGCCGGCCAATGCGTTACATGCCGGAGCCCTGCGACAGCTAGAACAACTGACCCAATCGCGTCGCGTCCAGATGCAGCCCTTGAAGATTGTGGGTCCTGAAGACTTCCAGGACGCTTTCCGTTCCGCGGCGGTCAGGGGAGCTACGGCAGTATGGGTCGTCGGCGATCCGATCTTCCTTCTACACCCCGCTGAGCTCGCCAAGTTCGCCATGGAATTCCGGCTGCCGACGTCGTTTTTTGGGCGAGCGCACGTGGAGGCCGGCGGCTTAATGGCCTACGGCCCGGACTCCCGTCATATGTATCGGCAGGCGGCAACATACGTCGACAAGATTCTGAAGGGTGCAAAACCTGCTGAGCTTCCTATCGAGGAACCCACCAAGTTTGAGCTGGTGATCAACGCGAAGACCGCGAAGGCCCTCGGCCTCACCATCCCGCCGTCGCTGCTGCTGCAGGCGAATCAGTTGATCGAGTAGCCGCTGCTCTGGGCCGTTCGTTGCTAGACGCTCGCGGCCGACTCCTCCACGCCGCTCTTGGCTTCGCCGCCCTGCGCGACGCACAGCCAGTGCCCGTCCTCGCCGCGGTCCACGGCTGGCTCGACTCCTGGCGCGGCGTCGGCGACGTCGTTGTTGGGATGCACCGCCAGGGTTACGACGTCCAGTTGACGCAGTACGACGAGCGCGGATGGCGCGCGTACACCACTGGCATGGAGCACAGCGCGACGAGCGCCACCGCGTCGGCGTTCGAGAAGACGCCGTGGCGGGCGGTGCAGCGGGCGGCATGGGACGCGCTCACTATGCCGGTGCAGAACAGCCAGCGATGAACCTCGTGACGTTCGAGGACCTCATTGAAGGCACTGTTTACGAGGGTTCCGAGGTGGTCGCGGAGCGCGAAGCGATGGTCGGGTACGCGAAGCAGTACGACCCGTGGCCGTTTCATGTGGATCCCGAAGCCGCGCGCTCATCGCCGTTCGGAGGGCTGATCGCCAGCGCCGGGTACACCTTTTCACTGTGGTGCAGGTCGCTTCACGGCGTCTTCCGGTCGGACGGCCGTGAGTGGGCGTTCCTTGGCGGATACGAGCTTCGGATCAAGCTGCTACAGCCCGTCCGGCCGGACGATCGGATGCGCGTCCGCGTCACCATCGTGAGCACGCGGCCGTCCAGCAGGCCGGGGCGCGGTCACGTCGACAGCGTGCACGAACTGGTGCGGCACGACGGCGTGCCGGTATTCAGGGTCGACCTGGGGTTTCTCATGGCAACTCGGAGCACGCCGTGATCGAGCTGAGCGCCGACGACGACCTCGGCCGCGACCTCGCCGCCTTCCGGCGAGCCCGAGCGCGTCTGGATGGCGTGCTCCGGCGGGGCGCGGATTGAGAAGTCCTCGGCGGCTGAGGCGGGAGCGGCGTCATCCGCGACGCCGCCCCGTGGCTCTACGCGACGCGGTTCCGATTCGCCTGCTGGGCACGCGCGTCCGCCAAGTCCGTCTTGTCCATGTAGCGCAACGGCTCCCGGTCGAACTGTTCCTTGCACGCGCGCGAGCAGAAGTAGAATGCCACACCCTCGTACTCGGACTGTGCCTCGGCCGAGGCCGGGTTGACTTCCATTTTGCAAACAGGGTCGAGTCCCATGGCGCCTCCCTCGCCGCACTACGCGGCTGCCCTATTCCGGGGCAAGCGGCGTGCCGATGACCTTACTCGCGCTCGGTCGGATGATCTGGGCGGCGCCGCTTCCTATAGGAGCACCGCGCGTGCGGCGCGGTGGCCACCGGCTTCACGGGCCAGCCCGAGCGCGTGTGGTTAGCGTGCTCGTGCGGCGTGCGGATCGAGCGGCTTACGACGTGGGCGCGCTCGTCTCCGGCGGCAACACCATGGCGAAGAATTTCCAGCGCTCGAACAGGCGCACGAACCAGATCGACTGAAACCCTGGGGCCATGTCCCTGTCGTCGTACGAATACTCGATGATGTCCTGTTCGACGTGGTGCAGTTCGGTGTTTTCGAGTAGCTCTGGCGGCGGCGGGTCGAGAACTTGAGCCCAGACTCGATTGTCCGGCACCGCCGTTGCCACACCGTGATGGTGGCACAGGCCTCGGACGATCTTGCGGATGACCCGCATGGCGCGCTCATCGCGTCCGGGATAGATCAGGTGACGCTCGCGCCCGTCAACCACCGTGGGCACAAGCTGCTCTACAAGATCGAAGAGCCGGCGCCGCCCGTCTCTCGCACCATGCGGTACAGCGTGAAAGCAGTGGCCCGGCGCGTGGCGAAGCTCGACCCCCAGCAACGCGCCGAGCTGCTGAACCACGTCTCCACCACGACGCTGAACGTCTACGACCGCTTGGACAACGACGCCGAGGGGCGCGTGGTGCGGAACGCCTCCTGGTTCGCCCTCAAGGGCCTCGTCGATGGAGCGGCCCGGAAGTGATTACTGGGCAGAACTATGGTGAATCAGACGCAGACCCGAAGTTCTGTACGGTCGTTGCTGTGGCGCGTACTTGGGGACGATTCTGTCGCCCCTCGACGCTTCCGGTTCAACGTCGCGAAGTAACGAAATTTCTACCAGCATCGGGTAGCCGCTCGCCCGTCCCGCCGGGATTCAGCGCTGTTGTAAGCGTTCTGACCGGCACGGAAAATGAAGCTCCGGCCTGCATGAGCCTGACGTTCGTGGTTGTCGCGTGCGTCTTCGTGGCCCTGGTCGGCGCCCTGGTCGCCTGCGTCGACCGATGGCGTGACTCCCGGCTCGCGCTGACTCGACCCCTGCAGCGCGTCGGCGTTCGGGTCGGGCGCATCCCGACCGTGCCCGACTCCCGCAAGCGCGCAGCCTGACCGGTTCGCCGGCCGAGAGCTCTAGGTTCTCAGGCCAGGGATCGGCTTGAGCGGGCCGCCGAGGGCGGTCACGACCGCCGCCACCGTCGCGTCCGGGGTGCCCGCCATGAGCACGCAGCCCGGCGCGATGATCACGCCGGCGCCACCCACGCTCTGCGCCGCCTCGCGCGCTTCGGCGGCCGCGGCCTCCGGCGTATCGTGAAGGAGCGTCCGCGCCTGATCGAGGCCGCCGCACACCGCACCCCGCACGACGGTTTGCCCCTGGGCGAGTGACGGACCGGCGGCGCGATCGTCCCAGTTCCAGACGTGACCGGGCAGCTGCGCGAGACGCTCGAACATCAGCCGGGCGCCGTGGCCGTGCACGATCGTCAGAAACGATCGCGGATGAATCTCGCCGAGCACGCGGCGGTCATACGGCTCGCCGAAGCGCGCGTACTGCTCCTCGGTGAGGACGCTGCGGCTCGCCGTCTGGATCGAGTAGAAGATCCCCGACACGCCCTCGTGCAGAGCGAGATCGGCAAACCTGATGAGGGTCTCGGTGATCGCCTCCAGGGCGTCCGTCACCGCGGCGGGGTGCTCGCGCAGGTCGTGGGGCAGACGATCGCCGGACAGCTTGCGCGCGAGCGACAGCGGCGAGAACAGCGTCGGAAGCACCGGTGCGTCGCCGATCCGGCGATCGAATCCGAGGCGAATGATGGTCTCGAGCTCTTCGACCCAGCCCGGGGCCGTGGCAGGATCGAGCGGCCGGATCCGCGTCCAGTCGTCGGCCTCCTTCACCGCGCACGAGGCACAGGCGCGATGGCCGGTCGGAAGCACGTGATCCGACTCGACACAGCCCCACGCCTCGACGGCATAGCCGCCCCTCGGGGTGATCTTCAGGAAGTCGGACCCATAGTGCTCGTGGAAGCGCAGCGTCGACTGGGCGAGGCCGGCCGGCGAGCGGTCGACGGCCGGGAAGTGGCGCCACACGGCGAACGGCACGCGATCGGTCGGCTGCCGCTGGATCGCCGCCTGCAGCCGCTCGCGCCGACTCATCTGCTTCATCGCATCACCAGGCCATCGGACAGGACTGGCTGCCCCGCCGCCTCGACCACGTCGAACGCGAGCCCGCTGCCGCGCGGAGCGCGCCCGCGCACCCCGAGCCGGCTCGGCATGGTCACCATCCCGGTGAACTGCCCCGCCACGCCACGAACCGCGGTGGGGTCGCCCGCGAGGTCACGGGCGATCACGCGGGACACGGCGAGCGCCAGCGTGGCCGTTCCATGCAGGATGCGCCCCGGAAGCCCCGCTGCCCGCGCGACGGCGATGTCGGTGTGAATCGGGTTATAGATCCGCGCTCCTTCCGTGTAGACGTGCGCCGTTTGCGCCGGCACGTCGATCTCGTCCACCCACCGGATCGCGCCGGCGTCACCGTTCGTCGTCGGCGCGGAGCTCGCTTCGGCATCCTCGCCCCGGAGCGCGACGCCGCGATAGAGGGAGGCGTAGTCCGTGGTCGAGACGGGGACGCCGGTTCGATCCACGGTGGCGTAGCGCACGACGACGAGCGTCCCGCGGCGACGCTGCCGCACGGCCGTGACCTGCGCGCTCGTGCGAAGACTGTCGCCCGCGCGCGGCGGACGATGCACGACGAGGGTGTGCTGCGCGTGCACGCCGAGCAGGGCCAGCCGGTCATCGATGGCCTTGGCACGGAGCGCCGTCGCGGCCGGCCATTCGTAGCAGACGGGGAAGAGCGGATGCGCGGCCGGCCCACCGGGCGCGGTCGTGTCGTAGTAGCGCGCATCGGTCTCGCCGAGGGCGGCCGCGTACGCCATGAGCCACCGCGCGTCGACCGTGCAGGCGAGGGGCCCCACCGTGAGCCCGACGATCGCGGCGTCGATCACCGGTGGCGTCACGACCGGGGGAAGTTCATAGCGCTCACGAAGATCTCCTCGAAGTCGGGGTGGGCCGCCAGCGAGACGTGCTCGATGCGGGCGGCCACCTCCTCCGCGCGAGCGCGCTCGGCCTCCGACAGGAGACAGAGCTGGGCGCCGAGCGCGGCGGCATTGCCGACGTAGCGGATCCGGCGGGTGGGCAGGGCCGGGATCAGGCCGATTCGCACCGCGCTCGCGATCGAGACGTAATTGCCGAAGCCGCCCGCGAGGAGCAGCTCCTCGACGCGCTCGTCGGGGACACCGGCCACGTGCTGGAGCATCGCGATGCCGGAGGCGATGGCGCCCTTTGCGAGCTGCACCTGCCGCACGTCGTCCTGCGTCAGCACGATGTCCGCCGGCGCGCCGTCCTCGCCCGCCCGCATGACGACCACCTGGCGCTCCTCGCCGCGCATCACGAGGCGCTCGCGCAGATGCGGTGGCAGCGAGTCGCGGGCGTCCATGGCGATGAGGCCCGTCCAGTCGATGACGCCCGCCTGCAGCAGGCCCGCGAGGAGGTCGATGAGCCCCGAGCCACAGATGCCGAGCGCCGGCGCCTCGCCGATGGTGTGGACGCGGATGTCGTCGTCGACGGTGACGCGGTCGATGGCGCCGACGGCGCCACGCATGCCGTGACGGATCTGGGCGCCCTCGAGGGCGGGACCGGCGGGCGCCGAGCAGGCCATGAGCCGCGTGCGCGAGCCGAGGATCACCTCGCCATTGGTGCCGATGTCGACGGCGATCCGGAGCGCGTCGCTGTCGGCGAGCCGCGTCGCCAGCGTCACCGCGACCGCGTCGGCGCCGACGAAGCCGGCCACGAGCGGCAGGAAGCAGACCCGCGCCTCCGGCGCGATCTTCAGGAGGACGTCGCGGGCCGCGAGGGTGACGGCGTGCCGCATCACCGGCGCGTACGGCGCCAGCCCCACGTGCGAGGGGTCGATGCCGAGCGCCAGATGGTGCATGCACGTGTTGCCGACGACGACCGCCTTGTAGATCCATTTCGCCAGCACACCGGATTCTCGGCACACCTCCGCCACGTGCTGGTTCAGCAGCCCGACGATGCGCGTGTGGAGCTTGCGGAGGTTCCCCGGATTGAACTGGGCGAACGCGATGCGCGACATGAGGTCGCCGCCGAAGACGGATTGCGGATTGAGGCTCGAGACCGACGCGAGCTGCTCGCCCGATTCGAGCTCGATGAGCGTGGTCACCACGCTGGTCGTCCCGATATCGATGGCGAGGCCGAACTTCAGCGGCGTGGTGTCGCCGCGCTCCACGGCGATCACCTGACGGGCGCCACCGGCGCGCCCGCCCGGACGGAACGTCGTCACCGTCACGCCAGCCGGATCGTCACGGAGCGCCTGGGGCAGCGTGGCCAGCACGCTCGGACCCACGCTGTCCGGCGCCACGCCCACCGCGGCCGCCAGACACTCGAGGTCGGAGGTTTGATGATGCTCCTCACGGGGCAGCGCTACCTTCACGAGCTCCTTGGCGACGCCGGCGTCGATGGTGACGGCGGGCGCGCTGGCGCGCACGCCGGGGCCGGCGCCGAGGATCTGGAAGGAGTGCTCGTCCAGCGGCGGCGCGACCTGCACGGTCACCGGCTCGGCGACCGCGCACTGGCACGACAGGCGGTAGCCCTCGCGGACGAGGTCGTCGCCGAGCTGGACCTCGTCCATGATGGTAGGCGGCGGGATGGTGCCGGCGACGAACTTCACCCGACACGATGTGCACCGGCCGCGACCGCCACACGTCGCGGTGATGTCGATGCCGGCTGCGTGGGCGGCGCCGAGGATCCGGGTTCCCGCGGCGACGCGGAGCTCGCGGCGCGGCCGCGAGTCGCGCGCGTCCGTGAGAATGACGAGCGGGACGGTCATCGTCGCGATTGTAGCGCGGGGGCCGTCGACGTGGGGGGCTCCGGGCGCCCCAACTCCCGCGCGGCTCGGACGCCCTGGCCGAGCCTTGGCGCCCTCGGGAAATCGAAGCACCCTACTCGGTGATCTCGAACTCGACGCGTCCGATGCCCTCGGTCTCCACCGCGGCGGCCGCGTCGACGACGGGCAGTCGCGTGCGATCCACGCCGCGTTCGGCCAGCGCGTCACGCACCACCTGGAGGCGACGCTCGGCCAGCGCCTGGGTCGCGGCCGTCGGCGCGGGATCGTGCTCGGCGAGGGCGGCGATCATCTCGTCGATAGCGGCCGGCGCGCGGCGCGGGAACTTCTCGACGTAGAGCGCCGTGAGGGCGTCGCGCATTGCCGCCGGCGTGCGATCCTCCGCGCCGGCGCGGATGCGCTCGCGAAGGGCCACGCGCTTGAGCCGGGTGACGTCCTCGACGGTGAGCACGGGCCGCTCCCGCAGCCGGATGGCGGGCTTGTCCTTGAGGAACGTCGCGAGGTTGACGAGGTGCCCGGTCATGCCAGGCGCCAGCGTGGCCGTGCCGGGCTCGAAGAGGACCGGGTTGACTTGCAACGACTCCACGCGCTCGTTGTCCTTCACGAAGACGCGGCCGACCAGACTGAACGGCAAGGTGACCGTCTTGACCGCGATGCCGCGGAGCGCGGTAGCGATGGCGTCTCCGAGCTCGAACTTCGGCGACGACAGCGCGCCGTGGATCGGCACCGACAGCTGCATGTCGCCGTCGCGGTTCTTCATCAGCGCGACGAACGTGTCGAGGGGCAGCCCGATCGGCCACGTCGGTGGCTGCCCGCCCGGCGCGCGCTCGACGACGAGGGCCTCGGCGCCGGCGTCGTTGGTCGCCTCCAGCTGGTCGCCGTTCAGCGTGTAATGCGCGGCCAGGGTGATGGTGCCTTGCCGGGCTCGCCAGCCGAACAGCGTCTGAAGATAGGGATTCGCGCGCGGCGCAGGATAGCCGCCCAGCGTGACGAGGATATCGTAGCGGCGGGGGCCCGCCGGGGGCGTGAGCTCTCCGCTGATCGCCAGCGGCGCGTTCGGTCCTACGGTGGCGCGCAGCGTGGCCCGCGCGACGGTGCCCGGCACCGTGCTGAAGCCGACCACGGTGGCGTTGACCGCCGACACCTCCTCGGCGAAATCCGGGGTGGGGACGCGATCGACGAAGCGGGCGAAGCCGTCGACGAAGCTGGCCGTGCCGACCTCCACGCGCAGCGGCGGGCGCGGCGTCGCCGGATCGTCGGGCCTCCGTCGCGGCACCGGCGTGTCACGCAGGGTGAGGAGGGCAAACAGCGGGAAATGTCCCGCGCTGTCGCGCTCGAGCAGAAGCCATGGCTTCTCGACCGCCACGCTCTCCACGCGCACGCGCCCCGGCCATTCGACGTTGACGCCTTTCGCCTCCGCCCGTCCCGCGGTCAGCAGCGAGCGGTGCTCGTCGCCGACGGCCAGCTCGCCGACGGTCGCGTTCCCGCGGACGGTGATCGTCAGTGGCTCGAAGGTGACCGCGACACGCGCATCACCGTCGATCGTGCCGGTGACGCGCGCGCTCACCGGAAGGTAGGGTTGCGCGGGCGCCAACGCCACGCCGGTGAGCGTCGCGCGGAGGTTCAGTCGACCGGGATCGACGCGCAGCGTGCCGCGACCTTCGAGTCGACCACCGCCCGGCATGGGCGTGGCGATCGTCACCCTGGCCGGCGCCTTCACCGGGTAGGCGATGTTCTGGGCTTGCACGCGCGTGCCTCGAATCTCGAAGCGCGCCGCCGGCTCGACCGAGTCGTCGATGACGGAGCTCGCGGCCTCCTCGATCAGCGTGCGTTTGATGAGGAGCTCCGGCGTCGGCGCCGCCGACGGCGTCGGTCCGGCCTCGGTCGTGCCACCGCGGACGCCGAGACCGGGACGCGTCAGAAACGCTGCGCGCAGCGTCAGCTCGCCCCGCGTGTTGCGCGCGATCTTCGCCCACGGACGGCGCACGCTCAGCTCCTCGACCTCGAGTTGGAGCGGCCAGCGAAAGTCGACACCAGTCAGCGCCAATCGCTCGACAGCGAGCAACGGCTGGCCGAGGTCCTCGACGGCCGCCTCGTTGAGCACCGCGTCACCCCGAACGCGCAGCCGGAGCGGTTCGAGCCCTCCGCGCACGTCGAGATCCGCGTCGACCCGGCCGCTGAGCCGCCCACGGAACGGCAGGAACGGCTGCGCCTGCGCGAGGTCGACGTTCTTCATGACGACCTTGGTGCGCGCGCGCTGGCCGTCGACGTCGGCCGTCCCCGACACGGTCAGCGTGCCCCCGCCCGGCAGCCGGGCGCTGACCTCGGCGCGCGTGGGAGCCCGCACCGGCCAGGCGGCGTCCCGCACGGCCACGGTCACGTTGTCGACCTGAAGCCGCGCAGCCGGCGTGACGGTGTTGTCGACCAGCGTTACCGTTCCGCCGTCGACGTGCAGCTCGCCGACCGACACGTCGGGCGTCACCGGCGACGGCTCCGGCGTGGCGCCGACCTCGCCCACAGGTGTCTGGCGCACGAAGAGCTCGGACAGCGCCAGCGCGCCGGCCGCGTTGCGCTCGAGGACGGCCGACGGACGGCGGACGCTGAACGTGGCGACCCGCAGGCGCGCCGGCCAATCGTAGTCGAGCCCGGTGGCCTCCATGCGCTCGGCCGTCATCACCGGAGGCGTCGTCGGCGCGCGCGAATCGGCGATCGTCACGCGGCTCGCGCCGAGCGTGCCGGTCACCGTCAGATGCAGCGCGCGATCCCATGTCGCCACCAGGCGCGCGTCGACATCGCCGACGCCGCCGAGCCGGGCGGCGGTGGTCGTGTAGCGGTTGACGTGGCCCAGGTCGGCGCCGGCAGCTTTGATCTGGACGTCGGCGCGCAAAGGTTCGAACTGGGCCGTGCCGCGGACATCGAGCGTGCCGCTGCCCGGCAGCCTGCTGCTGAAGCTGAGACGGCCCGGCTGTTTCCCGGGCCAGCTGATTGCCTCCGCGACGAGCCGCGTCCCCTTGAAGCCGTACGTCACCGGGGGGCCGGCCAGCGCCTCGGTGACGTCGACGTCGCCCTCGACCTCGACACGCGCGAGGGCGAAGCCGCCGTCCTTCAGGTGCAGGTCGTTCAGCGTCACCAGCGTCTCCGGCGACGTGGCGACCGGCGCGGCCTGGCCACGGCCCTCGAGTGCCAGTTGCCGGATGCGCGCGCCGGCGCTGATGACGGTGCCGTCGCGGTCGTCGTGGACCACGGTGACGCCGGCGGCCAGGGTGCCCCGCTCCGGGAGGACCGCGGCGTTGCCCGGCAGATAGATCCGCAGCAGCGCGAGATCGACGTTGCCGACCGTGACGTGCGCGCGGACATGGACCGGCACCAGCCGGAGCTCCTCGACGTGGACGTGCACCGGTGCGCCGGCCACGATCGTCGAGCCGTCCGCGGTGCCGTCCGCGCGCGTGGTGGAGACGTTGCGCGCCTCGATGGCGATGCGCTCGGATTTCCACGTGCGCGGCGGCCGAAGCGTGCGGTCCTCGAGCGTGACGGAGCCGTCGGCGACGCGCAGGTGGTCGATGGTGACGCCGATCCCGCTCGGTGCCCGGGGCGGACGCTCGAGGAGATCGGAGATGTTGAAGCGGTTGCCCGCGAAGCGCACGATGCGCACCGACGAGCGCTCGACGAGCAGGTCCTCGATCCAGACGTGCAGCGCGAGGAGCGAGCGGCGATGCACGCGCGCCTTGATGACCTCGGCGCGCGCCAGCTCGCCCCCCTCGTCCCGGTCGGCGATCGACAGGCCGTGTACGGCCACATCGCCGGTGGCGACGTTGACCTCGACGCGATCGATGGTGACGCGGCGCTGGGTGAGGGCCTCCAGCCGCCAGACCGCTGCCCGGCGAACGATGTCAGGCAGCATCACGACCACCGCGACGCCCAGCGCGGCGACCGCGACGATCGCAACCAGTGCGGCGAGGACCATCGTGCGACGGCGGATCACGGCAGGCGACCTGCTTGCAGCATAAGACCGCCTCGCCATCCGATGCTAGACTGCCGCCCATGAGCGAGCCGCTCGACCTCGACGCCCTTCGCGCCGCCGCCCGCCTGGCCGGCTTCGCGTGGAGCGACACGCAGCTCGAAGCCATTCGACCGATGGTCGAAGCCTCGCTGCGCCTGCTGGCCGGACTCGAAGAGC
>Ga0075431_100002926_pt1 | contig 16536 bp, 15 predicted proteins | sample RhiMetdeltSRZDD5_FD_75297 | JGI IMG/M metagenome (GOLD analysis project Ga0075431, IMG submission 75297) | Populus rhizosphere microbial communities from Tennessee, USA - Rhizosphere MetaG P. deltoides SRZDD5 | ecosystem: Host-associated > Plants > Roots > Rhizosphere > Soil | place: USA... | reverse complement strand
AAGAGGTAGTAGGTCCCCATGTTGGGGGCGACGATGTACATGTTGTTGTCGAGGGCACGGGCGCGGCTCTGGATCTCGAAGATGTCGTTCCCGGTGGCCGGATGCGGATAGGAGGCGCGGTAGACGACCTCGGCCCCGTTGAGGGCCAGCGCCCGCGCGTTCTCGGGGTAGGACCCCTCGTTGGCCATCATGATGCCGAGGCGGCCGATCGCGGTATCCGCCACCGGCCAGAAGGCGTCGAGGGTCCGACCATATTTCTCGATCCACCAGTCATAGACATCGTGCGGGCAGACCGAGTGCTCGACGGGAAAGAGCGGCGAGACCTTGTAGTGCTGGAGGATGATCTTGCCCCGCGGGTTGATGATGAAGCCGACGTTGAAGAACCGGTCCTTGAGGTCCGGGTGCTTCGCCTTGGCCTGGGCCATGACGAAGGCGTCGTATTCCTTGGCGATCTTGCCGAGGGCTTCCGTCTCCTCGCCGGGGATGTCGATGGCGCACTCGCGCGCGAAGGTGGCGTGGTCGAGGTCCAGCACCTCGTCGTTGAAGGCCTGCAGCGCGCCCTCGGGGAACGCGATCAGGCGCACCGGAATGTCGAGCGCCGAGAGCCACGACGCCGCCTTCACGAGATGGGACAGATGCTCGAGGTTGATCTTGATGTCGCTCCGCTTGCGGATGCCGCGCACGGTGGGAATCAGGCCGACGGCGGTGTACGGTTTGATCATTCCGCGCTCCTCTGTTAAGGTCCCGCTGCCGCAGAACAACTAACATAGAATGAATCCGGCAACCATCTCCGAGCAGGCCACCCACGTCTCGAGCCGCACGCCGAGCCGCCGATACAAATGAATCCGGCAACCATCTCCGAGCAGGCCACCCACGTCTCGTTGAACCGTCTTCGCATCGGCGTGTCCGTGATGCCGCTCGAGAATCGCCGCGAGGCGCTGGTCGATCTTGCCATCGCCGGCGACCGCCGCGGCTACGATCTCTTCTTGCTGCCCGAGACATGGGCATACGACATCACGGTGGTCCTCGCGGAGGCGGCCGTGAAGACCGGGCGGATCACGCTGGGCACCGGCATCCTCGGCGTCTGGAACCGCAGCGCGGCGACGATCGCCATGGCCGCCCGTACGCTGGCCTCGATGTCGAACGGCCGGTTCGTGCTGGGCCTGGGCGCCAGCACGCCCCAGCTCGCGGAAGGCCTGCACGACGTGCCGTTCGTCGCGCCCATCGGCCGGATGCGGCGCACGGTGAGCCAGGTGCGCGCCCTGCTGCGTGGCGAGCGCGTCCCGCTCGCGGTGGCGACCGGCGCTCGCGCGCTGAAGCTCAACATCCCGTCGGGGCCGGACGTGCCGATCTATCTGGCCGCCCTGGGGGACGACGCCACGCGGCTGGCCGGCGAGCTGGCCGATGGGTGGATGCCGTTCATGTATCCGCGGCGCGTGCTGGCGCAGGGCGTGGAGCGGCTGCGCGAGGGCGCCGCCCGGGGCGGGCACCCCGAACGTCTGCCCGCGATCTGCGCGTCGGTGCCCACGGTCGTGTCGGACGATCCGGCGAAGGCGCGCGAGGGCGCGGCGTGGTTCGCCGCGTTCTACATCACCACGATGGGGACGATCTATCGCGACTCGCTGATCCGCCAGGGCTTCGAGCGGGAAGTGAAGTCGGTGCTCGCCGCCAACACCGGCAAGGCGGCGGGCATCGTGCCGCCGGACGCCGAGGAGCTGCTGGAGCAGCTGATCGTCTACGGTACGCCGGAAGAGGCGCGGCGCCGTCTCGCGCGTTGGCATGCGGATGGTGCCGCGAGCGTCGGCCTGCTGCTCCGGCCGTCGCTGACGGCGGAGGAGCTGGCGCTGACCCTGGACGCGTTCGTGCCGATGCTAGAATGACTGACCACATGGGGGCCCCGACATGGCCCCCCAGACCCCCCAGCGTTCGGAGCGCCCCGGCGGAGCGGTGGCGCTCCTCTGTATCGCGGAGGACAGCCGCATGAATGCATCGGCACCGATCAGGCCGCGCGACCGCGTGGCGGCCGCCTACAAGGGGCAGTTCGCCGACCGCGTTCCCGCCTATCCCATTGCGGGCTCGTTCGCCGGCTGCCTCGACGGGCTGAGCATCGAGGAGTACTGCACCAATCCGAAGAAGGCCGTGAAGGCGATGCTGAACTATTACGAGCGCTATCAGCCGGACATCATGATCGCCTTCAATGACCTGGCGAAGGAAGCCGAGGCGATCGGCTGCCACGTCAAGTACTCCGACTACGTGGTCCCGTCCATCGATGAGCACGTGCTCCAGAACGACAAGGCGCTGCTGGCGCGGCTCGAGGTCCCCGATCCCTACAAGGATGGCCGGCTGCCGGCGTTCCTCGAGCAGTGCGAGGCGCTCTCGGCCGCGAAGTTCCCCAGCGGACTGGGGGCCGTGCTGGTCGGGCCGTGGACGATCGCCATGCTCATGCGCAATCCCGAGCTGATGTGCCTGGACACCATCGACGACCCGGCGTTCGTCCACGAGCTCATGCGCTTCGCCACCGAGTATGCCAAGCGCTTCGGCGACGCCGTGCTCACGACGAAGATCGGCCTCTCGTACACGGACCCCACGGCGTCCTGCTCGCTGGTTGGCCCCGACACCTACCGCGAGTTCATCAAGCCGTACCACAAGGAGCTGGTGGACTACTTCAAGGCCAAGAAGGTCGGGACCACCATCCACATCTGCGGGACCACGCACCAGATCCACCAGGATCTCGTCGACGTCGGCTTCGTCGCGATCACCATCGACCTCGACCAGCAGGCCGATCCGAGCCTGAAGGTCGATCAGCTCGACAAGCTGATCACCCTCGGCAACCAGCGCGGGGTGGTGGCGGTCGGCAACGTCGACGTGACCATCTTCGAGCGCGCCACGAAGGCGGAGATCGAGGCCGAGGTTCGCCGCTGCATCGACACCGCCGGCAAGCGCTCGCGCTTCGTGCTGTCGACGTCGTGCGAGCTGCCGCCGCGGGCGAATCCCGACTGCGTGACGTGGTTCATGGAAGCCGCCCGCGAGTACGGCCGCTACGAGCGCATTCTCGCCTCATGAGGCGCGCGCGATGACGACCGTGACCGTGCACGGCGGCCGCACCGGACTCAAGCAGGAGATCCTGGTCGGCAAGCACCGTCTGACCGCCGACGAGCCGGTCGAGGGTGGCGGCACCGACGCCGGCCCGACCCCGTACGACTACCTGCTGGCCGCCCTCGGCGCCTGAACGTCCATGACGCTCGCGCTGTATGCGCGACGCAAGCGGTGGCCGCTCGACGGTGTCACCGTTCGCCTCACGCACTCGCGGATCCACGCCGCGGACTGCGCCGATTGCGAGACGAAAGAGGGCAAGCTCGACCAGATCGAAACTGAGCTGACGCTGAGCGGCACGCTGACCGACGAGCAGCGTGCGCGCCTGCTCGAGATCGCGGAGAAGTGCCCCGTGCACCGGACGCTGACGTCGGAGATCAAGATCCGCACGCGGCTGGCGTGAGTCCCGAGGCGTCACCGGGCCTGGCCGGCGCAACTGGTATAGTGATCGCATGATCCAGTCGCGACGATCGCTGCTCGCCGGTCTCGTCGCCGTTGTCGCCGGTGTGGCGCTCCCGTGCCGCGCGGAAGCGGCGCGCGCGACCATCACCGTGTACAAGGATCCGGGCTGAGGGTGCTGCACGGCGTGGGTGGATCACCTGCGCGAGAAGGGCTTCACGGTGGATGCGCGTGACGTGGGCAACCTCGCCGCGATCAAGCGCAAGCACGCCGTACCGACCGCGCTCGAGTCCTGTCACACGGCGCTCGTCGACGGCTACGTCGTCGAGGGCCACGTCCCCGCCGACGTCATCGACCAGCTGCTGCGCGAGCGGCCCAAGGTCGTCGGCCTCGCCGTGCCGGGGATGCCCGTCGGCTCGCCGGGGATGGAGTCGCCAGGCCGGAAGGCCGAGCGCTACGACATCGTCGCCTTCGACGCGCGCGGCACCACGCGCGTGTTCGCTCGCCGCTGAGCCGTCACGACCCGGCGGCCTGCTGCCGCTCCACCTCTTCCATGATCATCGTGTTGAGGTCGTCGATGAGCTTTGCGCGCTCCACGCGACCGTCGTTGCGGACCAGCGTGCGGATGCGCGAGGGGCGCGCGGACAGCATGATCAGCGTGGTGCCGATGGCCACCGCCTCCTCGATCGCGTGGGTCACGAAGAGGATGGTCCGGCCGGTCTCGCGCCAGATGCGGCGGACCTCGTTCTGCATGATGCGACGGTTCTGAGCGTCGAGGGAGCCGAAGGGCTCGTCCATCAGCAGCAGGTCGGGTTCGATGGCGAGCGCGCGCGCGATGGCCGCCCGCTGACGCATGCCGCCGGAGACGCGGGACGGATAGTACTCCTCGAAGCCGGCGAGACCGGCGAGCCGGAGGTAGCGGTCGGCAGTGCGGCGGCGCAGCGGAGCGTCCGCGCCGAGGGGCTTCTGCACGAGCTCCACGTTCTCGCGGAGCGTGAGCCACGGCAAGAGGCGGTCCTCCTGGAAGACCACGCCGACTTTTCGTGTGTGCCGACCGCTGCCGAACACCGGCTCCCCCCCGAGCGTCACCGTGCCCCGCGACGGCGCCTCCAGCCCGCCCACGATCCGCAGCAGCGTCGTCTTGCCACAGCCATTCGGACCCAGGAGACACACGAAGTCGCCCGCATCGACGTCGAACGACACGGACTCGATGATCGGGATGAGGAAGTCCTTGCCGACGCCCGCGACCTCGAGGGCTACCGCCATCGCGTCAGCCGCCGGCTCATGGTGTCGAAGAGGAGCTTGTCGGTGGTCATCATCACCAGGATCATGACGATCGCCCACACGAACACCATCTGCGTGGCCAGGATCTCGCGCGAGTAGTTCATGACATAGCCGATGCCGGTGGTGACGCCGAAGATCTCCGCCATCACCGAGACCTTGAGGGCCAGCCCGAAGCCGACCTTCATGCCGGCCACGAGGTAGGGAACGATGGACGGCACCACGATGGCCGCGAACTTCTGCCGGCCCGAGAGGCGGTATACGTCGCCCATCTCGAGCAGCCGGCGGTCGACGCTCTCCACGCCCTCGACCAGCGTCGAGGCGACCACCGGCAAGGTGATCATGAAGGTGGTGAAGATCGGTGCCCAGTTCGACAGGCCGAACCAGATGATCGAGATGACGATCCAGACGAACACCGAGGTCGCGTTCAGCACCGCCAGCACGTCGTGCACCACCGCGCGCGCCGTGCGAGAGAGGAACGCGAGGAGCCCCATGCCGAGGGCCACCACGACGGCGGCGCCGAAGCCGGCGGCGATGCGCGCCAGCGAGGCGCCCGTGTGCGCCCACACCTCGCCGCTGCGGACGATCTCGACGAGCCCGCGCAGCACGGCCAGCGGGGAGGGCAGCACGAAGGCGCCGTAGCGCCACGAGAGGACGAGCCACCCCGCCACCACGACGGCGGCCACCGCGAGCGTCGGCAGGTGGAGGCGCTGCGTCCACCTACCGGCGGTCATGGCTCACGCGCGGTGGAAGAATTCTCGGCGGACCCTGTCCGGCTGGTCCCAGATGTCGGACTTCAGGAACCCGAACTCCTTGTTGATCTTCAGCTGGGCGATCAGCGTCTCGACCTGCTCGTCGGGGAGCCCGGACAGCATGCGGACCGTCTCGCGATGGGCGACCTCGATGACGTCCTTCGGCAGCTTCGTCACCTCGACCATGATCTCCTTGGCGCGGGCGGGCTTGCTGTACCAGACGTCGACGGCGTCCTTCTGCGCGGCGTTGAGATCGGCGGGGAAGCCGGCGTTCCTCGCGATGAAGTCGTTGTGGACGAGATAGCAGACGTGGACGGGAAAGCCGGAGGCCCGTCCCGTCGCCTTGCGCCACAGGTCGATCTGCTTGGCCAGATAGACGCCCTGACCGGACAGCACGACCGCGTCGCTGATGGGCTGCCAGGCGATGATCGCGTCGACGTCCTTCTTTCCCAGCAGCGTCGCCATGTCGGGCGGCGCCGTCGCCGTCACGATCTGCGCGTCCTTCTGGATGTCGAAGCCGTACCCCTTCAGCGTGAGCGCGCGAATATCGAAGAACGTCGACGTCCCCACCACCGCCGCGACTTTCCGCCCTTTCAGATCCTCGACCTTCGTGAGTCCGGCGTCCTTGCGCGCGACGATGGCGCCGAGCACGGCCGTGGCCACGCCGGTGACCTTCACCGGGGCACCGTCCTCGAACGCCTTGGCCGCCAGCGCGAACGACATGTCGACGGCGTCGACGTTCTTGCTCGTGAGCTGGTTCAGCAGCGGCACCGGCGACCCGGGGACGACCGAGTACTCGGCCTGCCAGCCGTGCTTGCCGAGGAGATCTTCCTTGTGGATGATCTCGGGCCCCGCCCAGCCGAGCTGCAAGTAGGCGAACCGTACCTTGCCCTTGGCCGCCTGCGCGCGCGCGCGCCGCGGCGCGCCGAGCGCCGCCGCGGCCGCCCCGAGGGTGAGGAATTCCCGGCGTCGCATCGCTCAGCCCTTGATCTGCGGCACGCCGCGCAGCGCCTCGGCGATCTTCTCGGCTGGATATTCGTAGTCCTGGAGCTTGCCGGTCAGATGAGCCTCGTACGCGCCGAGATCGAAGTGCCCGTGGCCCGACAGGTTGAAGACGATCGTCTTGCGCTTGCCTTCCTTCTTGCTGCGCAGCGCCTCGTCGATGGCGATGCGGATCGCGTGCGCGGACTCGGGGGCGGGGATGATGCCCTCGGTGCGCGCGAACTGCACGGCGGCCTGGAAGGTGGCGATTTGCGGCACCGCGACGGCTTCGATGACCTTCTCGTCGTACAGCTTGCAGACGAGCGGCGCCATGCCGTGATAGCGCAGGCCGCCGGCGTGGAGCGGCGCCGGCACGAAGCCGTGGCCGAGCGTGTGCATCTTCACCAGCGGCGTGAGCCCAACGGTATCGCCGAAGTCGTAGGCGTACGTGCCCTTGGTGAGGCTGGGGCAGGCGCTCGGCTCGACGGCGATGATGCGCAGCTTCCTGTTGCGGCCCGTGAGCTTGTCGGCCGCGTACGGGAAGGAGAGCCCCGCGAAGTTCGAGCCGCCGCCGGCGCAGCCGATGACGATATCCGCCTCGTCGTCGGCCTTCTCGAGCTGCTTCTTCGTCTCCTGCCCGATGATCGTCTGATGCATCAGGACGTGGTTGAGCACGCTGCCGAGCGAGTACTTGGTGTCGTCACGCGTGGCCGCGTCCTCCACGGCCTCGCTGATGGCGATGCCGAGGCTGCCCGGCGAGTTCGCGTCCTGCTCGAGCACCTTCTTGCCGGCCTGCGTGTCGGGGCTCGGGCTCGCCACCACCTGCGCGCCCCACGTCTCCATCATGATCCGCCGATACGGCTTCTGCTGATAGGAGACCTTCACCATGTAGACCTTGCACTGCAGCCCGAAGAACGCGCACGCCATCGCCAGCGCCGAGCCCCACTGACCGGCGCCCGTCTCGGTCGCGATGCGCGTGACCTTTTCCTTCTTGTTGTAGTAGGCCTGCGCGATGGCCGTGTTGGGCTTGTGGCTGCCCGCCGGACTCACGCCTTCGTACTTGTAGTAGATGTGCGCGCTGGTCCCCAGCGCCTTCTCGAGCCGGCGCGCCCGGTAGAGCGGGGACGGCCGCCAGAGGCGCAGCACGTCGCGCACCTCGTCGGGGATCTCGATCCAGCGCTCCTGGCTGACCTCCTGCTTGATCAGCTCCATCGGAAACAGCGGGGCCAGGTCCTGAGGCCCGATCGGCTGGCCGGTGCCGGGATGGAGGACTGGGGGCGCCGGGGTTTTGAGATCCGCCTGGATGTTGTACCACCTGGTCGGCAAATCCCTCTCGTCCAGGATGAACTTCGTCCGGTTGTCGCGCGTTGCCTTGGCTGCCATACCAGCCTCCTTCACTACATGCGGGCGGGCCTCGGAAAGTGCCGCCAACCATAGCCTTTCGTGTCGCTTGCTGTCAACGCGTACGACGCAGACGGTAACGGCCTGGAGCAGGGCAGCTCACGAATTGAACCTGGCTCGCGCGGCCCGCTACAATGATGCGCAATCCCTTGGGAGGAAAGCTCGATGCCCCCGACACTCACGCTGCCGCGCGCCGATCGGACGCTCGCTCGCTATACGCTCTCGGGCCAGTCGCCCGTCGTTCCACCAGGCGGTCCGATCACGAGCCGCGTCGGCATGGCGGCCGTGCACGTCGTTGCCGACCCGCTGGCGTGCATCGATCCCACGCTCGACGTTGCCATCGACTGGGACGCCACCCTCGGGTATCGCCGTTACCTCTACGGGATGGGCCTCGCCGTCGCCGAGGCGATGGACACCGCCCAGCGCGGGATGGGGCTGCCGTGGTCGGCGGCCAAGGAGCTGATCGCCCGCTCGGTCGCGGACGCCAAGACGATTCCGGGCGCGGTGCTCGCGTCGGGCGCCGGCACCGATGATCTCGTGCCCGGGCCGCGCGTGACGATCGCCGACGTCGAGGCAGCCTACGAGGAGTCGTGCGGTTACATCGAGGCGCAAGGCGGCCGCATCATCCTGATGGCGAGCCGCGCCCTCGCCGCGTGCGCCAAGGGCCCCGAGGACTACGTGAAGGTCTACGGGCGGATCCTCGAGCAGGTCAAGGCGCCCGTGATCATCCACTGGCTCGGCGAGATGTTCGATCCGGCGCTGGCCGGCTACTGGGGCTCGCACGACCTCGATCGCGCGACGGAGACGCTGCTGGCGATCGTCCAGGACCACGCGGCCAAGATCGACGGGGTGAAGATCTCGCTCCTCGACCAGCGGCGTGAGATCGCCATGCGCCGGCGGTTCCCGAAGTCGGTGCGCATGTACACCGGCGACGACTTCGATTATCCGACCACCATCGGCGGCGACGGCGCGGGCCATAGCGACGCGCTGCTGGGCATCTTCGACGTCATCGCGCCCGCGGCGTCGGCGGCGCTCCATGCGCTCGACGGCGGCGACCGCGCGGGGTTCGATCGGATCCTGGCGCCGACGCTGCCGCTGTCGCGGCACGTCTTCGGCGCGCCGACCCGCTTCTACAAGACGGGCGTCGTGTTCGCCGCCTACCTGAACGGCCACCAGACACACTTCCGGATGGTGGGCGGCCTCGAGAGCGCGCGGTCGGTGGTGCACCTGAGCGAGCAGTTCGTGCTCATGGATCGCGCGGCCCTGCTGCGTGATCCGCAGATGGCCGCCGAGCGGATGGGGCGGCTGCTGGCACTGGCGGGGGTGGCGGGATGACGCTGGCGTCGCCCACGCACTTCAAGGCCGACCTGCGCGCGATGCGCTTCACGCTCTACGAGCACCTGAAGGTCGACCGCCTGTTCGCGCTCGAGAGGTTCGCGCATCTCTCGCGCGAGGAGTGTGACGCCGTCATCGATCAGGCGTACCGCTTCGCCTCCGAGGTGACGGGCCCGCTGAACTCGCCGGGGGACCGTGCCGGCGCCCGTCTCGAGGGCGGCCGGGTGACGACGCCGCCGGGATTTCGCGAGGCGTGGAAGAAGCTGTTCGACCTGGGGCTGATGCCGTTCACGATCGCCGCCGAGGCGGGCGGCTTCGGCGGGCCCAACGCCGTCGGCGTGATCCTCCAGGAGCTGCAGAGCGGCGCCAACACCGCGTTCCAGATGTACGCCGGGCTCACGCACGGGGCGGCCGACCTCATCGACGTGTTCGCGCGTGAGGAGGACAAGAAGCGCTTCCTGCCCGCGATGCTCGACGGCCGCTTCGGCGGCACGATGTGTCTGTCCGAGCCGCACGCGGGCTCCGACGTCGGCGCCACCCGCACTCGGGCGCGGGCGCTGGGCGACAACGTCTACGCCATCAGCGGCACCAAGTGCTGGATCTCGTCGGGCGACCACGACCTCACCGAGAACATCGTGCATCTGGTCCTCGCCCGCATCGAAGGCGCTCCCAGTGGCACGCGCGGCCTGTCGCTCTTCATCGTGCCGAAGATCTGGGTCGACGAGGACGGCACGCTCGGTGAGCCGAACGACGTGACCACCGCGTCCATCGAGCACAAGCTCGGCATCCGCGCCTCGGCCACCGCCGTGCTGAACTTCGGCGACCGCGGGCGGTGTCGCGGCATCCTGGTGGGCGACCAGCCACACCAGGGCATGCGCCAGATGTTCCGGATGATGAACGGCGCTCGCATCGCGGTCGGCGTGCAGGGCATCGCCATCGCCTCCGTGGCGTACCTGAGCGCGCTCGCCTATGCGCGTGAGCGATTGCAGGGACCGTCGGTGAAGCATTTCAAGGATCCCGACGCCCCCCGCGTGCCGATCCTCGACCATGCCGATATCCGGCGCATGCTCCTCGAGATGAAGGCCAAGGTGGAGGGCATGCGGACGCTGGCCGTGAAGCTTGCCCTCCACGCCGATCTGGCGCTGGCGCTCGCGCAGAGCGACGAGGCGGAGGCGACGCGACACGCCGGCCAGGTGAATCTGCTCACGCCGGTGGTCAAGGCCTACGGCGCGGACCAGGCGTTTCGCATCGCGGAGATGGCCATCCAGATCCACGGCGGCGCCGGCTTCGTCGAGGACCATCCGGTGGAGCAGTACCTGCGCGACGCCAAGATCTTCTCCATCTACGAGGGGACGAACCACATCCAGGCCCTCGACCTCGTCTCGCGCAAGCTCGGCGCGCGCGGCGGCGCCGATCTCGCCGACTTCCTGAAGGAGGTCGGCGACTTCGTGGCGGAGCACGCGGGGCGCTCCGGACTGGCGGCAGAGATCACGGCGGTGGGTGAGGCGTCGGCGGCGCTGCAGCGCGCGGCCGGCGCGCTGCTCGAATTCTTCATGGGCGGCAAGGTCGATCAGGTCACGCTCGTCGCCAACGCCTTCCTGGAGACGCTGGCCGAGGTGGCCGTCTCGCATCTGCTCCTTGACGCGGCGGTGGTGGCCGAAGGACGGCTCCGCCGCGACGAGGACGAGCTGAGCGCCGAGGACGTGGCCTTCTATCGCGGCAAGGTCATGGCCGCCAAGCACTACGTCAACTACGTGCTGCCGAACGCCCACGCGCGCGTGGCGGCCATGGTCGGCGGCGACCGCAGCGCTCTCGACATTCCCGACGCCGGGTTCTCCACCGTGTGACATGGGCGATCGCCTCGAGGGCATGTGGATCACTCGCGGCGATTGCAATTTCTCCGCTCTGCCATCGGACGCCGCTGGCATCGTGCTCGCACGCAGGGGAGCCATCCCGCCACGCAACCCAGAGGGAGGGTTCCATGATCACGGTGAAGGATGTGATGATCCAGGACGTCGTGACGATCGACGCCGGCGCCACGCTGCTTCAGGCCGCGGAGATGATGCGGGACGCGAACGTCGGGATGCTGCCCGTCTTGGCCGGCGACGTCCTCCGCGGAATCGTGACCGATCGCGATCTCGTGATCCGGGCCATGACCCGTGACGTCCGGCCGTCCGAGGCGTACGTCGGCGAATGTCTCACCGAGCCACCGCGCTGCGCCGAGCCCGACTGGAGCCTCGACGAGGCGATGGAGGAGATGGCCCGCCAGCAGGTCGGACGGCTTCCGATCGTCGACGCCGGCGGCCGTGTCCTCGGGGTGGTGACGCTCAGCTCGCTCGCGCTGCGCTCGCCCAAGCAGCAGGAAGCCCTGGAGACCGCGCAGGAGGTCTCGCGCCGGTCGGCGCGGGTGGCCTAGCTAGAGAACGTAGAGCCAGGGACGCGCGGTCAGCGTCTCGCGGGTCCAGAAGCCGGAGGCGGCGACGGCATCGATGGCCTCGTCCGCCTTCGGCGTCTTCACGACGGCCAGCGTGCCGCCGTCCGCGAAGAAGCCGCCGAAGGCAAGCCGTCCGCTCCCGCGCAGCTCGATCAAGGCGAACTGCGCCATGTCGTGGTGCCCGACCGGCCCTTCCACGATGGTCGCGACACGCGAGCCGTCGAGGACCAGCGGCACCGCCTCCCACGGCTCCACGAACTGCGTGAAGGAGCGCGGCGTGTAGCCCGTCCAGGCGCCGGCGACGAAATACGGATCCTCCTCCATCGCGTTCTTGACCTGGGCCGGCTGCTGTAGCCGATAGAAGAGGTCGGCGCGCGTGCCGTCGGGCGAGGGCCCGCCGCCGATCAGGATGCCGGCGGCCCGCAGGCCTTGCAGGCGCTCGAGGTGCGCGCGGCGGTGGGGCTCGCGGCGGGCGAGATAGTCGGCCGAGGTGGCCACGTCCATGTGGAAGACGATCACGCCGCGCAGCCTACCACATGGTACTGTGACTCGAGTGGAGCGTTTCGAGCGATTCCGGGCGCGTTTCCCCTTTGCTCTCGACGACTTCCAGGTGGAGGCGATCCGCGCCATCGACGCCGACCAATCGGTGATCGTCTCGGCGCCGACGGGCAGCGGCAAGACGCTCGTCGCCGAGTACGCCATCCAGGCGGCCCTCGAGACCGAGCGACGGATTGCCTACACGACGCCGCTCAAGGCGCTCTCCAACCAGAAGTACAACGACTTCGTGCGCGCCTACGGCGCCGACAGGGTCGGAATACTGACGGGAGACGTCAAGGTCAATCCCCAGGCTCAAGTGCTCGTCATGACCACGGAGATTTTGAGAAACGCGCTGTTCGGAAGCGGGCTGGACGATCTCGGCTACATCGTGCTCGACGAGTGCCATTACATGGGCGACGAGGGCCGCGGCACCGTGTGGGAGGAGATCATCGTCGGGGCGCCGAAGGACGTGCTGCTGGTGGGCCTCTCGGCCACCGTCGCCAACGTCAAGGAGATCGCGGACTGGATCTCCATCGTGCACCGGCCGATCGTGCCGATCTTCCATCCGCAGCGGCCGGTGCCGCTGCACTACTCGGTGGCCGACCTCGCCGGCGACGTCCACGACATCGCCGACGTCCGGCGGGGCACCGCGCGGGTCGTGGGCGACGAGTCGCGCGGCAACGACGACCGCGGTCGCTGGTACACGCGGCGCGTGGTCGACCCGACGGTGCTCATCGAGGCGCTGGAGGCCAAGGGCTGGCTGCCGGCCATCTACTTCATCTTCAGCCGCGCCGGCTGCGAGCGCGCCATGCAGGACGTGCTGGCCGAAGGGCGTCCGCTCATCACGCGCGAGCAGCGTCGCGAGGTCGATGCGATCGTCGGAGAGGCGGTGGCCGAGAACCCGTCGATCGGCGAGTCGGCGCTGAGCCAGGCGGTCTTCCAGGGGCTGCGCATCGGCGTCGCGACGCATCACGCGGGCATCCTGCCCGGCCTCAAGCGATTGATCGAGACGCTGTTCGAGCGCGGGCTCTGCCGGGTCGTGTTCGCCACCGAGACGATGTCGCTCGGCATCCACATGCCGGCGCGGGCGGTGGCGCTGCAGGGCCTCACCAAGCGCACCGACCGTGGATTCCGCTCGCTCTCGCACAACGAGCTGACGCAGATGGCGGGCCGCGCCGGACGGCGCGGGATCGATCCCGAGGGGCAGTGCGTCATCGCGCTGGACGCGCGCGACGGCCTCGAGGACCTGCTGCGCGTGGTCGATGGCGACCCCGAGCCGATCGAGAGCCAGTTCAAGCTCGGCTACGGCTCGGCGGCGCTGCTCCTCGGCACCGGCGCCCCGCCCGACGTCCTGCGCAAGCGCATCGAGTCGTCGTTCGGGCAGTACCAGAACTTGAAGCGCATCCGCGAGATGGAAGCGGAGGTGCGCGCGCTCGACGACGCCCTCGAGCGCGCGCGCGCCTACGAGGCGCCCTGCGCCGACTTCGCGCGCATCGGGCGCTACCGGCGCGCGCGGCAGGAGGTGCAGGCGCGACGACAGGCGACCGGTCGCGGCGGGCGCCGCGGCGAGCGCAGTCCCGTGGAAGCGGAGCCGGGACGGCTGGCGCTCGTGCGGCGGAAGGGCGCCCCGAGCCTGGCCATGATCCTCGGCGTGCACTCGATCCGCGGCCATCGCACGCTCTTCGACGCGCTGCTGCCACACGGCGCCGTGGTGCGGCTGAAGAGCGGACTGATCAAGCGCATCTTCTGGGCGACCCCGCCCCTGCACGTTCCGCGCGATCTTCGGCGTGGCGAGCCGCGCGGACTGCGCCACCTCACCGAGCAGCTCGAGGGCCTCGACGTGGGCGAGCTGCTCACGCGCGAGCGTGAGCAGGGGCCCGAGGCCGTTCTGGGGGCGATCGAATGCCACCGCTGTCCGTGGGGCGCCGCCACGCGCTGCGAGCACGCTTCGCGGGACCTCGAGCGGCTGGAGGAACGCGCGCTGCAACGGCGCGCCGGCCTCGACGCGTTCAGAAACGCCTACTGGCAGGAATTCCTCCGGGTGGTGGAGGTGCTCGAGCAGTATCGCGCCGTGCGCGACGGGCGCCTCGAGCCGAAGGGCCAGCTCATCGCCGCCCTCCGGCACGACAACGAGCTGCTGCTGGCGGAGACGATCTCGCGCGATCTGTTCGACGACCTCACGGTGGCGGAGGCGGCGGCGCTCTGCTCGGCGCTCCTCGAGGAGTCGCGCTCGGGGGAGCCGCAGCTCGCGCGGCTGTTTCTCAAGAAGCGCCCGAAGCTGAAGCGACGGCTCGATCAGCTGCTGCAGATCGCGGACGGCGTGTGGCAGGCGCAGCGGGCGCGTCACCTCGGAATGCCGGTCACCGTGCATCCGGGGTTCATGCCCGCCGTCTTCCGGTGGGCCTCCGGCGAGGACGACTGGTCTTCCATCGTGGCCGAGTCGTTCGGCGGCCACGAGGGCGATCTCGTGCGCGCGATGCGGCGGCTGATCGACCTGCTCCGTCAGCTCGCGGAAGGGCCGGAGGTGCCGCCCGCGACCGCGCGCCTGCTCGCCCAGGCGGCGCGCCTCATCGACCGCGGCATCGTGCTCGAAAGCGCGCTGATTTGAGCCGGCGGGCGATGCTATGCTCAGGCGCGTGAAGCGGCCTCGGGTCGCGGTCCTGCTGTGGCTTCTCGCGGGGTGCGCCGCCATTCTTCCCCCCATCGATCAGCGCACCACCCAGGGACCGACGGCCTCGGAGTTCTGGACGGTGCGCATGATGCAGCAGACGGGGCGGTCGCCGAGCTTCGAGGAGAAGCGCCACTTCGAGGACGAGATCGACGAGCGCATCGGCCGCTATCTGCGCGAGCACCAGGACGCCGCGAACTCGACGACGCTCATCTCGTTCCGCTCCCTGCGCCAGGTGACGGTCGGCATGGACAAGGCGCAGGTGGAGATCCTGCTCGGCGCCCCGCTCACCGTCACCCGCGACCCCGCGCAGATGCAGAGTCTCGCGCGACATCACTGGCCCGAGATTCGCGACAAGACGAAGCCGGACGAGGCGTGGAGCTATCCGTTCGGCTGGGTCGTGTACTTCAGGCAGTCGCGAGTCGCGGACATCACTCAGTATCTTCCGCGCACCTGATCTCCTCCGGGAGGCCCGCCATGATCCGCTCGACCCTGTCCGTCACGAAGCAGATGCCGGTCGCGCGCCACGGCATGGTGGTGGCCGAGCATCCGCGCGGCGCCGAGGTGGGCGCGCGCGTCCTCGAGCGCGGCGGCAATGCCGTCGATGCCGCCGTGGCCACCGCCTTTGCCATGACCGTGGTCGAGCCGTTCATGTCCACGATCGCCGGCTCGGGCACGATGCTCGTGTACCTGGCCAAGCGCGGCGAGACGGTGTGCCTGGACTTCAACGCGTCGGCGCCGCAGGGCGCCCACGAGACCATGTACAAGGTCGTGGGCGGCGTCTCCGACGCGCTGTTCCCGTGGCCGCGGGTGGAGGCGGAGGCCAACGTGTACGGCCATCGGTCGGTGGCCGTGCCGGGATCGGTGGCCGGCCTCGCGCTCGCCCTCGAGCGCTACGGCACCATGACCCTGGCCGACGTGCTGGCACCGGCCATCGAGATCGCACAGTCGGGCCTGGTGCACGACTGGTATCTCGCGCTGAAGCACGCGCACTACCTCGAGGAGCTGGCCGCGTTTCCGGAGAGCGCGCGGACATATCTCCGCAACGCGCGGTCGATCTTCAGGCCGCCCTCGATGCAGCCGGGCGACCTCGTGCGCTACCCCGATCTCGCCCGCAGCCTGACGCTCATCGCGCGCGAGGGGCCGGATGCCTTCTACCGCGGCGCGCTGGCGCAGGCGATCGCGGAGGAGATGGCGGCGCACGGCGGCCACATCACGAAGGGCGACCTCGCCGCCTACGAGGTCCGCGTCGGCCCGGCGCTCGAGGGACGCTATCGCGATCTGGATCTCGCGCTGTCCCCGGGCGCCACCGGCGGCACCTCGGCCCTGGAGATGCTGAACATCCTTGCGGAGTTTCCGGCGGCCCGGGCCGGCTTCAACACGGTGGACGGACTGCACGTGCGCGCCATGGCCAGCAAGCGGGCGTTCCAGGATCGGTTCGAGCATCTGGGCGACGCCGCGCTGGTGAAGGCGCCGTGGGAGCGCCTCGCCTCGCGCGAGCACGCGCGCGCCGTGGCCGCCGAGATCCGGCGGCTCAAGATCGCGCCGCGACGCCGCGGCCCGGGCGCCGGCGTCGACTGCACGACCCATGTCGGCGCCGTGGATCGGCAGCGCAACATGGTGTCGCTGACGAACACCGCCGTCTCGCTCTGGGG
>Ga0075431_100002925_pt1 | contig 16537 bp, 9 predicted proteins | sample RhiMetdeltSRZDD5_FD_75297 | JGI IMG/M metagenome (GOLD analysis project Ga0075431, IMG submission 75297) | Populus rhizosphere microbial communities from Tennessee, USA - Rhizosphere MetaG P. deltoides SRZDD5 | ecosystem: Host-associated > Plants > Roots > Rhizosphere > Soil | place: USA... | reverse complement strand
GACATGGTGTTCGCCACACCCCAGGGTGAAATCAGCATGAACTTCGTCACGGCCAAAGGAGCGGGATTTACTAACTTTGCATTGATTCCGCACGCGAACCACAAGGATCACCCGGATGCTTCTTTCGCTAGCGCAGAAAAGTGGGCTGCGAAGCTCCCTGTTCCGGTGTACGCGATTGACGATCAGACCGCCATCAAGGTGACCAATGACACCGTCGAAGTCGTATCCGAGGGGCACTGGAAGCTGTTTACCTCGTGAGGCGGCTCAATGAGCGCGCCTCACGCACTTCCTGCCCGGTTCGCAGAACTTGGCGTCGAGCGGCCGCCGATTGCCTTTTCCGAAGCGCTTGCCTTAGACCTCAACGGAGACGCGATCCACGTTGTCCACCAGAAACCGGGATACAGCGACGCTGATGCCATCGCACACTTTCACCTAGCGCACTTGGTCTATCTTGGAGAAGCGTTTCCGGGTGATGGATAGACGCCAGGTCCAGCGATGGCAACATCAGGGTGAAGCGTGAGCCGTCGGGCCGTTCGATCTGAAGGCGATAACCGGTCAGGTTCTGCGTCGCCAGTGGCCCGGGCAATAATAATGCGGCCTCGGGCGGCAAGGAGAAGAAGTCGGTCTGCAGCTTGTGCTGAGCGCGCTCGCGCTTTTTAGTCGCCGGCTTTTTTACTCGCCACGGATTGAGTTTTAAGACGCGGCGGACGAGCGAAGGCGAGTGGCGCTCGGTCATCTCCGCGGCGGCCTGGCGAAACTCCTCAGGTATCAGCTGGCGCGCGTATCTGCGGGTTGCGCGCCAAGCTTCCAGTCGGGTTTTGAGCTTGAGCAGATCAGCTGGGATAGTCGAATCCATGAGAGAACCTCCGAAGATGAAATAACGATCTCGGAGGCGAGTATAGAGAGTGCAAGGCGCTCCCGTCACGCCGGCTCACCGAAAGAGGTCGATTAAGAGACAACTTGGCGCGTTACAGGATGTGCCAAACCTATTCACCGAAGCCTCATGGAGCTTTTGCACTGGTGTGATGGTGTGGTCGGTGGTAATCTCCTGCTCACGTCTCGTCTATCTAAGCAGTATCACGCCGACCTATTTTCTATCCTGCGAAGGGTAAACCTATGACCGCTGAACAAATCACGACGATCTTAAGTAGCCTCGGAGTTATCGGTTTTCTTTGGATGTGGGTTCGAGCGTTGAAAATGCGGATCAGCGAGACGAACAAGACCATTGAGGTTCAACAGAAGACGCTCGAAGCGTTGAAAATGCAGATCAGCGAGACGAACAAGACCATTGAGGTTCAACAGAATACGCTGGAAGCGTTGAAAATGCAGATCACCAAGATGGACAAGACCATTGAGGTTCAAAAGAAGACGCTCAAAGCGATGAAAACGCAGGTGTCGGAGACCGAAAAGATTGGTAGCATCTACAGGCAATTTATCGAAGAGTTGCCAAGCGAAATCGAGAAATACAAGACCCTGCTTACAAAGCTGAGGGGTGACCAGATAAGCGAACTTAAAAAAGCCAATGAGTATAAAGACGAAAGGCTTAAAGAGACTGATGAGATCGAGATAAAAAAGCTGGAGCTACATCAACGGGCGCTAGAAGACATTCCTTCATTGATAGCACAGTTCGAAGAAATTGCGACAACCATCGAGCAGAGACTTTCTACTGTTGATCAGCTTGTCAATCATATACCGTCACACCGACCTGCAACCTGGAAGTGGCTTTCCGCGTTTTCCACAATCGAACCAAACTTACTCTTAATCCGCTCAGATAATGACGATACAGAAGAGGAACCCAATAACAAAGCAGATTGAAAGGCGAGACTATGCTTGAGTAAATGAAATCCGTGAGCAATCCGCTAACGATAATTGCGCTGTTTGAAGTGCCGGCTGAATATGCCAAAATCAGGATTGAAAGGACAATCGCTCAAGATGACAGAAATAAGACGCAGAGATCTGAATCCTGATACAGAGGCGGAACTAACGGCCATGATGGAAGAGGCCTTGCGACAGGTGAGAGAGCGAGATCTATTGGCGAACCGGAGCGCCATGCCTTGCGGGAATGCCGATGAGCCGTGTGAGGAGGAAGAGGCGAAGAACCCGGCTGGGAAACGGCGGAGAAGGCAGCCGAAACGAACTTCACCCTCGAAGCCTTAAAGCTAGGGAGCGGCGGCTTATACCCTCGAAGCTGTCATGGCGAAATTGCCTGCTGCTGCCAAAACCACCAAGGTCAAATCCCCTGCCTGCTTCTGCTGCCAAAATCCGCGTAGCAATCTCTTTCCCTTCTCTTCTTCCACCTTCGGCGTAATGAAGGAGAGGCGTAACGGAAATGGTCTATACTTCACATGCATTGAGGTCGAGGGGCGACGCATCGCCGGTCACAGCCTGAAGCGCTACCCTCCGGATCAGCCTCTGTCGTGCTTGCCCTCCAGGTCGTTTTGCTAGGTATAAAAAATATTCATACCTAGAGAAGAATTCTAATAAAACGTCGAATTCCGTCAATAAGAAGGCTCATCAGCGCTTCGTCATTTGATCTGAACAACTACAGCCTCACTGCTGATCAGGTTCTACCGTAATCCCCGCCAAACTATCGATGCGCGCCACGATGCCCCAACCGTAAAAATCATTGGCGACGCCGATCAGCAATTCGTTGTCGCCCGCGTTGAGCGGCAAATTGAAGGTGGTGTTTTCTATCGAACACCTGCCATCCGGCTCTTTGCGAATCGGGTGCAAATACCAGTTTTTGTCTACGTACAGCAATTTTCCATTGATCAGCACCCATACGTCATCGATGAAGCCAAACGCTAATTTGCGCGTTTGGGCGGAGGCGGATTTAATCGTTGTCTTCAGCCACACGATGCGGCGCGATTCGGATTTGCCGAATTTGCGGGTGAGATTGATGAGGCCACGTCGTTCCGCTTCAATCGGCGTCCACGCCGCGTCCGGCTTCGGAAGCAAGTCGTAGCTGAAATCAATGCCCTTGGGGATGACGGCGGGCTGACTCAATTGCCAATGCCGCAAATAGCGGGGATCGTTATCGGTGGGATCAATTCCAGCCAATGGCGCCAGGCCTTCGACGGCGTTGGGCTTGATGGTAAGATTGGCTATGATCGCTTCGCCTTCAAACGCGATGCGCCCGTTTGTGACATTACCATCCAGACGAGGGATGGCAAGCGTGGGCTGGCTTTCGCTGTTCACATAGGCGCGCATTTGCGCCCCCGAAACAACCAGCTTGATATGATTCGAGGCTTGTTTTTGAAACGAAGCGTTTCCCTGAAAATGCCCCAGCATGTCCCACATGATGACGCCCCCAAGCTTCGGCGCGTATTGCACGGCGCCCACGGCTGTCGGGTTTCCGGCAAGCTCGGTGCGTAAGTAAAAACATTCATTTTCGCCCGCGTTTTGCCAGCGGAAATAGACCGCAGCAAAACGCGGATCAAGGGGCTCAAAATCAAACTCAATTGTGCCGTCGGTAAAGTCCAGGGCCTTCAAAATGACTGGACCGGCGCCCGGCAAAATCTTTAGAGCAGGCTTGGGTTTGTGTTCTGAAAACTCGACCTTTTGCGGTTGGAACTCCCAGCTTTCCGCTTTCATCGCTACATTGATGGTAGTGGTTTGCGCCGAAATCTCAACGCTGACGATCGTGAATGCGCAATAAAGCGCGGCGAACGAGGCGAGTCTGGTTTTCTTCATGCATTTCCTCTCAGATTGAAATTGATCGTGAGGCTGCATTAGACACGCCAGCGGAAATCACCCGCAATCATTTTGTGGCAAGGCGTGCAATGGTGTTGCGAATGGCGGAAAGAGCGGCACGAACCGGGGGGCTTACAGCGCCAGGCCTACAGAGATTGACCGAGATTGGCATCGACTTTCTGACGATAACTGCGGCTGAGTTTCAGTACTGCTACGCCCAAAAGTGACAAAAGCGTCAGAGACTGTCATGGCATTTCTGCCCCCGCGAAGCCGGATTTTGAGCGACGCCGCTTTCAACGGGAACCCAAATTTCCAGGCCGCCCAGCCCCGTCGTACCGTTGAATTCCGGGCCGTAGCGTTCAAAGGTGGGCGCGGCGGAGGCTCGATAGCCGGAGCTTGGAAACCATTGCCCCCAGATCGCCGCGATGGTCGCGCGAATGCTGGCGACGTGTTCTGTGTGTGTGAAGACCGCGTATTGCTGCGCCGCTGTTTGCAGGCTTTTTAATTCCTGCGGCAAGCCCGCCGCGTCTTTCACTTCCACACCCGACATGTAATCGAAGTTGCCTTCCTGATCGAAGTTGTAGCAAACACCGTAAGCTACCTGGCCTACCTGTTTGGGGATGTTTCCGAGCCAGGGCATGAGGCGTGGCCATTGCGCAGGAATGCCAACCGGCGACTCACAGTCATACCGCTCGACGAGTCCGGCAAACAGCATCGGCCCCAATGTCTCGAAACGTGGTTCAGCAAGATTGGGAATAGGGGTTGTGTTCATTACGATCGCCTCCGTCAAAGAAATGTTGTCGTGATGACCCTGCGCACGAAGCTGCTCAGGCGTCAGGCCAAACCGATCTCGGAAGGCGCGCGTAAACGCCTCGTGAGACCCGTATCCTGCATCGAGAGCGACATCCAGAATGTTGTCCGCGCCGTGGGCGAGTAGCCGCGCGGCTTCGCTCAGGCGACGCGCGCGAACGTACCGAATCAGCGACAAGCCCGTCAGAGCCGTAAAAGCGCGAGTGAGATGGAAAGGCGAGACCTCGCAGGCCGTTGCGATGTCTTCCAGCGTGATCGAATCGCGCAGGTGACTTTCCACAAACCAAAGGGCTTTTTGAACTGGGTCCATACGTGATGCTCTCCATACGTGACGGAGGGATTTATAGCCTTACCGATATAACTCCGCTTGATTGTTCTTGCTGTCCACGGAACGGTTGTCATAAAACCTTCAGGCTCGGTTGGCGATGGAGTTACCTAAGTGATACTTCTTTGAGCATTCGCTTCACCGCGCCCGAATCGGGATCGAAACGCAAAGCTTGTTGCAGGACTTCGCGCGCCTGTTCCAGTTTCATCTGCGAGCGGTACGCCTGAGCCAGATTGAGCGAGGCTTCCGTCAGGCCGGCGTTGCTCATCAATGCCCTATCCCACAGCTTGATCGCATCTTCGATCCTTCCCTGCGAAGCATAGATCCCGCCCAGGTTGACGAGCGCGACTGTGCGATATGGCTCTTGCCGCAAAGCCGCTTCATAAAATTGCCCCGCTTTCAGGTTCTCGCCCCGCGCGGCGTGAATGAAGCCCAGACGCGTCAGCAACTCGGCGTCATGCGGGTGATGTTTCAACGCGACCGTCAACAAACGGAACGCTTCCGATGCGTGAAACTGATCGCCGCTCCGCAATGCCACCTCAGCGTAAGCAAGCCCCAATGCCCTTATGTCCGAAGTAAAACCGTCGACCGAGATCAATCTGCGCGCGTAAGCGTCCGCCGGCGCGGCGTTGAGCGGCTCTCGCGTAATACTGTGATCAGTCAGGACACCGTGTCCGCCGTCCACTGTGAGTCTTCGCGGCATATGGCAACTCGTGCAGTCTGAAGCGCGGTCGTGCGTCGCCGGCAATCGCTCCGCCTGGTGGCAGTTCAGACACCGCGCGCGAAAATAGGAGGCGCGCTCCTGGGGCGACGGCGCGGAATGCGGGTCATGACAGCTCAAGCAAGACATCCGAGCGCCGCTTTTTTGCTTGCACGCGCTCCGCGCCAGATGCTCTGCATGGCTGTTGACCTTCAACCTTGACTTCCCCGCCCCATCAAAGATGAAGTATGTAACGTATTCCGCCAGCGAATCGCCCGGGCGATATTGGGCCAACCGCTTGCCCGGCAGTTCGACGCGCGCTTCGCCTGACAGATGACATTGCGCACAGACCGCATCGCGACGCGCCGGGTCGAGCTTCGCCGGATTCACCATCTTCGATTTCCCCTCCGCATGCAGGGCCCCAGGGCCATGGCAGCGTTCGCAACTGACGCCGGCCTGATTGAATGGCCGTTCGGCAAACCTGTTTTGAGAGCCGAAGATCGGCTGCGTTTGCGAGGCGTGACAAAATAAGCAGTTCGCGTCAATCGCGCGGTTGAAACGCATCTCGCGGTCGTTTTCGTACCCGGGCGAAGCGTCCCAGCGCCGCGCCCCGGCATAGAAAGTGACCGGCGCTTGAAACAGATATCGGTCTATGCTGAACAGGTAGCTGCGTCCGGCGGCATTCGAGCCGATGAAGTAATGCAATTGCTGTTTGCCTTTCACCGTCGCGGCGCCCGTCCGTTCGTATTCGAGGAAAACCGTTTCCCCTTCGCGGCCATTTTCACGCCCCTGCTCACTGTAGACGCGGTAGCGAACGCCCGAAGGCGAATGCGCGAACTGGGCTGCTACGATGTCGCCTGAGACGACGCCGCTGCTGTTCGCCATCGGCGTCTGCGCGTAGCTGCGCGCGATGGATTCGTGACAACGAGCGCAGGCGGCGTTGCCGACGTAACCCGGCTGCTCCGCCGGATGAGCCCAATTCAGCCGAAACGAAATGGCGACGCAGGCGGCTAAAAGAACGAATTTGAGGCGGAGAGAGAACTTCATGAGACTTCAGCGTCGTAGCGTTAGCGGCGCGGCGCGAAACTTCGCCAAATGAACTTCGGCGAGTTCTTTTTGGCCGGTTTGTCCGTAAGCGCGCGCCAGCAAGTAATGAATCTGCCGCTCGGTCGTCCCGACGCCAGGCAGTTCCAGCGCCCGCTTTCCGTATTTGATTGCGGCGGCGTAATCGCGCCGCTCAAACCGCAAGCGCCCCTTCTCATACTGCGCGTCACGCAAACCGGGTTCGGCGATGAGCGCTCTGTCAATCAGCTTTTCGCTGTCGTCATAGCGTCCGAGCGTGAAGAGCAATCGTCCATAGGCTACAAGCATATCGGTGAGTTGCGGGCTGCGCTCTCTCTGCAGCTTCAGCCCGCGTTCATATCCATTGATTGCGTCATCGGTACGCCCCAATCCTTCAAAAGTCAGGGCGAGGTAAAACTGCGCCTCCGCATGGTCAGGTTTCAATCTTGCGGCTTTTTCAAGCGACGGCAGCGCAGCAATAAAGTCATTCTCTAAATAGAGCTCGAAGCCGAGCAGGAATTGGTATTCGGCGGAATCGGGCGCGATCTCGACGGCTTGTCGCAGGCAGAGACGGGCGACATCGAAGCGATTCGCCACCATCGCCAGCCGCGCCTTGAGAACAAGCGCGGGAACGAATTTCGCATCGAGTCGCAGCGCCTCCTCGACCGCGGCGAGCGCCGGTTCATATTGTTGCTGTTGAAAGAGCGCGCTGGCTTTCCGATACTCGCTCAGAGCCGCTTGCGCCCGGGAATCCACCGACGCTGGCTTTATTTGGGCGCGGGTTGCGCCGGCGCCGCAAAACAGAAGGACCATCAATATCGCCAGGAAATTCTTCATTCCAGCTTTCCTGCTTGCTTGAGAGAGTAATATCTGTCCGCCGCGACATCCTCGAACCGATCCACCTGCTTGCTCGGGCCGGGCCATCGCACTTCCAGCCATTCCAGCTTTGTCGCCGCGCCCAGCCCCAGTAATTCGCGCGGATCGTGCGAGGAGAGATAACTGCCGCCAGCGGTTTTCAGACGGCTGCGTTTTATTCCGCCGGCTGACCACGTAATGCGCGCGCCGACGGAGTGGCCCTTCAGGTCAAGGCCGACCCAATGATTCGCCGCGCCGCTTCTCCCAACACCTGTGTGTTTGAGCAGCAGTGGAGCCGCTCCGTTATTGGCAACGACGACATCCGGAAAACCGTCGTTGTTCAGATCGCCGACCGCCAGGCCTCGCGCCGGAAAATCGCGCGTGAAAGCTTCGCCTGCGCGCGCGCCGAGATTGGCGAATTTACCGGTTCGATTTTCGAAGAGCAGGATCGGCTCTTTATGCTTGAGCGACGAATTGATCGATTCGATCAGGTCGTCGGGATGTCCGTTGCAAACGATCAGATCCTGGTCGCCGTCCGCGTCTAGGTCGAAGAACTTCACGCCCCAGCCGCTGTACATCTGCGTCGCTTCGGCGATGCCGGTCTGGCCTGCTTCGTCGCTAAAAGAGTTGTCTCGACGGTTGCGATAAAGCGAGAAATGCTCGCGATTGAAGTTGGCGACGAACAAATCTTCCCAGCCGTCACCGTCGTAATCCGCCGCGTCTACGCCCATGCCGGAACGCGCCGCTCCGTCGCTGCTGTAAGCGACTCCCGCTTCGAAGCCGATCTCTTTGAACGTACCGTCACACCGATTCAGAAATAGAAAGTTCGGCTCCGAATCGTTGGCGACGAAAAGATCGAGCCAGCCGTCGTTGTTAATATCCGTGGCGACCGCGCCGAACGACTTCCCCTTGATGACGCCGATGCCGCTATGCTCGCTTACGTCCGCGAATCGGCCGTTTCCGATATTTCGATACAGCTTGCTCGGCCACGGCTCGTACCCCATCGGATGGCAATAATGCAAACCATCCGGGTATTCACATTTACGTTCGCGCGTTTTGTCGTATCGGATGAAATGCCCGACGAACAAATCGAGCATGCCGTCGCGGTCGTAATCGAACCAGACCGCCGCCGTCCACAGGCCTCGCGCATCCAGTCCCGCCTGCTTCGTGACGTCGGTGAACGAGCCGTCACCGTTGTTTCGGTACAGAATATTTTCGCCGTAGTTGGTCACGAACAGGTCCGTCCATCCATCGTCGTTATAATCCGTGGCGGCCACTCCGAGTCCGAAATCGCGACCTGCCACACCAGCCTTATACGTCACGTCGGTAAATGAGCCGTTGCGGTTGTTGCGATAGAGCGCGTTACGCACAGGCGTTTTCGGTTCGAAGAAATCGCAGACGCCACTGTTAACGAAGTACAGATCCATCCACCCGTCATTGTCATAATCGAATACGGCCACTCCCGGGCCTATCGACTCGGGTTGATAGCGGCGCGGCGACAGCGCGCTGTCGTGAATGAAAGTGACGCCGCTTTTCGATGGGGGAATCGTCTCGTACCAAACGGGCGGCGAACCATGAATCAAAACGCAAAAGGCGTAAAGATTGGTACAAACCACGAAGAAACGAAGAAAATGAGAGGTTATCAGTGTTCTGACTTTCTTTGTCTTATTCGTTTCTTCTTGGTTCAGATGTCTGCCCCAGTCTTGCACGATCTGATTTAGTATCTCCGTATTGTATGGTTCAGACTAGAACCGCACCCGCAGAGCGATCTGTCCGCTACGCGGGACGCTGGCTGTGTTGCGGTTGTCAATCCTGCCGAACCCCGAAACGGCCAGGTTGTTGGCGTCGCGCCGTTGCGTGGCCAGCGCGTTGCCGTTCTCAGGGCTGTTCAGACGCACGCGGTTGAAGACGTTGAAGAACTCGGCGCGAAACTCAAAGGTCATCCGCTCCCGAAGCTTCGTCACCTTCCCGAAGCTTATGCTTTCGTCGTAGACCCGCGCGAAACGGTAATCCGAATAGAACGGCGCGGCCACCCCGAAGGTCCCGGGGGCGGGGTCGCTCCAGGCCGCCGGGTTGAGCACGAAGTCCTTACTCGGATCAATGCAACCGCAGTTCAAATCCTTGGTGAACAGCGGCTGGCCCGGGACGCGGTTGGCGAAAGTCCCGCGAAACAGCAGCGAAGCGAGGTTGTTCTGCGCGCCCGGCACGGGGATCGGCTCGCCGCTCGCATAGCGCAGAATCCCGCTCACCGTCCAGCCTGTGAGCAGCGTCCGCGTCAGCCCGTTACGGTTGGCGAAGCCGAAATTCGGGAACTCGTACCGGAAGTTCGTGACCAGCACGTGCGGCTGGTCGTTCGGCGAGAGCGCCTTGAGCGCCGCACGGTTGAACACGTCATTGACGCGGTTGGTCACGCCGCCCTGCTCCGCAACCGTCGCCAGATTCTTCGAGAACGTGTACGCGACGGTGAAATCCAGTCCGCGTGAAAAACGCTTGGTCGCCTTCACCTGTAGCGAGTCATACCAGGTGTTGCCGAGGGGCGCGAGGTCAAGCCCGAGCGGGCCGAACTGCGGGAAGGGCCGCAGGGATTGCGCGACCGTCGTCGAGAGCGGATAGCCGACGTAAGGGATTTTGACGCGCGGGTCGGCCTTGGCCGCCGGCGAATCCAGACGGGAGGTCAGCAACGTTCGGTCGGCGGCGTTGGTCACGTCGAAGCCGAAGGATTTCGCCCGCTCCGGCGCCAGCGCGTTGATGTCCACCAGGCCGTTGGCCTCGAACCAGACGCCGCGGTTCCCGACGTAGGCGACCTCGACGATCAAGTTCCGGCTGACCTCATGTTGCAGGTTGATGACCCAATTGTTCATTCGCGGCGGCCGGCCGGCGTTGCGGTCGAGCAGCGCGGGGGGGTTGTTCAATTGACCGGGCGCCGGGCGGATGCCGGGGTCGATTCTCTGCGCGTATAAATTCGCCGCGTTGTAAATCAGCCCGTTGCTGAATTGAAACGCGGGGTCACCGAACGAGGGCGTGCTGAAGCTAATCGTGTTGAATCCGAAGCCGAGCGATTGACCCGCCCCGATATAGCTGAACCCGCTCAACTGGCCGTAAGTGATGCCCCACCCCAGCCGCAGCGCCGTCTTGTCGTTGATCGACCAGGCGACGCCTAGCCGCGGGCCAAAGGCGTAAGGGTAGGTCTTCGAGTAGTCGCAGTCGCAGCGCCCCTGGCCCTCGCCGATGAATTTCGTCGCGCCCTTCAGGCCGCCCGCCGCCGGGTTCGCCAGCGTCGGATCGAACATCGACAGCCGGTCATGCAACTCTCGCAGCGGGTTCTGGTAGTCATACCGCAACCCCATATTGAGCGTCAGGCGCGGGCGGATTTTCCAGTCATCCTGGATGAAGCTTCCCCATGACGAGCGGCGGAAGCCGACCGAAGTCGGGTTGTTGATGCTGGCGCTGCTCACCAGGCCGAGAAGGAAGCTGGCGTAATTCGAGCCTATCCCGCCTCCGTTGATGGTTGTCGCCTGCAGGTACGGCAGCGCGGTCTGTGCGGCGGCGAAGGTGTAACTACCCGTCGCGCCGTTATTGGCCAAATTGTTGAAGCTGTCGATGCGGAACTCGCCGCCGAACTTGGTCGTGTGGCTGCCGTGCGTCCAGGTCAGATTGTCAACGACGGTCGGCTTATCCGCCGTGTAGAGCTGATAGTTGGTCGGCCCCAGGTCGTCCATTACGCCTAGCCCAAGGACGCGCGGGAAGCCGCCGACCACCGCGCCGCCCAGCCCGAGTTCGCCGGCCGCGTCGTAATCGGTAATCGGGGTCGTGTCGGGGTTGTAGTACCGTTGGTAGCCGACGCCAAAGTGGTTGAGCAGCGTCGGTCGTAACGTGTGGTCGTAATTGAAACGGATCGTCTTGCTGGTGATCGGCTGGTCGCGCCGCTTTGAAATGGGGTCCGCCAGGCCGTCCTGCCCGTTGTCTTTGTGCGTGCGCTGCATGCCGAAATAGACCGAGAGCTTGGCGTTCTGCGTCAGGTTGTGGTCTACCTTCCAACTGTAAATCTGTTCGATGCGACGGTAGTTAAATCTCCGCTCGAAGTTGTTATTGAGTAAGTTGGCATACTGCGGCGCGACCGCCGGGAAAAGGTTTTGAATCTTGACCGCGGCCGGGTCGAAGCGCGCGGTCGGAATCTTGTTGCCGGGAAACGGGTCGCGCACGATCTTACCGTTAACCGTCCGCGTCGTCGCCGGGTCGTAAATCGCGCCTTCCAGGATGTCGCGCCCGAGCTCGTCTTTGCCCAGCACCCGCCCGGTAAGCAAACTGCTGAAGTCGCCGTTGCGGAAGGCCGTCATCGGGATTGTGCCGAAGCCGCTGAATTGGTTGTCTTTCTGGTAATAGACCTCCGACGAGAAAAAGAAGAAAGTCTTATCCCGCCCGTTGTAAAGCTTCGGGATCCAGACCGGGCCGCCGAAGGTACCGCCGAAATCGTGCTGGCGAATCTTGGTTTTCGACTTGTTGCCGTTGGCGTCGATCGGGCTGAAGGTCGGCGCAGCGTTCAAGGCCTCGTTGTTCAGGTAATCATAAACCGTTCCGTTGAAGTGTTTCGTCCCCGAGCGCGCGGTGAAGTTGAGCAGGCCTCCGCCCACCTGCCCGAACTCAGCGGAAAAATTATTCGCCTGGACGGTGAATTCCTCGATCGCGTCGAGCGTCGGCTGGAGTTCGTTGAACAGCCGCGGGTCGAGCGCGCTGGTCGTGTCCTGGCCCTCGAAGATGACGCGGAAGGTCCCGCGCGGACTGCCGTTGACGCGGACCGTGTTCCAACCGGTGATCGAGGTCCCGGGCGCGAGCGTCAGAAACGAAAGCGGGTTGCGCACGCCGTTGTTAGCGAAGTTTAGCGGCAGTTGGTTGACCTTGTCGCCATTCAATACCGTACTCTGCTCGACTGATTCGGTGCGCAGGAGCGAAGCGTCTGCGGTGACTGTGACAGTGTCGCTGGCGCCGCCGATCTGCATCGTCACGTCAACGCGGGCCGTCTGCGCCACCTGCACCGTGATGCCGCTGCGGACGTAGACCCGAAAGCCCGCCGCCTCGAAGCGCAGGCTGTAGATTCCGGCGGGCATCGAAGCCAGCGTGTAATTGCCGGTCTCAGTGCTTTGGGTTTTGTATTCGGTCTGCGAGCCGGAGCTCGTGGCGATAATCGTCGCGTTCGGGATCAACGCGCCGTCTGGATCGCTGACCGTGCCGGTGATCGCGCCGCGGTCGCTCTGGGCTGATACAACCGTCAAGAGAGTTAGGCACAACAGGGTAGACATTAGCCAAGTGATTTTTTTGAACATTTATCTCTCCTTTCAAATGTGCGGCGCCATGCCGCCGTTGAGCCATACGTCCACACGCGCTGCGTCCCGCATGTATTGATTGTCGAGAATGTCGAGGTCGCCGTCCAAATCAGCTACGGTCCACTCGAGCAGGGTTTTATGTTTGAGCGCCAAGAGTCTAACCGAGCATTTCATATTTGTCCCCTGTCCTTCGCCAAAATTGGTTGTGTTGCAAAAAATGGGTAGGGACATAAGTTGTTTCATTTACGCTTCCCTGCTACATCGAGAACATCCAGCGCACTGCGGCCAGAGATCCTTCCTCACCTGTCAGTAGTGAGTGGATATGCCGCCAGTCATAACCGCACCGGAAAGGACACAATCGTCTGGAGCCATGGTCGCTGGACGGCGATGGTGAACGTCAAAGGTGAGCGCGAAAGAACGATCCCCTTCCCCAAGGATGTCAGGCAGGCCATCGGCCACATTTCGCGATTTACTGACCGTAGCGGAGACCACTTTACTTTCCAGTACATGTAATCGTTATCCGCTCTAGGCAGAGGCTGCGGCGCTGGCAGAGCAAAGGCGGGTGGGTGAGACGAATCGCACCCACCCGGTATCAGAGGGTTAGAAGTAATACTTCACACCGAACTGCATATTGCGTGGCCCAACTCCGTTACGCAGACCGGTGATCTGCCCGAAGTTGTTTGCTCCAAATGCAAGCCCCGCGGGATCGCCGAACATGGGTGTATTGGTGACATTCTGGACTTCAAGACGGATCTCGATCCGCTGGCCTTCCCAGGTTCGGATGCTCTTCAGCAGCGCGGCGTCCAGCGTCTTGATGCCGGGACCGCGATAGTTCAGGTTGCGCGGAGCGGCGCCCGGAGTGTCGATGGCAGGCTGCGAGAATGCGGCGGTGTTGAACCAGCCGTTGAGACGATCTTGAACGCGGCCCGAGGTGCTCGGATCACCGACCAGATTCGGACGCTGCGTGCCATCCCAGATGTTGCCGCCAGACTGCGTCACCTGCAGCGGCATTCCGCTCTGCATGAGAGCCATACCGCTGATATCCCAGCCGCCTGCCAGCCAGTTCAGCGCCCGGTTCATGTTCGAACCGAATCGCCGGTTCTTGCCGAAAGGCATTTCGTACGTGCCGCTGATCACCAGGCGGTGAGCGATATCGTTCGACGATAGCGCGCGCTCGCCTCGAAGATCCCAGATGTTCTGGATGCTGGTCGAGCCGCCAAGCCAGGAGACGTTCCCCGAACTGTGCGACGCGTTGTCGATCATTTTTGACCACGTATAGTGAGATAGAGCGGTGAGACCCTTGCCGAACCGCTTTTCCCACTTGACCTGCAGAGCGTGATAGTTGGAATCGCCGCGCGCAGGTTCAGCTGTTCCCACGCCGGTTCCGTCGTACTGCGGCATCGGGCGGAGCAAACGGAACGCCTGCACCGTCGGGCCGCTGAGCGGCGAGCGTGGATCGGTGATCTGGCCATAAAAGGGATTTGGTACCTGCGCCTGCAGCGCCGTACGGCCCAGTCCCCAGTAGCTCGGGTCGAGCGGCGAGAGTGTCGTTATCGGCATGAACAGGTGCGTTCCCCGGCTGCCGGTGTAGTTCACTTCGAGAACGGACTGGAACGGCAACTCACGCTGGATCGACAGGTTCCACGAGTGGTACTCGGGATTCCTGTTATTTGACGGCAGAATCGTACTCACGCCGAATCCAAGAAGCGTCGCATCTCCCTGAGACCGGCCGGGCGGCTGCAGGATGCCATCCGGGAACGGGTTGCTGAGGCGACGGTTCAGGGTCGCGTTCGAATTGGTCGTCCAGACGACGGGCGAATTGATCGTGAAACCTGTGCCTGGGCGGCCGAACACGGTGGCGCGAGAGAGCTGGTAGAACAAACCGTATCCGCCGCGAATGGCGGTCTTCGGAGTGGCTGCAAATGCGAAACCAATGCGCGGCTGCCAGTTGTTCATGTCCGAGTCGAACGGAGACCGGCGTTTATCATCGTTGAACTTGATCACGCCGCGTGTATCTAGACCTGGGGCGCTGACCGGCGACTGCGCCTCTAGATCCCAATAACTGTAGCGGTTCTCGCGTTCCCATCGGGGAACATCGAAGTCGTAGCGCAGGCCTAAATTGAGCGTCAGCCGGCTGGTGATCTTCCAATCATCCTGGAAGAAAAATCCCCAGTAAGCGGAGCGGGAGAATGTCTTCGGCTCGATCTGGTACTCGCTGCCGGTCGCCCAGCCGAGCAGCATCGTGGCCAGGCCGTTGCCTTCGTCGCTCGCGCAGGAATTGAGCGTGCGACAAGTGACTCCACGGCCGAAGTTGAAGCGCCCCGAGGGATTACCAGGCTGGTTGTAGTCAAGCATGTTGTAACGGCGCTCGCCGCCCACCTTCATGCTATGCGCCCCCCAGATTTTCGTCAGCGCGCCGGACCAGTGGTGAACGCCTTCCTGCCGGTCCATCACCCAGTACGGCTCAGTGCCGAACTCCTGGTATCCATCGGGCGCCCAGCGCGGGAACACCTTATGCGTCGCGGTATCCCTCATGTTGGCGGGCAGTCCGAGTGTGGTTACGTCGAAACCCAATCCCGCGAGAGGATTGCGGTGAAAGTCAGAATAGGTGAAGCCGTATCGGAAGGACACCAGCATTGTGGGGCTGAATGTGTGGTTGAGCTCGGCCACCATCGCATGGGTTCGCGTTGCGCTCGGACCTCCAGTCCAGTAGGCGGGGTTGTCGTCGCCGAACAGGTTCGGATTGGTTCCGTCGTTGCGAGCCAGACTGTATCGGCCGCTTGCCCTGGTGTGCTCGCTGAAGTTGTGATCGACCTTGATGGTCATCTGATCCCCGGAGCTGTTGTTGACCCCGTTGTTGAACCAGTTCGCTGTGTTGGTGAATGCGGCGCCTGGCTGGTTCGGAAGCGGCAGGTAGCTGAGCGCCTTGAGCGCGATCGAGTCCATCATCTCTTTAGGGATTTTGTTGCCGGGGAATGGCCGACGCTCGACCGCGCCCGCGGAGTTGATGAACGTGTCGAACGGATTATAGATCGTAACCAATTTGCCGGCGGCGTTGAACGTCTGCGAGAAGTCGCCTTCGCGCTGCAGCGCTGTCGGGACCGTAATCGTCGAGCTGGTCGGGCTCTCCTGCTTCGTGTATTCGTAACCACCGAAGAAGAACGTCTTGTTTCGAATGATCGGTCCACCAAGAACTCCGCCGTACTGATCTCGGTGGAACTCCGGAAGGGGTCGCCCGGCCCGATTGGAGAACCAGTCGTTCGCGTTCAGAGCGTCATCGCGGAGAAAGTAGTAACCGGTTCCGTGGAAGTTGTTCGCGCCGGAACGTGTTACCATGTTCACTACGGCGCCGCCTGTCTGGCCGTACTCCGGCGAGAAGAAGTTTGTCTGCATCTTGAACTCCTGCACCGTATCCACGGAAGGTGAGAACTTCAGATCCGTAATGCCGGAATTCTGCTCGACGGTCACTACCGTCACGCCGTCCACCAGGACGTCCGAGGTCGAGTTGCGCGAGCCGTTTGCGACGAAGTTAGTGCTCGCGTCGCCGCGCCGTCCGCCGACGCCCACCACGCCGGGCGTGAGATAGACCATACTCATCGAGTTACGGCCCAGGTTGGGCAATGACAGGATGTACTTGTTCTCGATAACCTGACCGAGATTCGAAATCGTCGTATTCACCAGCGGCGCTGAACTCTGGACCTCGACAACTGACGACACGTCGCCAAGTTGCAACTGAACGTCTATCGTTGCCTGCTGCTGAACTAAAAGCGG
>Ga0075431_100002923_pt1 | contig 16541 bp, 15 predicted proteins | sample RhiMetdeltSRZDD5_FD_75297 | JGI IMG/M metagenome (GOLD analysis project Ga0075431, IMG submission 75297) | Populus rhizosphere microbial communities from Tennessee, USA - Rhizosphere MetaG P. deltoides SRZDD5 | ecosystem: Host-associated > Plants > Roots > Rhizosphere > Soil | place: USA... | reverse complement strand
AGGTTAGTCGGAGTATGCCAAGCGGCTGCAAGCGCTCTCAACAGATTTACGTTGTTTTGGGCGTTTGGCACCCGTCGCTGTTGCGACAATGCAACAGCACTCCGATGGGCGGTGGCGGCTTTCCGTACGCCTGAGAAGCGCGGGTTTTGCGGTAACGGCCGTCGCGGCTGTGCCTTGAACGACGGCTTAGTGTTGTATTTGCGCAACATGTAACCCCAGTTCCAGTGAAAGTACAATTGCGCTTCAATGGCTTACGACATGACTCAAACGCAAGCGCGGCAGCGACTCGAGCGCGCAATCGCCGCCCACGAGCGCGGCGACATCGACGCAGCGCTGGAAGCGTACCGGCAGATTCTCGCGATCGTCCCCGACCACCCGGTCGCCCAGAACCTCCTTGGAACCGGGCTCCTCCAGCTGGGTCGGCCGGCGGAGGCCGTGCCGTACCTCGAGCGCGCCACGCGGTTTCAGCGGGACAATCCGAACCTGCTCGCCAACCTCGCCCAGGCTTACCTTGCTGTGAGGCGTTACCCGGAAGCGTGCGAGGCATTCCGGAAAGCCAGCCGTCTCGCCCCCAAGGAAGCTCATTTCCAGGTGGGCGTCGCAGCCGCCCTCGCCCTTCAAGGCAAGCTTCTCGATGCGGAAGCGTTACTGCGACGGCAGGCTCAGCGTTTCCCGACGGCGCCGCTCGTGTGGCTCAACCTCGGCAACGTGCTGCGTGACCTGCAGTGCCCCGAAGCAGCGATCGACGCCTATCGGAAAGCAGCCGAGCTCGAACCGCGAGATCCCGAAGCACGCAACAATCTCGGGCGCGTCTTACATGCGACCGGGCGTTTCACTGATGCAGAAGCGGAATATCGTGCGTGCCTCGACATCGATACGGAGCACATGGCCGCGCGCTTCAATCTCGCTTCGCTCACGATGGATGTCGGGCGTTTGGCGGAAGCGGAAAGCATCTGGCGCGACATCATCGCACTCGAGCCACAGAACCCGGAACCACATGCATTTCTCGCGGCAGCGCTGGGTCACCAGGGCCGCCTGCTCGAAGCGCTGTCTTCGCACGCGGCGGCTGCGCGGTGCGCGCCCGGCAACACGAAACACCTCGCTCACTATGGCGCCGCTTTGATGGAAGTCGGGCGCGCGGCTGAAAGTCGCCGCGCTCTGATCCATGCGCTCGGGCGAAGTCCTGACGACGAGACACCTGCGCAGCTTCTCGGCAATGCGCTGCTGGCACACGGCGCGCTGCAGGACGGCTGGACCGACTACGGTCTCCGACCCGCCGCGATACGTTTCCGGGACAAACATTCGAAGCTCGGACTGTCGTACACGGTTCCGGCCGACGTAAACGGCCGACGCATCTGCGTGCTCCGCGAGCAGGGCCTCGGCGATGAAATCTTTTTTCTGCGCTACGCGCGAGTGCTGGCCGCGCGTGGCGCACGGGTGAGCTATTGCGCGGCGACTAAAATCACGAGCCTGCTCGCGCGCGTTCCGCACTTCGCGCAGGTCGTCGACGAAAGCGCCCCGCTACCCGACGCCGATATTTATATTCTCCTCGGCGATCTGCCGCATGCGCTCGGCGCGGCGCCTTCTTCTCGTCTGCCGTTCAGCGAGAGCCCGCGTGAACCTCTGATGCGCGAGTTCGCGGAGGCAACGCGGATCTACTGGCCTGCAGTGCCGGAGAGTATCGCGCTCGAACCACTGGCGGAGAGCCTCGCTCGAATGCGCCAAAAGCTCGCCACAGTGGGCCCACCGCCTTATATCGGACTTACGTGGCGCGCCGGAACGCCGCCCGAGCAGCAGGATTCGGTGAGCTGGATGCTGTACAAGCACATCGCGCTACCCGATCTCGCAACCGCCATCAGCGCATCCGGGGGCACGGTCATCGCTCTGCAGCGCAAGCCGGCCCCAGGCGAGATCGAAACGCTTGCGCAGGCACTCGGCCGGGCCGTGCACGATTTCACCGCCTATAACGAAGACCTGGAGAGCATGCTGGCCCTCCTCGCATTGCTCGACGAGTATGTAGGGGTGAGCAATACCAACATGCACCTTCGCGCGGCGGTCGGCAGAAATGCCCGCGTGCTGGTACCCGCGCCCGCCGAGTGGCGATGGATGCACTCGGGGCGGTCTTCACCATGGTTTCCGGGGTTCAAAATATACCGGCAGGGCCTGGATGGCGACTGGAGCCGTGCACTCGCTCGACTCGCGCGCGATCTCGAAACGTGAATGAACTCCAGCTGGCAGAGTGACTCCAACAGCGCTCGATCGCGGGCCGCGGTCCGCGGGCAGCCTCACGAGCTACTGAAGAGATTCTTTTGACCAAACCGGCGACCACTCGCACCTGCCAGCCCTGCACGGGGTGCTGCGACGGCTGGCTGCAAATCCGCGTAAACGGAGTCCCGGTATATCCGGGCCGGCCGTGCCCACACAGCACGGGCAAGGGCTGCAACGATTACGAGCATCGGCCTGTCGACCCGTGCGTGCATTTCATTTGCGGCTGGCGCATGGAAGGCAGCCCGCTGCCGGAGTGGATGAAGCCGAACAATTCCAAAGTGATCGTGCTGTTCGACCAGACGCGCTGGCGCGGCATGCCGGTCGATCTCGCCGTGCCGGTCGGGCGCCGTATACCGCCGCGGGCGCTCAGCTGGCTGAAGGACTATGCACAGTCGCACCAGCGCGGGCTGCTCTATTCGGAACAGGTGGTCGACGAGGACGGCCGCTACACGAACCGGCAGGCCTTCTGGGCGTTCGGCCCGCCGGAGTTCCAGCTCGATATCGCAGAGAAGGCCGCGCGCGGCGAGCGGCCCTGGTAGCTGTATTGAGACCGCTGCAGCGCTAGATGCCGAGCGCTTTCAGCTGCCTCTCGGGATAACGCGTCCCGGCCGCGGCATCCGGCGCAAACGCCTTCGCGAGCGTTTCGACTTCCTCCCGCGTGAGCTTCGTCTCGACGGCACGGGCGTTGTCTTCGAGGTACTTCCGGCGTTTCGTCCCGGGGATCGGCACGATGTCGTCGCCTTGTGAGAGCAGCCATGCCAGCGCGATCTGCGCGGGCGTCGCTTTCTTCGCGGCCGCGATGGCTTCAATGGGCTTCAGCAGCTCCCGATTGCGTTCGATATTCGATGCCTCGAAGCGCGGGTGATCGCGCCGCCGGTCTTTCGGCAGCAGCGCATCGAGCGTCTTGATGGTCGCAGTGAGGAAGCCGCGGCCGAGCGGCGCGTACGCCATGAAGCCGATACCGAGCTCACGGCACGTCGGCAGGACCCCTCTTTCCACATCGCGGCTCCAGAGCGAGTACTCGGTCTCGAGCGCGGTGATCGGATGAACCTTGTGAGCTCGCGCGATCGTTTGCGGACCCGCTTCCGAGAGCGCGACATAGCGTACTTTGCCCTGCTCCACGAGCCTCGACATGGCGCCGACGGTGTCTTCGATGGGCACGGTCGCATCGACGCGATGCAACCCGTAGATATCGATCGTTTCGACACCCAGACGCTTCAGGCTTCTTTCGCAGGCCTGCGGCACGTAATCGGGATGACCGCCGGAAAGCGCAGGGGCGCTCGCCGCATCGCCGCGACCGGCGAGTGCGAGATTGCCGAACTTCGTTGCGATCAGAAAATCCTTGCGGCGTCCTTTGATCGCCCTGCCGATCAGCTCTTCGTTGATTCCGTTTCCGTAAGCATCGGACGTGACGAGGAGATTTACGCCGAGCTCATACGCGCGATGTATCGTCGCGATGGACTCTTCGTCGTTCGGCTCGCCATAGCTGATCGACATCCCCATGCAGCCCAAACCGAGTGCGGGCACTTCAGGTCCCCGTTTGCCGAGCCTGCGCTTTTGTACAGCCATTTCTGTTTCGCTCCTTTGAAATTTCGAAGAGGTGCGGAGGATGCTACGCGACGCGCTGCGCTTTGCTGCGCATCCACTGCGACAGGAGCCACTTCTCGCCACGGCTCGGCGGGAGCCCGGTGTGCACCGTCTTCATGTCGCCCGTGCCGTTCGGCAGCACGTTTTCGAAGACGAGCGCCTCGCCGACGCGGCCGCGGAATTTCACACCGATCCGGGAAAACTCGGTCTCGCCGCCTTCGAAATCATCGTTCAGGTAGACGAGGCACGTCTTGACGCGCTGACCTTTGGTTCGCATCTCTTCCGCGAAATTCGGCAGACTCGCGTGAAAAAAATCGACGTGCGGCTTGTACGTTTCCCCAACACTGTAGTGCAGCACCTCCGCCGGCTCGAGCGTGTCGAACGCGACCCGGGCCGCCGCCGCGATGCGCGCGCGCACGAGCTGCAACACGAGATCCGTTTCGACGAGCGTATACACAGCCGTCGTATTCGTGCGCATCGGATCGAGCCTGAGGCCGCCGCCGCGCGCATCGTTTACCTGTGCGGCCACGAGCCTGGGCGCAGAGCGCTCGATGAGATACGCGCACATCGACGGCGTAAGAAATCCGGCAAAAGTGACGAAGCGAGGGCTCTCGCGAAGCACACGAACCTCGGGCGGTGCGAGCCAGCGGTGCACGCCGGCCGCGTCGAGTTGCATTCCCCCGAGGACTGCGAGCTGCCGCCGGGCATGCGTGTGGCCGAGCGTCGCCGCACGATCCAGTGCGCTGAACGCGTCGGGCCAGCTTTGCGCCCGCCCAATTCCAGTCGCGGCGAGCACTGCGAGGTAGTGCCACGCACCTGCATCGCCCTGCTGCGCAGCCTCCGCGATCAAAGCTGCGCCGTCGAGAGGTGCGTGCGGCGCATCGCGCCCGACGAGGAGCCGCGCGCCGAGCTCCGTCATACCCTGCGGATTTCCCGCATAGCGGCTCCGCACCAACGCCTGGAATTCAGGATCCGGTTGACGCGCCGCCGGGGCCATGTCCGCGTTGGTATCGGGTGGGTTGACCTGCTAGCGGTAGGTGATCGTCAGATCGCCGACGCCATTGACGTGTCCCTCGAGCTTGTCGCCGGCCTTGACCGGCCCGACCCCCGCAGGCGTCCCCGACATGATGATGTCGCCGGCGCGCAGGGTGATGAGCTTCGAGAGATACGAGATCGTCTCAGGAACGTTCCAGATCATTTCCGAAAGATCGCCTTTCTGCGTGAACTTGCCGTTCACCTTGAGCCAGATCGCGCCTTTGTCCGGATGGCCCACCATCGCAACGGTCTTCAGCGCGGTGCAGGGCGCGGAGCTGTCGAATGCTTTACCCATTTCCCAGGGCCGGCCCATTTTCTTCGCTTCGCCCTGCAGGTCGCGGCGCGTCATGTCGAGCCCGACGCCGTAGCCGAACACGTGGTCCAGCGCCCGCTCCACCGGAATTTCGGATCCGCCTTTGCCGATGGCAACGATCATTTCGATCTCGTGGTGGAGATCTTTGGTCATCTGCGGATACGGAATCGTCGCACCGCTCATCACGATCGCATCGGCAGGCTTCATGAAAAAGAACGGCGGCTCGCGGTCGGGATCGTGCCCCATTTCGCGTGCGTGCTCGGCGTAATTGCGGCCGACGCAGTAGATCCTGCCGACGGGAAACTGCTGGTTGCTTTCCGCGACGGGTAACGTTACTGGGCCGGAATATTCGATTGCGTAATTCATCTTGCGTCCTTAATCAATCGTTCGACGATTACATAGAATCCGCCAGGGGTGCGGCAGAACGTGTTCAGCTCGAAACGTTCCATGAATTTCGGCAGCCACCAGGAAGGCGGTTTCTGTATGAGATGCGCATTGCGCCCATCGAGCAGGACTTTTCCCGCGGCACCGGTGTGCACCGTGAATACACCTACGCCCGCCGTGACGCGCTGGAGGTCGTCGAGCACGTTGTCGAGAAGGTCGGGCTCGATGTGTTCCAACACGTCGATGCAGGCGACGAGCCGGCACGGCGCCGGTTGCCTGGACCACTCGGCAATCGCCGGATCGTAGTGATGAATGACGAGCGGGTTCTCGTACATGCTCCGGAGCGTTTCCCCCAGTCGCCCTTTCCCGGCACCGTAATCCAGGATCTCGTCAATGCCGGTGGTCTCCATCACCTTCGCCACCAGGGGCGCATACTCGACCGATGCGACGCCATAGTCGGGATTGCGATGCATCTCCCGCTGCATGTTGCGGTAATCTTCGGTAATCAGAGTGGCGGCCATTGTCGTGATGCTATCGCATCCGGTTGCGAATGATGCGGGGCCATGCGGAGCGCCGCAGTTTACCACGCACCCCGGTCTCGATCGCTCCGGCACCGAACGCCGAGTGCCTGCGGCACGTTCATGGTGCGAGACTTCGACGCCGATATGTACAACGTCATGGCGCAAGAGGCCATCTGGGCGCTCTTCGTAAGCAGCTTCCTCGCCGCCACCGTTCTGCCCGGCGGCTCGGAGGTGGTGCTCTACGGAGTGCTCAGAACGTATCCGGAGCTCGCGTGGACAGCCCTCGCTGTGGCAACGCTCGGTAATACGCTGGGCGGACTCTCCTCGTACGTCGTGGGACGTCTCATCCCGCAAGGCAAGCCGCCCCCAAGACTTTCGTCGGTGCAGCGTTATGGCAGTCCAGTACTGCTTCTCTCGTGGGTACCGATCATCGGGGACGCGTTATGTGTTGCAGCCGGATGGCTGCGCGTCGATCCGGCGCTTGCCACGTTTTATATCGCGCTCGGCAAGCTCGCGCGTTACGCTGTCATTCTCGCAGTCGCGGTTTAAGAGTGCCTAAGTGCCCCGACGGCCTCGCACGACATTTGCTTTTCTTCGTGTGCACCCTGCGTAACCATTCATTCAACAGGGCTATCGGCTTTGCCGCCGAAAAAGGTATCCATGAAACTGAGCTCCGCATGCGCGTTGCGGCGGGGCTCTGACGCGCATATGACGGCTCGCCTACGCGAAATTCCTTACAACTACACCTCGTTCTCCGACCGCGAGATCGTGATCCGCTTTCTTGGCGAACCCGCGTGGCAGATCCTGGATGAATTGCGTGCGGAACGTCGAACGGGCCGCTCGGCAAAGATGCTGTACGAGGTGCTCGGCGACATCTGGGTCGTGTCGCGCAATCCCTATATCGAGGACGAGCTTCTCACGTATCCGAAGCGCCGGCTCGCGCTGATTTCGGAGATGCGAGACCGGCTCGAAGCGATCGATCTGCGCCGGCGCAATCGCAACAACGAACGCGTCACGGCGCTGCTCGCAGCCGCGCGCAAAGCTGTCGACGGATTCGAAAACCAGTTTGCCGAAACGTGGCAGCTGCGGCGACAGGTCATGGCGCGGCTTTCGCGCGTCACGCACAAGGACAACATCCAGTTCGACGGGCTTGCGCGCGTCTCTCACGTAACGGACGCGACCGACTGGCGCGTCGAATATCCCTTCGTCGTCGTCAACCCGGATACCGAAGAAGAAGTGCGTCCGATCGTGCGGGCGTGCATCGACCTCGGGCTCACGATCATTCCGCGCGGCGGCGGCACGGGCTATACCGGCGGCGCGATTCCGCTCACGCGTCTGTCGGCGGTCATCAACACCGAAAAGCTCGAGGCGATGACCCCGATCGAAAACGTGATGCTGCCGGGTGTCGATCGCGCCGTGCCGGTGATCCGTTGCGGCGCGGGCGTCGTGACGAAGCGGGCGATGGAAGCGGCCGACGCCGCGGGACTCGTCTTCGCCTGCGACCCGACTTCGTCGGACGCATCGTGCATCGGCGGCAACGTTGCGATGAACGCCGGCGGCAAGAAAGCCGTGCTGTGGGGCACCGCCCTCGACAATCTCGCGTCCTGGAAAATGGTGACGCCCGACGCGCAGTGGATGCTCGTGGAGCGCCTCGAGCACAACCTCGGCAAGATCCACGACGACGGAATCACGAAGTTCAGGATCACGCGTTACGGCGACGACGGCAGGACACCGGTCGGTGGGCCTGAAATACTCGAAATACCCGGCCGCCTGTTTCGGAAGCGGGGCCTGGGCAAGGATGTGACGGACAAGGTCCTCGGCGGTCTGCCCGGCATTCAGAAAGAAGGCTGCGACGGCATCATCACCCAGGCGACGTTCATCCTGCATCGCATGCCGCCGGCCGTGCGCACGGTCTGTCTCGAGTTTTTCGGGCAGGTACGCGACGCGGTCCCTTCCATCGTCGAGATCCGGCGCTACCTCGATGCTCAGCCCGGCGGTGCGCGACTCGCGGGGCTCGAGCACCTCGACGAGCGATACGTGAAAGCTGTCGGCTATGCGACGAAAGCAGGCCGTCCGGGACGGCCCAAGATGGTGTTGATCGGCGACATCGTCGGCGAAAACGAGGACGCAGTTGCTGCGGCCGCCTCTCACGTCGTGCGGCTCGCGAATGCACGGCAGGCCGAAGGCTTCATCGCCGTCGCGCCGGACCTGCGCAAGAAATTCTGGCTCGATCGGGCGCGCACCGCCGCGATCTCGAAGCACACGAACGCTTTCAAGATCAACGAAGACGTGGTGATCCCGATCGAAGGCCTCGGCGGGTATTCGGACGGCATCGAGCGCATCAATATCGAGCTTTCGATCAGGAACAAGCTCAAGCTCGTCGACGCGATCGAAGCGCTGCTCGATGGAGAGCTGCCGCTCGCGCGCCGGGAAGAAATCGGCTCCGGCGAAGAGCTTCTCGGCGATCGCGTCATGCTCGCGAAGAAAGTCGTCGCGGACATCGAGCAGCGCTGGCGGTGGCTGCTCGAGAATCTCGACGCGCCGCTTTCAACGCTCGCGCAGACATCGCCGGCAGCCTATGCACCGCCGATTGCGCAGGCACTGCGGGACGGTACTGCAGAGACGCTCTTTCATCTGCTGCAGAGCTACACGATCCGGGTTTCGTGGAAGCTCGAGCTGTGCGCGCAGCTCGGCGATATCTTCGACGGGCGCCCTTTCCTGCCGATCGTCAAGCTGATCGAAGCCACGCACAAACGCATCCTCCGCAGCCGTGTATTCGTAGCGCTGCACATGCATGCGGGCGACGGCAACGTCCACACGAACATACCCGTGAACTCCGACGACTACGGGATGCTGCAGGAAGCCGCGGAAGCCGTGGCACGCATCATGACGCTTGCGGTGTCTCTGGGCGGAGTCGTATCGGGCGAGCACGGCATCGGCATCACCAAGCTCGAGTTTCTCGACGATGAAAGGCAGAAAGACTTTCAGAAATACAAGGCGCGCATCGACCCGCTCGGCCACTTCAACAAAGGCAAGCTCCTTCCGGGCGCCGATCTGCGGAACGCGTACACGCCGAGCTTCGCGCTGATCGGCTCGGAAAGCCTCATTCTCGAGCAGTCGGAAATCGGGCAGATCGCCGACATGGTGAAGAACTGTCTGCGATGCGGAAAATGCAAGCCGGTCTGCGCCACTCACGTGCCCCGCGCGAACCTCCTTTACAGCCCGCGCAACAAGATACTGGCGACGAGTCTCCTGACCGAAGCGTTTCTTTACGAAGAGCAGACGCGCCGCGGCGTGTCGCTCAAGCACTTCGAAGAGTACGGCGATGTCGCCGACCACTGCACGGTGTGCCACAAGTGCGTGAACCCGTGTCCCGTGGACATCGATTTCGGCGACGTGTCCGTTGCGATGCGCAACTATCTCAGGCGAAATCGCAAGCAGCGGCGAAAAATCGGCGTAACGGCCTCGATGCTATTCCTGACGGCCACAGACCCGACGACGATCAACGCGCTGCGCACAGGCATGATCCGCATCGGCTTCTCTGCGCAGCGGCTCGCACACAAGGCTGCGAAAGCGGTCGGCCTCGCGCAGAAGCTGACAAGGCACCCACCCGCCACGGCCGGCAAGCCTCCGGTGCGCGTGCAGGTGATTCACTTCATCAACAAGCCGATGCCAGGCGGCTTGCCGAAGAAAAGCTCGCGCAAGCTCCTCGACATCGAGGATCCGCGCATCGTGCCGATCATTCGCGACGCGAAAAAGGCAAGCGACGACGCCGAAGCCGTGTTCTATTTCCCGGGCTGCGGCTCGGAGCGTCTGTTCGGCCAGGTGGGCCTCGCCACGCAGGCGATGCTTTACGACCTCGGCGTGCAGACCGTGCTGCCGCCCGGGTATCTCTGCTGCGGCTACCCGCAGACGGCGGCCGGCGAGGATCACAAAGGCCAGGCGATCGTGACCGCGAACCGCGTGCTCTTTCACCGCGTGGCGCACACGCTGAAATATCTCGATATCAAGACCGTGATCGTCTCCTGCGGTACCTGCATGGATCAATTGATCGGGTACGAGTTCGACAAGATCTTCCCGGGATGCCGGTTGCTCGACATCCACGAGTATCTGCTCGAGAAAGGTGTGAAGCTCGAGGGCGTGAACGGAGTGCGCTACATGTACCACGACCCGTGCCACACGCCGATGAAGACGTACCAGCCGCTCAAGGTGGTCAACGAGCTCATGAACCAAGCCGTTCCGCTCAACGATCGCTGCTGTGGAGAGTCCGGCACGTTCGCAGTGGGCCGGCCGGATATCGCCACGCAGGTGCGCTTCCGCAAGGAGTTCGAGATGCGACGCGGCGCCGAAGCCCTTCGCGCAGACGGCTTCAACGGCGAGGTCAAAGTGCTGACCTCGTGCCCGTCGTGCCTCCAGGGACTTTCGCGCTATAACGACGACTCCGGCACCGAGGCCGACTACATCGTCGTCGAAATGGCGAAGCGGCTGCTCGGGGAAAACTGGATGGCCGATTACGTCGCGAAAGCGAACAACGGCGGCATCGAGCGGGTTCTCCTCTAGCTTCGGCGCGCAGCTCGCGTGAAGCCGGAGGAGTATTTCTCGCCAGATTACGACACTGCGCGAGCCCGCTTTCGCACCGCCGCTGAAAACGCCGGCGCGCGGCTGCATTCTCTGCCACTCGAGGCGACCGGATCGCGGGGCGAAATGCTTTCGGTCGAGATCGCATGGCTCGGCGCGCACAACCCACGACGCATTTTCCTGCACGCGTGCGGGCTGCATGGCGTCGAAGCGTACACCGGATCGGCGGTGCAACTCGCTTTGCTCGAGCGCGTGCCTCGACTCGCCGTCGACGACGCGTTCATTGTCGTGCATGTCCTGAATCCGTACGGCATGTCGTGGCTGCGGCGCACGAACGAGAACAACGTGGACCTCAACCGCAACTTTCTGCTGAACGGCGAGCGCTGGTCCGGGGCACCGGCTCTTTACAGCGCGCTCGATCCGCTGCTCAATCCGCGCTCGCCGCCGTCACGCGACGGTTTCGCCATCCGCGCGGCGATCACGGCATTTCGCTACGGTTTTCATCGCGTGAAGGATGCCATCGCAGAAGGTCAGTACGAGTATCCGCAGGGACTGTTCTTTGGCGGCAAGGCTCTGCAGCGCGGCCCCCGGTTGTATGTCGAGTGGCTAAAGAAGCGCCTTCAGTCCGCGGAATATGTCTTCGCCATCGATCTCCATACCGGACTCGGTCGATATGCGACCGATACCGCCATACCCGAGTTGCGCGTGAACGTCACGCCCATCGAGACGCTCGCCGTCGCACTTGGCCGGCCGCTCGTGGACGTGAGCCGCCCGTCGGTCGCATACGAAGTACGCGGCAGCATGGGCGCGGCGCTGCCGCGCGTGTTGCCAAATGCGAACTTCGACTGTGTCCTGCAGGAGATCGGCACGCGCGGCCCGCTGACGGTGATCCACGCACTGCGCGAGGAAAACCGCTGGCATTTTTTCGGCGACGGCAGCATAGTGCATCCGGCCAAGCAGCGTCTGCGCGACGCGCTCTGTCCAGCGGACGTGGAGTGGCGTCGACAGGCCGTGCGACTGGGTGTGGATCTCGCGCGGGCCGCAGCGCGGTGGGTGTATGGGAAGGAGTGATTCGTCATGCAGTGTGAGCTTTGCAGCCGCACAGGTGGCGAGCTGCTGTGGCAGGACTCCCGGCTGCGCGTCGTGTACGTGGAGGAGCCCGGCTACCCCGGCTACTGCCGGGTCATCTGGGAAGCCCACGTGAAAGAGATGACCGATCTCTCGGAGGACGAGCGGTCGCATTTTATGGATGTCGTGTTCGCCGTGGAGTCGGTGCTGCGCGAACAGCTCTATCCCGACAAGATCAATCTCGCCAGCCTCGGCAATGTGGTGCCGCACCTGCACTGGCACGTCATTCCGCGATATCTCGACGACCCGCATTTCCCGCAGCCGATCTGGAGCAACCCGCAGCGCGCGATCACGGAACAGGTCCGCCACCCGAACACGGCCACGCTCGCGGGCGCAATCACCGCCGCGCTGGATTAAAGCGCGTTACCTCACCGGCACGGCACCGTTTGCGACGATCACCTTTTCGCCGGCGACACTCCGCACGAAAGCGAGGAACCTGGCAGTGGCCGAGGCCGGCGTTGCTGCAGTCACGAGAAAAGAATCGCGGGTAAGCCTGTAACTGCGGGTCTGAACGTTTTCGTGCGCAGGCGCAATCCCCTCGAGAGACAGCGCTTTCACACGACCGTTGCTTTGCTCGACCACAGTCATCGATGTCATTCCGACGGAGCCCGGCGTCGACGCGAGCGCCCGGGCCATGTCCGGCGCTTTCGGCATGATCTTCACGGCATCGGCGAACTCGAGCTTCTGCAGGCACCCGATCTGCGCGCGCACGACCTCGGTGTCGACTTCGGATTCGGGCCTGGCGAGCGGCACGATCGCGAGATCCGACCCGCCGAGCTCTTTCCAGTTCGTAATCTTGCCCGCGTAGATCCGGCACACCTGCGATTCGGTCAGGTTGCCCGGCGTTGCCTCGGCATTGACACCAAAGACGACTGCAACTTTGCCGATTTCGTGGACCGTCATGCCCTGCCGGGTCACTTCGGCAATGTTCAAGCCGTGGCTCGCCATCGCGACGTCGATGCGGCCTTCGCGCAACGCCTGGATTCGAGCCTTCGTCCCCAAGCCCTTACCGATTTCGATGGCAGCGCCCGGATTCTGCTCGCGATAGGCGCGTGCAAGAGCTTCCACGAGTGGAGCAACGCCGGTCGAGCCGTCGATCACGACCTTCTCCGTCGTTTGCGCCGCTACAGCGGCCGCGAACGCAAGTCCAAGCAGACATGCGCTCACTCGCATCGGCGATCGATTCTCCATACCGACCTCCACTGGAGAGCAGCCGCGTTGCCGGAGCACGGGCCTTTACCAAAATGTAGTGAGCGTGCCATGCGCCATCAGACGTATGCTGTTTTTGCTGGCCGTCGGTATATTATGCGCTCTTCCGTAGTCCCCGAGTGCCGCGATGGCTACTCCGAATAGCCCTACTCCTACCGAAATCACGCTCCACCAGAAGTCGCAACTCCTGGAAATCACGTTCGCAGACGGAAGATCCTTCCGGCTTCCTTCCGAATTCCTGCGCGTCTACTCGCCCTCCGCGGAGGTGCGCGGCCACGGGCCCGGGCAGGAAGTGTTGCAGGCCGGAAAAAAGGACGTGCGGATACTCGCAGTGGAGCCCGTCGGCAACTACGCCGTGCAACTGCGGTTTTCGGATGGACACGATACCGGCATCTATTCGTGGGACCTGCTCTACGCCTATGGCAATCGTCAGGACGCGATGTGGCAGCAGTACCTGAAGCGGCTCGCCGATGCCGGCGCCAGCCGCGAGGCCTCCTGAGACCAAAATGAAAAAAACGACCGACTTCGGTTTTCAGCAGGTTCCCGAGGATGAGAAAGCGCAGCGTGTTGCGGGCGTGTTCGATTCCGTCGCTCGCCGCTACGACCTCATGAACGACCTCATGTCGGCGGGATTGCACCGCTACTGGAAACGGTTCACCGTCGAGAAGAGCATGGCCCGCGCGGGAGATCGCGTGCTCGACGTCGCTGGAGGGACCGGAGATCTCGCGCGTTTGTTTGCGCGACGCGTCGGCTCGACAGGCAGCGTCGTCCTGACCGACATCAACGCGGCGATGCTCTCCGTCGGGCGCGATCGGCTCGCGGACGACGGTATCGTGCTCCCCGTCGCGCTTTGCGACGGGGAGCGTCTCGCGTTCGCCTCCGATACGTTCGACTGCGTGAGCGTCGCGTTCGGGCTGCGCAACATGACGCGAAAGGATGCGGCACTCGCGGAGATGCGGCGCGTGCTGCGGCCCGGCGGCCGCCTTCTCGTCCTGGAATTCTCGCGCGTGTGGGGGCCGCTCGCGCCAGTTTACGATGCTTACTCTTTTCAAGTACTGCCGCGCCTGGGGCAGGCTGTCGCCGGGGACGCCGAGAGTTACAGATATCTCGCCGAGTCCATACGCATGCACCCGGATCAGGAAACGCTGAAGGACATGATGCTGGACGCCGGCTTCGACCAGGTCGAATATTTCAATCTAGGCGCCGGAATAGTCGCATTGCACCGAGGTGTTAAGTATTAACCGCCACGGGTGAAGTGACGAGTGACCGGTTACTGGTTGAGAACGCTCTTGAACGGCGGCACGCTCGCACTGGTGTCGAGCCTCATTGCGGGCTGCGCCACGACGGTTGAACCTGGACGCCCGCCGCCTGGCGCTGCGACCGCCAGCGCGCCGACTGTAAAGGCAGGCGACTACTGGGAGTATGCCGTCCGCGACGGCTACACGGGTTTACCTCGCGGTCTGTACCGGTACACCGTGCGCCAATCCGATGCCGGTCGCGTGGTGGTCGATCTCACGCGCGATGGCGAGCGCATCGACAGCTACGTCTATACGGCGGACTGGAACGGACTCGAACATCCTCTCAGGAACCTGCAGCGGTTCCGGTATGCGCCGCCTTATCCCGCGTACGCATTTCCGCTCTATGCCGGGCAGCAATGGCGCTCTGTCGTGAGCTCGACTGACCCGGTCACCGGCAAGAGTTACCGGACACACGTACATGCGAACGTTGTGGGTTGGCGCCGTATCAAAGTGCCGGCGGGCGAATTCGACGCGCTGGAAGTGCACCGGCGCGTGTACGCGGGCAACATGGAGTTCTTCAGGCTCCAGGAAGAGATCGTGGAGACCGACTGGTACGCGCCGGCGGCCGGCTTTGCGGTCGCAAGCGAAGGCACTTCCAGTCATATCGATACCTCGCGCGGTGGCGGCGGCCGGCGCGATCCGCCGCTCCGCGTGCGCGGCGACTGGCTGATCGCCGAGCTCGTCCGTTATTCAGCAAAGTAAGGCGCTGTTCACCCTCGGAGAAATCCTCATGCGTCCACAGTCATTTCTCTTATTCATGAGCCTTCTTGCAGGCTGCGCGAGCGGTCCTGCCTACACCCCCGCGAATGCGCCGGCATCGGTCGGCCCGACACCTGTGAAAGTCGGCGACTTCTGGGAATATCGCATCACCGACGCTTACACCGGCTTCGACCGCGGTGTGCAGCGCTACGAGGTCAGCCACAGCGACGCGAACCGTGTCGTCGTCGACGTGACCCACGACGGCCGGCGTGTCGACACGCAGGTGTACTCCGCAGGCTGGAACGGCCTCGAGCACCCGCTTACGAACCTGCAACGCTTCCGCTACGACCCGGCCTTTCCCGCGTACGCATACCCGCTGCAACCGGGCAAGACATGGTACACGGTCGTCAAGGCGACGGATCCGGTCACTCGTGAGACCTACCGCGTTCACACGCGGGGCAAAGTCGTCGGATGGGAGCGGATCAAAATCCCCGCAGGCGAATTCGACGCGCTGCGCGTTCAGCGATATGTCTATGCGGGCAATTCCGATGCGCGGAGAACGCAGGAAGAGATCGTGGAGACGGACTGGTATGTTCCCGCGGTCCGCAGAGCGGCCATGAGCGAAGCTTCGTCCCAGCATTTCGACAATTCCAGAGGCGGGGGCGGGGACGGTGGTGGCGAGTACCCGGAGCGCATTCGCGGCGACTGGCTCCGCGCCGAACTCGTGCGCTATTCCCGGTGAGCGGGCGATCCGTCGTGCCGCATTGCACTTTTCTGGTGCGGCGCTGTCGAAATCGGCATGCCCCTTGCGGGGACCACCCGGATATAATCCGTTGCCTGTCTCCACAGGAGAGGAGAAACACATGAACAAGTTACTCGCCGCGCTCGTAGCCGTGATCGGGCTGTCACTCGCGATGGATGTCGACGCGCGCCGCATGGGCGGCGGCAGAAGCATCGGCAAGCAGCGCGAATCGGTGAATCAGAGCCAACCGATGCAGCGTCAGCAACAACAGCAGCAACAGCAGGCGGCGCCCGCTCAGCAGCAACAGGCCGCACCTGCAACCACGGCCCCGGCACCGCAACCGTCGGGTATGAGCCGCTGGCTCGGCCCGCTCGCCGGCCTTGCGATCGGAGCAGGCCTGGCGTCGCTGTTCTTCAACAACGGCCTCGGAGGCGCGCTCCTCGGCATATTGCTTCTTGCGGCGCTCGTTTTCGGCGCTGTCATGCTGTTCCGGTTGCTGCGCGGAAGCAGCAGTGCGCGGCAGCCGCTCCGTTATGCCGGCGCAGATCCGTACGTGCGCCGGGAGCCCACAGGCTCACCAAACCCGTTGCCGACGTCCGGTTCGGCCGCTCCGCACTCGGTCGCAGCCGCAACGCAGTCCGGCCATAGCGCGACGACGACAGCCCAACCGCCAGGCGATTTCGACCCAGAGCAGTTCCTGCGACATGCGCGGAAGCACTTCGTCGAGTTGCAGTCGGCGCACGACCGTAAGGACCTCGCCGCCATACGGGATTTCCTTA